>Ga0265318_10000905_pt1 | contig 19327 bp, 11 predicted proteins | sample 4821metaG_FD_192431 | JGI IMG/M metagenome (GOLD analysis project Ga0265318, IMG submission 192431) | Rhizosphere microbial communities from Carex aquatilis grown in University of Washington, Seatle, WA, United States - 4-8-21 metaG | ecosystem: Host-associated > Plants > Roots > Rhizosphere >... | reverse complement strand
ATCTCCTGCGCCACCGGCCGCCCCGCCACCACCGGCCGCTCCGCCACCGGCCGCCCCGCCGCCACCGCCCGGCCCGCCACCTCTTCCCGCGACGCCGTCATCAGCGAAGTCCACCGAGACGGAGGCCATTCCATTGCGGTGCATCACGAGGGTGACGCCCGCGATCACGCCCTTCTCCAACATCACGACCCGGGCGTCGCTCACCCAGGTCGCGACGTGCTCCGGCAGCACCGCTGAGCAGATCTCGGCGAACGCCGCCAAGAACCGCTCGCCGCGTTGGCGCGGGCCGCAGTCCTTGCGCGAGCAACGAGCGCCGGTGGGTGTCTCGCGGCCGGCTCGGTTCGTTGGCCTCGGTGTTGACCCTATTCCGACGGTGGCGCACCAGCGCGGGCAGCGGCCTTGCGCCAGGGAGGCCGGGCGAATCGAGGTGAGCTGGCCGGACAAGGGCGTCGCGGACCGTCGCCAGGCCAGATGTCCGGGGGGCTCACCACCCGCCGACGTCGATTCCAAGGGCAACCAGCCCAGCCCATCGCGGATCGTCGTAGCGGACCCCCGGGGGCCGGTCGGCCGGCGAGGCGCCCGAAGGGTTGGGGCCTCGCCGGACAATCGCCGGTCATTCTTTGGTGGGTCTACTTTCCAGGCGCACCTCCGGCTCCCGGCGAGACGGCGGGGCCGACCGGAGCCCCGGCAACCACGACGCCACCGCCCTTCGGCGGCGGGAGGACGCCGCCGCTGCCGCCGCTGTCACCCTGGGCGCCGAGCGGCGTCGTGTCGGGTGGTGGGGGCGGGAGCATCTCGTCCGGACAGACGAGGTCGTGCAGGATGCGCGCGCGCCGGCCGAGCTCGTTGAAGTGGCGGGTCACGCCGGCCGAGAAGTCGGGCACATCCGCGCCGAGGAGGAACCCCGACAGCTGCGCCTCCTGGAAAGGGAAGCGCGGGCTGATCTGGAACTGGGAGCCGCCCGTCTCGCTCTGCGTGTGGCACCCGTTGCAGGTGTTGCGCGCAAAGCGATGACGCGTCTCGGGGCTCACTCCTGGCACCTGCCAGGTGAAGAAGTCCGACGCGTCGACGTTGCCGCCCTGAAACGGCGCGCCTTCGAAGGTCAGCGGCACGGTGTGCTTCTCGGCGAGGATCGCCGGCTCGTTGGCGAGGACGAAGCGCCCCAGCCGATCGGAGAAGTTGAAGCTCCGATCCGGGGTCAGTGCCACCGGCGCCGGCACGAGCATGCCGCTCGTGGCGTCGAGGTGGAACTCCCGGAACTCCCATGCGAAGGAGAGCGCGAAGAAGTCGTTGGTGCGGAGCTGGCCGAGGGCGCTCCCGTTCGTGCGTCCCGGCGCCGCGTTTCGCGCCGTGAAGCGCTCGGTGACCTTCTGCAGGGCAGCGTTGTACTCCTCGGACGGGAAGGGGAGAGCGCGGAGGGCATGCCACGCGTTCGCGAGATCGACGACGTCCGCCTGCGAGGCCGCGGGGATGTTGTACTCGATGATCAGCGTTGCCTGAAGGGTCTGACCGAACGGCGCGAAGCCGAACACGAAGCGACCCTCGCCGGCGGTGGACGCCGAGACTTCGTTGAGGTCGATGCGGTTGGCGATCGCCAGCAGGCGGAACGCCTGCCGCGAAAGATCGAGCTTCCCGTCCGGGCCCCGCAGGCTGTCCAGGACCTGCTGGGCGCCCGCTCGCGTGGGGAGGATGAAGCCGTTGACCGTCTGTTGCTTGAGGAACGACGAGAGCATCGCCTCGACCATCGCGGGTGCGTCGGCCGGTGTCGGCGCCATGTCCTGCATGAGCTTGCCGAACGTCCACGCGCCGCCCGGTCCGGTGCGGACCGGATCGTCGACGACGCTGACGTCGCGGATCTCGAGCTCCCGCCGGGGCTTGACCGTGCAGGCCGTCGAGTTGTCCAGGACCGAGAAGCTCACGTTCTGGTTGAAGAACTCGAAGGTGGACGAGGAGGCGAGCTGGGCGCTCACGTTGATCTGCGACGTTCCGAACTGCTCGATGTCCAGCGAGGCGGTCGCGGTGAACGGGAGGTGCCCGGTGCCGGCCGCCGGAATGACCGCGTTCCCGAAGTTCGGGCTCACGTTGATGTCTGGCTCGAAGTTGAGCGAGAACGCGTTGAAGTTGAACGACGCGTCTTCGCACGAGTTGTTGGTGATCTGAACGTCGTAGCTGACCGGCGTCCCCGGTGGCACGGCGGCGGGATCGACCGGCGTCACGGTCATCAACGAGGGCTGCGGCAGGCAGGTCAGCTTCGCGACCTCGGCGGGCGTGGCCGGGGCGGTGTCGAAGACGACGTTGTCGATGATGCCGTCGATGCGGCGGTTGCTGGCATCGTTGCCCATGAGCAGGGGGCCCACGCCGTCGCTGAGCCGTCCGACGACCCGCTTCGAGGCCGCCTCGGTCCCGTTGAGGTAGAGCTTCAGGAAGATGCCGTCGTAGGTCGCCGCGACGTGCGTGAACGTGTCGAGCGTCGCCTTGGCCTGCACGTTGGCCGCCTTGCCGTTGGTGAGGTTGATGACGATCTGGAAGTTGTTGCCGTTCTCGGCGAGCACGAACGCGCTCGTGCCGTTTTGACGCTTCCGGAAGATCGTGCGCACGCCGCCGAGCGCGGTCGGCTTGACCCAGGCCGCGACGGTGAAGCCCTCGGAGAACACGAAGTTCGGCTGGTCGGGCACGAGGACGACGTCGTCGTCCTCATCGAAGCCGATGCCTGTATTCGAGATGCCCGGTCGGCAGAAGGCGGTGACCGACCGGAACGCCGTGTGGTTGCCGGAGAAGGTGCTGTCTCTGAGCTCGGTGCGGCCCATGTCGCAGTCGTCGAACCGCCAGAATCCCTGGGCTTCCCCAGGGAAGCTCCGGGTGGTCCCCGAGCCGCCCACCCCGCTGTCGCCTCCGCCGATCGAGCCCCCGGTGCCCATGATCGGGACGCCGGTCCCGCCCGCCCCGGGAAAGCCCGGGATGCCCGCGTCCGTGGGGCTTCTCGTGCCCGGGGCGGCCGTGCCCGCTCCGACCCCGGTCGTGGTGCCGGTGGGGCCGGTGGTGCCGACGCCGACGCCGACGCCGACGACGCCGACGACGACGCCGCCGCTGGCGCCGGCCGTGCCTGTGACAGGGCTGGGCGGCGCCGCCGTGAGGGCGGTGCGCATGAGCTGCGTGAGATCGCCGTCCTGGAGGATGGCCTGCAGCTCGGCGCTGTCTTCTCCGCGATCGTCCGCGCAGGCGCCGAGGCTTGCCGATGCGAGCACGAGTGAACCGATGAGTGCACGGCCGTGCAGCCGGCGTCTCGCTTCGCGACGTTCTTGTGTCGGGTTCATGGGGTCTCCTTTGTCGGTTGGGGGCAACACCAAACACGGAAATCAGACGGCGCTCGTCGACTGCACGACCTGGCCTCGCTCGATGGTGGAGTCGCTCGGAAGGTCGAAGATCGATCAGGAATCTTCCTCGAGCGAGACCGCGTCCTCGGAGCAAAAAGCGGGCCGATGACGGCGCGGCACTTCACCTCACGCCGCCCAAGACAAAGGGGCGCGGGCGGCCCGCAGACTATCAGTGGACACGACAAACGTGTCGGGTTTTCGTCGCGCACAACGTGGTCGATCCCGTCCATGTTCTCCGGCGGCTCATGCGCGACCGGGATTGATCGTTCACGGAGAAGGTTCGTTGCGACCCCCCCTGTTCGGTGGACCGACGCCGGGCTCAGCCCAGAGCTGGTGCCGCCGCCAGGCGGCCCACCGTGCGCCCGTTCCAGTTCCTCAGCGTCACGTTGCGCAGCGGTTCGACCAGCACGCGGTCCGCGTCCGACAGGGGCAGCAGCGATTCGACCAGCGCCACCAGCGCCACCTCGGCGGCCCGCGCCGTGTTGCCGTCGTCCATCTTCAGCGCGATGCCGAGCCCGAGCTCGGGCAGCGCCGCGCAGTAGACGCCCTCCGCGCCCACCTTGCAGAACAGCCGTGCGCGGAAGTGTTCCATCAGTCGCGTGTCGAGTCGGCCCGTGCCGGCGACCATGAACGGCTCGGCGGCCACCGCCTCGCGCAGGCGCGCGGCCCCGCGGGCGCGCCCGGGCGTCAGGCCCGCGCCCGTGCCGAAGCGCGCGAACGCGTGCGCGAGCGCGCGCACGGGAATGCCGAAGGTGGGAACCGAGCACCCGTCGGTCGCGCGCGGCGCATCGGCCAGGCGCACGCCGGTGACGGCCTCGATCGACGCGCTGACCTCGCGCATGACCGGATGGTCGGGCTCCACGTAGCCGCGCAGGGAGCCGCGTGCGGCGTCCGCGTCGCCGGCCATCAGCACGCCCAGGCAGGCGAAGCCCGAGTGCTTGCCGGAGCAGTTGTTGTGCAGCGCGCAGGGCATCTCGCCGCGGGCGGCGAGCGCGCGCGCGGCCTGTTCGTTGGCCGGCCAGTGCACGCCGCATTCGAGCACGCCCAGGTCGAGGCCGGCCTTGGCCAGCATGGAGCTGGCGGTGGCCACGTGCTCGGGCTCCCCGCCGTGCGACGCGCAGGACAGCGCCAGCTCGGCGTTGGTGAGGCCGAAGCGATCGGCCGCGCCCGAGGCAACCGGCGGCAGCGCCTGCAGGCCCTTGACGGCGGAACGTGCGTAGACCGGCCGATCGATGTCGCCACACTGGCGCACCACGGCTCCCGCGGCATCGAGGACCGCGAAGGCGCCGCGGTGGAAGGACTCGACGATGTCACCGCGCCAGAGCTCGACGAGAACCGGTTGGGTCATTCTGCACTCCGCTCGCAGCGAGGATGGTCCCGGCCCGAGGCGGACCTTCAGCGGCTTCCGGCGCCGGACTGCCAGGGGAAGCTTGGAAGGGTCTGGATGGAGCCGCTGGTCTTCAGTCTCATCGAGGCAACGTCACAAGAGCCGACATAGGCCCCAGCCCGCCAACCTGCGTTGGGGACGAGTCGAGTCTGGGTCGTGAGCGGGTTGTACAGCGTGGCGATACCCCTGTCCACGCGAACGACGAGCGTGCAGGGATCGTCCAGGCCGGGCCATCTCGGTGAGGGAAGAGGCTCACCCCGGATCATTCGATAGATCTCCTCGCAGGCGGTCGGGCGGGTGGAGTGCCCGCAGGCGGTCAGCGAGGCGGTGGCGAGAGCCAGGGAGAGGGCGTCGCTGTCGTGCTGGGCCAGGCAAGCCTGCTCGTTGACCGGGCATTCGGTCGCGATCGGGTGGGGCAGCGCTGCGCCATATTCCCGCGGCGGCTCCCAGTCCTCGATGGGCACCTGCACCACGGTGGTCACCTCGGGTTTGAAGTAGGGAAAGACGTCCGCCTGACCGCCGGGCGGAGGCGTGATCACGCCCGAGATGACGACCAAACCCACCATCAGCACGGCGCAGTCCTCGGTACCACCGGTCCATCGCTTGAGATCTCGGCTTCGAAGGTTGCGCCGGGTGCAACGGTTGTTGCCTGGCCGTCAAACACGGACCACGCCCCGGAGGACTAGTCCATGGTAAAGGGTAAGTCAAAATACAGAAATTAATGGTACACAAGCTGCAGGGCTGCGTGTCGACTGCTCGGAAGACGCTTCACGGTTCCCACGTTCCCAAGGAGATCTCACGATGGCATCGCTCTCTGATCGACTTCCAATCGGGCTCGCCCTCCTGACATCGGTTCTCGGGGGTGCGTGCGGCGCGACCGATCCCGGGACCGGAGCGATCCACGAGAGCGAGGCGGCCGCCACCAGCAGCATCAACGGCCTGAACTCGATCAATGGCCTCAACTCCATCAACGGTCTGAACTCGATCAACGGCCTCAACTCCATCAACGGCCTGAACTCGATCAACGGCCTCAACTCCATCAACGGCCTCAGCCCCAGCGGCGCCCTGATGACCAGCGCCGATGGGCGCAGCACGGTGTCCTACCTCGTGCGGTGCGCCTTGCCGGCGGGACACACCATCACCAAGGTGGTCGCCGGTACGACCTACACCTTCCCGGGACAGCTCGGGCTCGCACCCGAGTGGGAGACCGGGGCCTGCGGAGACGCGTGTCAGCAGTACATCAGCGCCTGCGTCCTGGCCCATGTGAACGCCTCGGGACAGCACGTGGCCCTCTGGCTCGACAGCGACAACCCCGCGGTCGGATGGGGCCGCAGCACGGACTACCCGTACCAGGAGGGCTCGTTCTTTGGCAACATCTTCAGCAGCCCACCGAAGGCGTACTTCTGCAACGGCCGGGACTCGGACGTGGGTTTGGTCCCCGGACGCCTGGGCGTCGTGAGCTCGAGCTCCATCTACCAGAACCCATTCTCGTCGGGGACGGGCTTTTGCACCGACGGCTGCACCGCCCCGCCCGTTCCCTACAACCAGGACGGCTTCACCTCGTGCAAGGGGATGCACGTGGTCACCGTGTGGCGCAACTTCGACCCGAACATCGAGTACACCATCTACAACCGGAAGAGCGGGCTCGTGATGAACATCGTCGGCGGTAGCACCGCCAAGTCAGCCAAGGTTGCCCAGAACGGTTACGACGCGAACAACGCCAGCATGCGCTGGCGGATCAGCCAGATCTCCCCCAAGAACTACAAGTTCATGAATGCCCAGAGCGGGCTCTACCTGGATCTGGTCGGAGGGAGCGTCGCCAATGGGACGGCGTTGATCCAATCGGCGGACGCCGGGGCTGCCAAGCAGCTGTGGATGGTCACGCCGACCGGGGACGGATACTACAAGTTCAGCCCGAGCATCAACACGGGCGCCTCCCTGACCATCCCGGGCGGCTCGTCCGCCGCGGGCGTGGTCGTCCAGGAATACGGCTGGACGGGTGGGGCCGAGCAACAGTGGATCATTCGACCGCACCACCAGAACCTGGTCGGGGGGAACTGACCCATCGGCCCTCGGCCCGAACCGTCGGGGCCGGGGGACGACACCGGGGGACGACACCGCGGGGACGCACCGGACTACGGCGAGCCGGGCGCCTGCACCTCGACCACGAGCGCGCTCAGGGCCCCCTCGACCCGGCCGACGGCCGGTCCGCCGGCCCCCGGTCCCCCGGCGAAGCGCCGAACCAGGGCCGCCTCGGCCGCGTCGGTGGCCCGGACCAGCTCGTCGGGACCGCGGGCCTCGAGGTCGGCGCGGAGGGGCGTGGCCTGACAGTAGGCCTCGGCGACGCTGCGGGCCGAGTCGGCCCGGGCGCGCGCCGCCAGCGGCCTGATGGTCGCCGTGTCGCCGAAGCCTGCCCGCGCCAGATCGTCCTTCACCGCCCGCGGATCGAAGTAGCCGTGTGGGGTGCGCGACATGAAGCGCGGCGGAGCCTCGGGGTAGAGCTCACCGAGCGCGCGCTCGACGGTATCCGCGAAGGCGTTCGCCTCGATCCGGTCCCAGGTGTTGAAGAGGAACGCGCCACCGGGCCGCAACACGCGCCGGACCTGCCGGTAGGCCCGGGCGCGATCGGGGAAGAACATGACCCCGAACTGACACACGACCGCGTCGAAGGCCGCGTCCGGGAAGGGAAGGCGCATCGCGTCCGCCTGCTGCCAGGTCACCGGCCGCCGGGTACCGATCCGCGCCGCCCGGTCGAGCATCGGCTGGCTGAGATCGGTCGCGAGCATCGAGGCGGTCGCGGGCAGTCGTTCGGCGAGCGCGCGGGTGACGGCTCCGGTCCCGGCCGCGAGCTCGAGCAGCGCGGATGGGCTCCGCTGCTGGACACGCTCCGCGAGATCGATGGCATAGGGTGCGAAGATCATCGGGACGAGGAGCGCGTCATAGAGCGCAGGCACCGAGCCCGCGAAGAGATCGCCTCCTCCCGGCCCGGTCTGTCCGCGTGATCCACTCGTTCCTTCGGCCGGCATGGCCGCAGGATAGCCGAAAACGCAGCGTGCATGCGCGCAGCGGTTGCATCGATGCAACCGCCGCAACCCCCTCGCATCTCTGACGCTTCCCCTGAACCGTCGGCCCCGCGCCGGCTCTCCCACACGGCATCACGGTTGCAGAACAGGTGCGATGCCCCGATGCCCCGACCGGGAGCTGCCGGCCCAGGGAAGGCACTGGTGTCGCCCTCGCCCTCGGCCTCGGTCATCGCGGGTCCGCGGCTCCGTGGTGCCACGGATGCTCGACCTGCGGAAGGTCATCGTTCCCGAGCTCGCTTCAGGCCCAATGGAGGACGACATGAACAAGCGCGACGCATCGGATCCAGTGCCCATCAGGGCCGCCCAGCTCCAAGGTTGGTCCCCGTGCGTGCTCGTGTGCTTGTTCGCGGTCACCGCCTGCGCGGGTGGCCTGGACCCGAGGTTCACGAGCGGGGACGGTTCGGGCGGAAACGGCGTCGCGGCAGGTGCGGCCAGCTCCCCGTCCGGAGCCGAGCCCCCGCCCGATGGCACGGGTGGATGGGCGGTCGATCCGGGCACCCCGACAGCAGGTGCGAGGGGCACGACGGGTGGTTCGGGCGGGAGCCCGAGCGACACCGGTGGCCCAGGTGACACGGGTGGCTCGACCGCCGACGCGGGCGGAGCCACGGTCGGCTCGGGGGGCGCGACGTCGGTCGGCACCGGGGGCGCGACGATGCTCGGCTCGGGGGGCGCGAACGATGACGCGGGCGCGGGGACGACCGGTTGGGGTGGCGCGACGATCACCGGCGCGGGGGGCGCAACGGGCCCAGCGGGCCCGACGACAGGCGGCTCGGGTGGCTTCGGAGGAGCGACCTCTCGCTCGGGCGGAAGCACCGGCAGCTCGGGCGGAGCGACCGGCGGTGGGGCGGGCGGGAGGGCGACTGGCTCGGGCGGCGCGGGGACGACCGGTTCGGGCGGCGCAACGATCACCGGTTCGGGCGGCGCAACGACCACGGGGTCGGGCGGCGCGATGACCGGCTCGGGAGGAAGGGCAGGGACAGGCACGGGTGGCATGTCCGCGGCCCCGCCGTGCGACGCCATGGGCACCATCTTCCAGGCGAAGTGTGCGACGGGGTGCCATTCTCCGAATGGGATATGGCCCGCGCTCGACCTGTCCTCCGATGCGGCGGCGGCGAAGGCCGTGGGCGCCGCGCAGACGGCCGCGTGCGCCGCGGACAGGACCTCGAGCATCGTCAACCCGAAGGCACCCCTCGGCGGAAGTCTGTTCCTCTACGTCGGTGGCACGACCTGCGGCTCGGGGACCAGGATGCCGTACGGGGGCGCCGCGCTCTCGACCGCGGAGATCACCTGCATCAAGTCCTACTACATGTCCAAGCTCCACTGAGCGAGGCGGGTCGTCCGCCCGGATCCGGGTCCTCAGCCGATCTGTGAGGACCGGGGCGGCAAGGGCCCGGCGGGGTCCGCCAGCCGCGCCGCCTGTCGCTGCTGGCGCTCGATGCTCTCGAAGAGGGCGCGGAAGTTCCCTGCGCCGAAGCCGTCGTCCCCTTTTCTTTGCAGGAGCTCGAGGAAGAGGGGGCCCGCCTGGCGATCTTTGAACACGTCGGCCGCTTCCTTCATGAAGATCTGCAGCAGGTAGCGAGACGGCGCGCTCCCGTCGACGAGAACCTCGAGGTCACGCAGTGATCCGAGGTCCTCGTCGATACCGTTGACACCCATCGCCAGCAGCCGGTCGGGGAGGAGATCGTAATAGGTCGCCGGGGTGGGCATGAACGGGACCCCCCGGGCACGAAGGTCCTTCACGGCCGTCAAGAGGTCCTTCACCCGAAGCGCCACGTGCTGGATGCCCGGGCCGTGGTGGTCCTCGCAGAAGAGGAAGATCTGCGACGCCTCGAAGTCGGGCGCGGCCGGCTCGTTGTTGGCGAACTTGAGGCCCGATCGGCGATCCCACATCACGGTGGACTTCAGGCCCGAGCCCCCGCCGGCGGCATGTTCTCCAACGTCCCGGGTGTGAAACGCGACCTCCCAGTACCGCTCGAATCCCATCACCTCTTCCATCCACCTCAGCGCTGGCTCGAGGGTGAGGAAGTTCGAGGTGATGTGATCGATCTCGGCGATGCCGAAGCGGTTGGTGTCCCCCGCCGCGCGGATCTCGGAGCGCGCCAGGCCGGGCAAGATGGGGACTGGCCCGCTCGACTGCAAGAAGCGGAACTGGGTGTCACCGATGGCGGTGGTGATGTCGAACCAGCGGACCTCGCTCCCGTCCCACGCTCGGGTTTCGAGCGGCGTCACCAGGGTGGCCCGGCGCTCCCGCAGGATGGCCAGGGCTCTTGCGGCGTCCTCGACCTGAAACACGATCCGGCCGACGCCCTCCGGGTGCTTCTCCAGCCACCGGAAGCTTTCGCCCCTCGAGCCGAGTGGCTCCATGAAGACGAATCGAGCACCGCCGGCCTCGACGACGCTGGCGCGCGCCCGATGCTCTGACTCGAAGAACGGGGTGCTGGCCGCGACCTCCGCGAAGTCGAGCCGGTCGACATAGTGATCTCGGCTTCGTTCCAGATCTCGCACGAAGACGTGGAGCGCGGCGATCCGCAGGATTCCAAGCGAGTCCATTTTCTCTGACATGATCGACCGCTCCTTCAACGTGAGCTAGAATTTTAATCACGAAACTATACACGGGTAGCTCGACCGGGCTTAGATTCCGGGATTCGAGGATTCGAGGCTCAATGACAGCGAACGGCACCGCCCGCACCGCCGCGTTTGAACGGGCAGAGTACCCGCAATGGCTGGCCGAGATCCCGAGGCTGGAGGCCCACCGCCTCGATCAGCGCCCGCCCCCCGTCGAGGGGTTGGAGTTTGCGTTCCCATCACCCGAGCCGAGGGACGCGGGAGCGCCCCTCGATTCGTGGGGACAGATGGCCCGATGGGTGGCGGCCTTTCATGTGCTGGTGTTGAAGTACACACAGCAGGCTCGATTTCGCCTCGAGCTCGCGGTGGTCGATCCGCCATCGGGGCTGGGCCACCTGGCCGATCTCGACCTCGAGATCTCGCCCGAGCACACGGTCCGTCAGGTCTGTGCACGCGCGGCGGCCACCTTGACCCATCTGGTCGCGGCCGGGCCGAGCGGTCCGCCCCGGGCGCGGGAGGCGGGGGTGGTGTCCCTCACGTTTCTCCTCGACGGACGGGGCGAGGATGCCGCCCCCGCCCAGGCGCCCGACCTGCTCCGCGATGGGTGGGTCGAGAGGCCCGAGTTGCAGATCGTCCTCGGGTTCGACCGGCAAGCGCGTGTGTCGGGGCAGGCGTTCTATGACGGTCGCCTCTTCCGGCGGGAGACCATCCGTCGGCTCCTCGACCACCTTGGGGGGCTGGCCGGCTCCATGGCCAGCCGGCCCGACGAGCCCGTGGCCAGCCTGGCCTTGGTCTCGCAGGCGGAGGCCCACCACCTGATCGAGAGCTGGCGCGGACCTGCGCGAGCGCGCGCGGCGCGGCCACTTCATCGATACGTGGAGGATCACGCGGCCCGCGCCCCGGATTCGGTCGCCGTCAGCTTCCGAGATCGACAGCTCGATTACGGTGCGCTGAACCGGCGAGCCAATCGCCTGGCGCGTTACCTGCTCGCGCACGGGCTCGAGCGCGGCGGCCGGGTGGCGGTGTGCATCGACCCCTGCGCGGACGTGGCCGTCTGTCTGCTGGCGATCTTCAAGGCCGGGGGGGTCTACGTCCCGCTCGAGCCGTCCTATCCGACCGAGCGGCTGGCCCTGATCCTGGAGGATACGGCGCCCCAGGCTCTCCTGACCCGGGCCGCGTCGGCCAGGAACCTGCCTCCGACCGCGGTGCCGATGTTCTGGCTCGACACGGAGGCCGAGCGGCTCGATCTCTGCGCCGACGTCGATCTGACGGGGCCGGAGCTCGAGGTGGACCTCGCGCAGACGGCCTTCATCATCTACACCTCCGGGACCACGGGGAGGCCAAAGGGGGTGATGCTGTCGCACGGCAACCTCGTGCACTACGTCCTCTCGGCGCGAGATCGCTACGGCTTCGGGCCAGGGGATGTGTTCCCGGCCTTCGCCCGCTTCACCTTCAGCATCACGTTGTTCGAGACCCTCCTGCCTCTGGTGGCCGGCGGGCGGGTGGTGGTCCTCGAACGGGACCATGTGCTCGACTTCAAGAGGCTCGTCCCCACCCTCGAAGGCGTGACCGCCATGCATGCCTCGCCGAGCCTCCTGCGGCGGCTGCTGGCCTTCGTGCGGGAAAATGGCGTCGCGCCCGAGATCTTTCGAAGGCTCCGCCACGTGTCCTCGGGAGGAGATCTGGTCTCGGCGGATCTGATGGAATCGCTGAAGCCGATCTTTCGGGAGGCCGAGCTCTTCGTGATCTATGGGTGCAGCGAGGTGAGCTGCATGGGCTGCAGCTATGCCGTTCCCCGGGACGCGACCGTGACCCGAAGCTTCGTGGGGCGCGCCTTCGAAAACACCGCGGTTCGGCTCTACGATGCCCGCATGAACCTGGTCCCGATCGGCGTCGCCGGGGAGATCTACTTCAGCGGAGCGGGGGTGGGCGAGGGCTATCTCGACCGAGCCGACCTGACCCGGGAGCGGTTCCTCGACATCGATGGCGAGCGCTTCTACCGCACGGGCGACCTCGGGCGGTTTCACGCCGACGGAAACCTCGAGATCCTCGGTCGCACCGACTTCCAGATCAAGCTCCGCGGGATCCGCATCGAGCTCGGCGAGATCGAGTCCACGCTGCGGCGGGCCCCCGGCGTGCGGGAAGCGGTGGTGGCGGCGCAGCCACTGGGACGTTCAGCGGCAACCAGCGGCCACGCGGGCGACGGGGCTCGAGCCGCCACATCTGCGGAGGATCTCGCTCTGGTCGCCTACGTCGTCCCAGGCCCGGGGCAGCCCCCACGGGGCCGTGACCTGCGGAAATTCCTGCAAGCCCAGTTGCCCGATTACATGGTGCCGGCCGCGTTCGTCTTCCTCGATCGGTTGCCGGTGAACCTCAACGCCAAGGTGGATCGGCGGGCCTTGCCTCTGCCCACCCCGGCCGACCTCGCGCGGTCGCGGACGGTCTCGCCGCCACGAACCCCGCTCGAGCGTCGGTTGGTGGCCATCTGGGAGGCGGTGCTCGGTGTGCAGCCCATCGGGGTGGACGACGGTTTCTTCGAGGTCGGGGGCAACTCCCTGCTCGCGCTCGAGCTGATGGTCCGCATCGAGCGCGAGCTCGGAAAGACCTTGCCGCTCAGCACGCTGCTGAGCGCGCCGAGCGTCGCCGAGCTGGCGGCCGGGCTGGATGCTGCGACCGAGGCTGGGGGCAGAGGCAAGGTGCACCCGCAGCTGGTGGTCCTGCGACCGGCCATCGCTGGCGGCGGGGGCGGCGTCGGACGGCCGGGCGTGAACGGTCGGCCGCCCATCTTCTTCATCCACGACGGCGACGGGGAGGTGTTGCCCTACCGAAACCTGGCCTTGCGGCTGCAACCCCAGCACGCCGTGTACGGCATCCGGCCTTACAGCCGGGGCGATTTCCCCATGCTCCACACCCGGCTCGGCGACGCGGCCAGCCACTACACCGACCTGATCTGCCAGGTGCAGCCACGGGGACCTTATTTCCTCGGGGGACTGTGCATCGGCGGCTTTCTCGCCTTCGAGGTGGCGCTCCGGCTGCGCGCCCGGGGAGAGGTGGTGGGGTTGGTCGCGCTCATCGATGCCGCGCACGTCAAGGCGGTCCCGAGGAGCGTGGCGGCCACCCGGCTCGGCCGCGCATCGGCGTCGGTGCGGGGAGGAGCGGCCAACGAGGTCGATGGACGGGCGACGCCGCCGGCAAGGACGCTGGGGCGCATCTTGCCCGTGGCCAAGGTGCTCGGTCGCAAGACCCGGAACCTCATCGCCTACGAGCTGCGAACCCGCAGCAAGACCACGCGGAATGCCGTGAAGATCGCGGCGCTTCGTTACCACCTCGATCGAGGCCTGCCGCTGCCACGGGCCCTGGAGAAGATCCCGGTGTCGGTGGTCCTCCGCTCCGCCGAGCGGGAATACGTGGCTCCGCGGCCCTACCCGGGCGAGGTGGTCTTGTTCCGCGCCACACGCAAGGACCGTGCCTTCGACGGAACGCTGGTCGACGACACCCCTTACGTCGAGCTGTTTCGGGAGCCCTTGCTCGGATGGCAAGGTCGGGCCGACCGGCTCGTGGTCCATGACAACCCGGGTGGGCATTCGAGCATGTTGCAGGAGCCGAACGTGAGAGAGCTGGCCGAGAGGATCCAGAGCTACATCGACGCGGCGGCCCCGAGCGGCAGCGAGGCGCGGGAGCCCGGCCGCGAGGCGCGGGAGCCCGTCACCGAGCGGCGGTCCTCGTGAGCAGCGCGGGAGGGCCATCCCCGAGCGCGGACCAGCCGACCGTGGTCATCGTGATCGTCAACTACCGAACCGCCCGTCTCACCATCGAGAGCCTGGCGGCCCTGGCCACCGAGATGCGATCCCTTCCCGGGGCGCGGGTGACGGTGGTGGAGAACGCCTCGGGCGACGATTCGGCGGCGCGGATTCGCGCGGCCTTGACCAGCGAGGGCTGGGACTGGGCCTCCCTGGTCGAGGCCGGGCGAAATGGGGGGTACGCCTTCGGGAACAACCTCGCGATCAGGCCGTGCCTGGAGGCTCCCCAGCCGCCCGACTTCTTCCTGCTGCTCAATCCCGACACGCGCGTCGAGCCGGGCGCCGTCGGGGCGCTGCTCGAGTTCATGGAAGGCCGCCCCGAGGTGGGGATCGCGGGCAGCTGCCTGCTGAACCCCGACGGGACGTCCTGGTCGACGGCTTTTCGATTCCCGAGCGTGCTGAGTGAGCTCGAGGCTGGGTTTCGACTCGGGCCGCTCACCAGGCTGCTCGAGCCCTGGGTCGTGCCGATGAAGATGGGCGACGAAGCGCGACAGGTCGATTGGGTACCGGGCGCCAGCATGATGATCCGGCGGGAGGTCTTCGAAACGGTGGGCCTCATGGACGAGCAATACTTTCTCTACTTCGAAGAGACCGATTTCTGCCTGCAGTCCCGGCGCGCCGGGTGGTCGTGCTGGTATGTGCCGGCCAGCCGGGTGATGCACATCGCCGGTCAGAGCACAGGGGTGACCGACCGCGATGCCGCCCCCCGGCGTCGCCCCCAGTACCTGTTCGATTCGCGGCGGCGCTACTTCGTGAAGAACCACGGGCTCGGGTACGCGGCTCTGGCGGATGTGGCGTGGTCCGTTGGTCTCGCCTCCTGGAGGCTGAGGCGGCGGCTGCAAGGCAAGCCCGACCGCGATCCACCGTCCCTGCTGGTGGACTCGGTGCGCAACAGCGTGTTCTTCAAGGCGCCGTCGATGCCCCGAGGGTCTTCCCGCCAGCGGTGAGCTGGCGGTGGCGTAAGGAATTGAAATGGCTGGAGTTCTGCGATTTCCGAGAAACCGTGGGCCTCGAACACCGCTCCCGTCACTGCGGCTCCGGAAATGTTCCCACCCGACGAGCCTCGAGAGCTTGCCGCCAGGCTCATCCCGAAGCCTGCATGCCGCCATGGCCGCCGCTTCCCGTGCCATCCCGCCTTCCGCATCGCATGCGTGGTGGTCGGCGCCAGCTTGGCGCAGGAGGCGTGCACCGGGGCAGTCGGCGGCGGCGCCGGCGCCGGAATGCGCGGGACGGTCGGGGCCGCTCCCGCCGCGGCACCAGGCGGTGGGGGCTCCTCCAGTGCCGGCTCGGGCGCCGGCGGCGGAGGAGCGTCGAGCGGCGCAGGCGTCGCCGACACGGGTTCGACCGCCAGCCCGCCCACGAGCTCTGGCCCCGGCGGCAATGGCAACGGCAATGGGATGCCGGATCCGGGGGTGGTTGCGGGCGGGATGACCGGCCAACCGGGGGCCAGCAGCGCCCCGATCGCCACCCCGACCATCGCCCGCTTGAGTGAAGCGCAATGGGCGAACAGCGTGCGCGATCTGTTGCTCCTGCCCAACCCCGGCGACTTGACCCTGCCCACCGCCGACGCGGTGGTGCGGCTCGACAACGAAGCCGATGCGCTCTTCGTCAACCAGCCCCTGCACGACGATCTGCAGGCCGCCGCGGAGAGGCTGGCCACCACCGTCGCCAGCGACCCGATCGCCATCGCGCGCCTGGTTCCGAGCAACGCGCCCACCGACACCGCGGGCAAGGGCCAGGCCTTCATCCAGGCTTTCGGGCGGCGCGCGTACCGGCGGCCGCTGACGTCGACCGAGCTCCAGGCCTACGTGGCCCTGTTCAACCAGGGGCCGATGCTCACGACCGGGCTCGCCGACTTTGCCGCCGGGGTCGAGGTGGTGCTCGAGGCCTTCCTGCAGTCGCCGAACTTCCTCTACCGCACGGCGCTGGGTGGCGTGGCCACTCAGGGCCGTGCGCGCCTCACCGACTTCGAGATCGCGGCCAACCTGTCGTACGCGCTCACCAACTCCACCCCGGACGCGACCCTCTCGGCGGCGGCGGACAATGGAACGCTGGGCACGCTCGGGGCGACGGGCACGCTCGGGGCGACGGGCGCGCTCGCGACCGAGGCCAGGCGCTTGATCGCCACCGACGCGGGAAAGGCCGCCGTGGATCGCTTCTATTTCCAGCTCTTCGGCCTCGGGCAGTACGACACGCTCGAGAAAGATCCGACCGTGGCGCCGCAGTTCACGGCCGCGGTCGGACCCATGCTGCACGCCGAGACCCAGCGGTTCCTGCAGTATCTCTTCGCCCAGAACGGGACCTTGCGGGACATCTTCACCTCCCCGATCACCTTCGTGAACAAGACCGTCGCCGGCCTCTACGGGCTGAACGCGGCGGCGGCCACGGACGACGTCTGGACCCAGGTCTCGCTCGATCCGGTCGAGCGTGCGGGGGTGCTGACGCGGCTCGGCTTCCTCGCGTACTACGGTCACGACGGGACCGTGCAGGACTCCATCCACCGCGGCGTCTACATCAACCGGCGCTTGCTGTGCAGGGATCTGTCGCCGCCGCCCGGGGTGGTCCTGCCCACCATCCCGGTGGCCATCGGGCCGAACCAGACCAACCGGCAGATCGTCAACGCCATCACCGGACCCGGGACGTGCGGGGCTGGCTGTCACGGGACCCTGATCAATCCGGCCGGGTTCGCGTTCGAGAACGACGATGGTCTCGGGACCTTTCACGCCGCGGAGAACGGACAGCCGGTGGATGCGTCCGGGAGCTATCCGTTCACCGACGGGGCGCGCACGTACACCGACTCGGCCTCGTTCAGCCGCGCCCTCGGCGACAGCGCCCAGCTGCACGCCTGCCACGTGACCAGCTGGGCGGCGAACCTCTACGCCCGCATCCCGCGGGTCGGCGACCTGGCGGTGGCCGCCACGGTGGCGCAGAGCTCCCTCACCCAGAACCTCGCGAGCGTGGACGTGGTGGTGGCCCTGGTGACCGCCGATGCCTTCGTGACCCGGGTTCAGGGACCATGAGGCCCATGACGACCATGGCGACGGTGGTGAAGCCGACGATGAAGCCGAGGCCGACGATGAGGACGACCACCATCGAGACCTTCGCGACCACCACCGACATCCCCGCCCGAACCTTTGGACGGCGCAGCTTCCTGGTGGGGGCGGGGGGCGTGACCCTCGGGCTGCCGATGCTCGAGGCGCTGTCGCCCAGGCGGGCGCGTGCGGCGACCTCGTCTGGGGCGGGGGCGGCGGCGGGGGCGGCGACGCCGCCGTTTCTCGGGATCATCTGCAGCGCCAACGGCGTGGTCCAGGCCAAGGCCGGTGAGGCCGAGGCGTGGTGGCCGAGCCAGGTCGGCGCGCTGACGACGGCCTCGATGGCCGCGGATCAACCGACGCGGGCGACGGGCGAGCTGTCGGCGTACGCGGACCGGTTGCTGCTCGTGCGCGGGGTCGGGCACTCCGCGGCGGCTACCGGGTGCAATCACGCGTCGGCCTGCGCGCAGATCCTGACCGGAACGCCCACCGTGATGGGCAACTCGAACCAGGCCGTCTCGTCGAGTGTCTCGGTCGACACGGTGATCGCCAAGGCGGTCAACCCGCCGGGGGTCGAGCCGCTGTTCTTGCACGCCGGGATGTACGCGGCGGGTGGTTCGGGCTTCAACGTCCCGTCGTACATCTCGTACATCGCCGGTGGGCAGCAGCGTCCCGGCATCGACTCCCCGCTCAAGGCGTATCAAAGAATGACCGGAGCGCTCGGCGCGGGGGCCGGGGCCGGTGCCGGTGCCGCCAGCGGATCGTCGGCGGGCGCCTCCGCCGATCCCCTGGCCCTGCGGCGCAAGAGCGTGAACGACCTGCTGCGGGCCGAGATCACCGCGCTCGAGGCCAGGCCCGAGCTCACCGCCGACGACCGGGCTCGCCTCGACCAGCACTTCTCCACCATTCGCGACATCGAGGTCAAGATCACCAACGCGAGGTTGTCGGCGGCACAGATCGCCCAGATGACCACGGCCGACGCCACGCCGTACGCGGCGGCCCTCCACGAGACCGTCCAGACCCTGCACATGGATCTGATGGTCTTCGCCCTGTCCTCGGGCTACACGCGGGTCGCGGTGCTGCAGGTGGGTGACCGCGAGGACGACCACGTCTACACCATCAACGGCACGAGCGTGCAGTTCCACACCGCCTCGCATCGGACGCTGCCGAACTCGTACAGCCTGTGCCAGAGCATCGACCGGATCCAGATCAACCACTTCAAGTACTTCCTCGATCAGCTGTCGGCCATCCAGACCCCGAGCGGCCCGCTCCTCGACCAGGGGGTAGCTGTCAACACCAACCAGCTGTCCACCGGGCCGGATCATGGGTTCAAGCCGCTGCCGTTCATCCTGGCCGGGACGGCAGGTGGTTTCTTGAAGAAGGGTCAGCTCATCGACGTCGGGAGCGTGTCGACGTCGGTGATGCTGAATACGCTGGCCGCGGCTCTGGGGGTCAACACGAGCATGGGCGGAAGATCGGGCACCATCGGCCAGATGCTGGCCTAGTGTCCTGTCTGAGAGATCCCTTACATATGTCGACGACGATCCAGCCCGGCCACTGCGTTGCTCCTCCTCACCGTATCTACGGGTACGCCTCGTCGTGGCGCCTTGCGGCCGGCCCGGCTCGTCGACGACATATGCAACCTATTTCTCAGACAGGACACTAGAGGGCACGCGTTGCACGCCTCTTCACACCACCTGCGCCTCGCCCAGCTCTTGCTGGTCGCGGCGGTGATGGCGGCGGCAGAAGCCTGCTCGTCTCCGAGAGGTGGCCCGGCCGCTGAGGCGGCGACCGGCGGCATGGGCGGACCTGGGCTCGGCCGAGGGGGCGCGTCCGGCATGGACTCCGGTCCGGGCGCGGGCCAGGGTCGAGGCGGGGATTCCGCCGCGGATGCCGGGGGAGGCGGTCTGGGAGGGGCCGGCCCCCGCGCGGGTGGTGCTGGATCGTCGCCCGAGCCGGTTCCCACGCTCGGCGGCGCGGGCGGCGCGGGCGGCGCGGCACGCGGGATGGCTGGCGGCGCGGCTGGCGGGATGGCCTCGACGTCTGGCTCCGGCGCATCCGGGGCTCCGGGAGCTCGACCTCCGCC
>Ga0265318_10000902_pt1 | contig 19351 bp, 15 predicted proteins | sample 4821metaG_FD_192431 | JGI IMG/M metagenome (GOLD analysis project Ga0265318, IMG submission 192431) | Rhizosphere microbial communities from Carex aquatilis grown in University of Washington, Seatle, WA, United States - 4-8-21 metaG | ecosystem: Host-associated > Plants > Roots > Rhizosphere >... | reverse complement strand
GGCCGCAAGGTCGGCCTTCCTCGGGTATCCGGCGGGGGCCAGCGCGGCATCGTAGGCCTTCTCGTCAAAGCCCGCCACGGTCACGCCGCCGACCGCGAGGGAGACATGCGCCCCCGCGCCGCCCATCGGCGCCAGCCTGAAGGGGATGCCGCGGCTGTTCAGGAAGTTCCGCGCCTTGTCCGTCTCCGTCTTGGGCGTGCTCGGGAGGACGATCTTCTTCGCCGCGTCCTTCAGGGCGTCCATCGCGAGAGCCAGGCGCCCGTGGAAATCGCTCGTCGCCAGCACGACCGGCGTGCGCTCCATCGCGTCGGCGAGCGCCGGGTTGGCCGCCCGGGTGAGCCCCCGGAAGATCGGCTGGTAGGTCAGGGCCGCCAGGAGGAGGCCGGTCATGATGATCCTCTTGCGCCCGATCAGGTCGGACAGCTTGCCCGCCCCGATCAGGAGGCCCGCGCCGATGACCAGCGAGGCGGCGATGAGCCAGTAGGCCCTGACGTAGTCCACCTTGAGGGTCGTCGTCAGGAAGTAGAGCGCGTAGAACTGGCCCCCGTACCAGACGACGCCCTGGCCCGCCGTGGCGCCGAAGAGGGCCTTCAGGACGATCTTGGCGTTCGGCCAGCGCATAAAGCTGTCGGTCAGGGGCGCCTTGGACTGCTTGCCCTCGGCCTTCATCTCGGCGAACACCGGCGACTCCTCGAGCTTGAGCCGGATGTAGACCGAGATGCCGAGCAGCAGGAAGGAGAGGAGGAACGGGATGCGCCAGCCCCACGCCGCGAACTGGTCGGGCGTGACGACCGCGCGGAGGCCGCCGATCACGACGAGCGCGAGGAACAGGCCCAGGGTCGCCGTCGTCTGGATCCAGCCCGTGTAGAGGCCGCGCTTGCCGTGCGGCGCGTGCTCGGCCACGTAGATCGCGGCGCCGCCATACTCGCCGCCCAGGGCGAGCCCCTGGGCGAGCCTCAGGAAGACCAGGATCACGGGGGCCATGAATCCAATCCCTGAATACGTCGGCAGCATCCCGACGAGCGCCGTCGAGAGCCCCATCACGATGATCGTGATGAGGAACGTGTACTTGCGGCCCACGAGGTCGCCCAGCCGGCCGAAGAAGAGGGCGCCGAACGGGCGCACCGAGAAGCCGACGCCGAAGAGGGCGAGGCTCGAGAGATAGGACGCGCTCTCGTTGCCGGGGGGGAAGAACAGCTTGCCGAAGAACGCGGCGAGGGTTCCGTAGATGTAGAAATCGTACCACTCGAAAACTGTTCCGAGTGACGACGCGATGATTACGAGCTTATGTTTCCGGTCGAGTGCGGCGGGGTCGGCCATTGGGGGATTGGGGTGACCTTGCGGGGGCCCAAGAAGCAACTAAGGGGAGCCCCCCGACGCAAGCCCCGGAATGCAACAATTCGCTCAGGCCGGCACGAACGCCGAGGCCGTCTCGCGCTTGAGCTCGCGCATCATCAGGGCCGAAATCGCGTCGGCCGGCCTGCGCCCCTTGAAGAGGATGGTGTTCGTCTCGCCGAGGATCGGGGCGTCGATGCCCCTCTCGGCGCACAGCCCCGCGAACGAGCGCGTGGTCTCGTAGCCCTCGACGACCGTCCTGCGCCCCGCGAGCAGCTCCGCGATGTTCCGGCCCTCCCCTATCCGCTGGCCGAATTCCCGGTTCCGGCTCCACGCGCCGTGGCACGTCGCGACAAGGTCCCCGAAGCCGCTCAGGCCATAGAAGGTCTCCCTGCGGGCGCCGAGCGAGCCCCCGACCTTGACCATCTCGGCCACGGCCCGGGTCATGAGCGCGGCCTTGGCGTTGTCGCCGAGCCCCAGGCCCTCGCAGCATCCCGCCGCGATCGCGTAGACATTCTTGAGGCTCCCGCCGAATTCGACGCCGGCCAGGTCGTCGGTCGTGTAGACGCGCAGCGTCGGGCCGCTGATAGCGGCCTGGACGTCCTGGATCACGGACTCGTCGCCCTTCGCCGCGAGCACCATCGCCGCCGGCAGCCCGTGCGCGACCTCGGCCGCGTTGGTCGGCCCCGACAGCGCCCCCACCATGGTCCCCGGCAGCGCCTCGGCGATCACCTGGGAGGGCCGCATGTGGCTGCCAAGCTCCAGGCCCTTGGCCAGGCTGATGACAATTCGCGGCGCCGCGCCGTCCCCCAGCGCGGCGCGGACGTTCCCGGAGGTCTGGCGGAGGGTCTGGGCGGGACAGGCGAGGAGGACCACGTCCGCGCCCGAGAGCCCCTCGGCAAGGCTCGGGGAAACCCGGACTCCCGGCGGAAGGAGCGCGCCCGGAAGGTACTCGCGGTTCTCGCGCGCCGAGGAGATCGCAGACGCCTGCTCGGGCCGGCGCGGGATGAGCGCAACGCTCCTGGCGCCCCTTGCGAGGTGCAGAGCGAACGCCGTGCCCCAGGCCCCGGCCCCGACGACGCAGAACTTCATGGGGCTCTTCTAACCCGCACGGCGACCGCCTTGCTACTTTAAAAACGCCGGGATCTTCTCGTTGGCGACCATCTGCTCGAAGGTCTCCCGGGCGTTGACCTGCTCAAAGGCGCTGTCCTTCACGAGGACCTCGGCGGGAATCGGCCGCGCATTGTAGCGGCTGGCCATCACGTGCCCGTAGGCCCCCGCGCTCATGATCGCGAGGTATTCCCCCTCGCCGAGCTCCTGGATCTGCCTGTCCCTGGCGAAGCAGTCGGTGCTCTCGCAGATCGGCCCGACAACATCGGTCACGAGGGCGCGCCTCGTCGTGTCGCGGTGCAGCGGCACGATCTCGTGGTACGAGTCGTACATGGCCGGCCGCACGAGGTCGTTCATCGCCGCGTCGATGATGAGGAAGCTCTTGCCCTCGCCGCGCTTCAGGTACTCGACGCGGGAAAGGAGGACCCCGGCGTTGGCCACCATCGACCGGCCAGGCTCAAGCAAGACCTTGAGCCCCAGCTTCTTGAGCACGGGCGACAGGGTGGCGCCATACACCTCAGGGGTAAGGGGCCGTTTTCCCTCCGGCTGCGTCTCCCACCACGAGAAGGGCCCGCTGGCGAGGGCGTCCTTGTAGACGACACCGATCCCCCCTCCTATCGAGATGTACGTGATGCCGTACTTGTCCTTCAGGCCGGCGGCCAGCGGGGCGAGCTTCTCAAGCGTCTCGACGAAGGGGCCTATCTCGGTGATCTGCGAGCCGATGTGGGATTGGATGCCCCGGATGACTATGTTTGGGTATTTCGAGGCCGCCTCGTAGGCGGCCGCGGCCTGCTTCAGCGGGATGCCGAACTTGTTCGCGCTCGTCCCGGTGGTGATCTTCGCGTGGGTGAGCGCGTCGACGTCCGGATTGACCCGGATGGCGATCGACGCCCTCAGCCCCAGCTTCCCGGCGACATGGTTGATCCTCGCCAGCTCGGGCTCGCTCTCGACGTGGAAGGAGTAGATGCCCGCCTCCAGGGCCAGCCGGATCTCGGGCTCGGCCTTGCCGACCCCCGCGAAAACGCTGTCCTTGACCCCGGCGCCGGCCGCGATCACACGGCGCATCTCCCCGGCGCTTGCAAAGTCAAAGGATGACCCAAGATTGCTTAAGTACCTCAGCACCGCCAGGTTGGCATTGGCCTTGACCGCATAGCAGACCCGGACATCCAGCCCCTGCATGCTGCCCAATATCCGCCTGTAGTTGTCGGCGATCGTCGCTGCGCTGTAGACGTACGTCGGCGTCCCATAAAGCTTGGCGACCTCCGCCAGGTCCACGGATTCACAGTGCAGGTTCTGCCCGATGTACTGGAAATGGTGCATGGTGCTTGGTGGTAAAAATCCGTGAAAGGCCGATGTTAGCGAGTTTCATCTTGAAAAAACGACCTCAAAATACGGATAGTGGGATCCTCCGGCCCATGCTCTCGCTTCTGAAGAACCTATTCCACCGCCCCGCGATCCGCTTCGGATTGGCCAGGGATCCGCATGGCAAGTTCCGGGACCCGAGGTTCGTGAGCTTTATTTCCGAGTCCAACAGGAAGACGCTGAACACGGATTTTCAGGACGCCGTGCTGCGCGGCCGCAAGGTCGCCCGGTACGCGCTCGTCGTGGCGCTGGTGTGCGTCGGGGCCTGGGTCGTGCTCGAAAGCGCCCACGCGCTTTCGATGTTCTAGCGTCAGGCCGCCTCGCAGAGCGCGGCCGCCCTGCAGGGCGGCGCGCCAAAGGGGACGATCTCGGCGGGAACCCTGATGGGCTCCAGGTTGCGGCCGTAGTCGGTGGCGAGGACCGAGAGCAGGCCGGTCGCCGTGAAGGCGATGGCGGCGGCGGTCGCGCCTACGGGCAGGAAGATGATGGCCATGAGGACGGTGAGGAAGGCCTTGAGCGGAAGTGTGTTGGTTTTCATGTTCTATTGGACTGCGTTGTTGCCAATACAACACGGGCCCCGGCGAAAAGTTACGCCGGACGCCCAGAAAGGGGCCCCGCCCCCGCCCCGCTAGGCCCCTGCGCCGCCCGCCGCCGCCGGCTTGAAGGCCGACCGGAAGACCGCCTTCGCGTAGTCGCGATTCATCCTGGCGATGAAGTCGTGGGAGATGAGCTTCGGGCACACTGCGCTGCACTCGTACTGGTTCGTGCAGCTGCCGAACCCGAGGCCGTCCATCGTGCGGACCATCGCCATGACCCTGCGGTCGCGCTCGGGCTGGCCCTGCGGGAGCAGCCCGAGATGGGACACCTTCGCCGCCACGAAGAGCATGGCGCTCGCGTTCTTGCAGGCTGCGGCGCACGCGCCGCAGCCGATGCACTGCGCCGCGTCCATCGCGAGGTCGGCGACCTCCTTCGGCACCGGGATCGCGTTGGCGTCCGGCGCGGCGCCCGTGCGCACGGAGATGAAGCCGCCCGCCTGCTGGATCGCGTCAAACGCGCTGCGGTCGGTGATCAGGTCCTTGATCACAGGGAAGGGGCGCGCGCGGAACGGCTCCACGACGATCCTGTCGCCCTCCTTGTAGCTGCGCATGTAGGTCTGGCACGAGGCGACGCCGCGGTGCGGCCCGTGCGGCTTGCCGTCGATCGTCAGCGAGCACGTCCCGCAGATCCCCTCGCGGCAGTCGTGCGCGAACGCGATCGGCTCCTCGCCCTTCAGGGTGAGCTCGTCGTTCACGACATCGAGCATCTCGAGGAACGACATGTCGGGGTTCACGCCGCTGGCGGGATACTCGACGAATTTCCCGGGCTTGCCGGGTCCCGGCTGGCGCCAGACGCGAAGGGTGACGCTGAAGGTCTTCGTGCTCATCACTTGTAGTTGCGGACGCTCATCTTCACGTACTCGTAGGTGAGCGGCTCGGTGTTGCGGACCGGGGTCCTGCCTTCGCCCGCGTATTCCCAGGCGGCCACGTGCGCGAAGTTCGCGTCGTCGCGCTTGCACTCGCCGTCGGGGTGCTGGTGCTCCTCGCGGAAGTGGCAGCCGCAGCTTTCCTCGCGGGTGAGCGCGTCGCGGCACATGAGCTCGCCTAGCTCCAGGAAGTCGGCGACTCGGCCCGCGCGCTCAAGCGACTGGTTGAGCGAGTCGCCCGAGCCGGGCACGTTCACGCTCCCCCAGAACTCCTCGCGGAGCGCCGGGATCTCCCTGATCGCCTGCTCGAGCCCCGCCCTGTTGCGGGCCATCCCGCAGCCCTGCCAAAGGATGTGCCCGAGGCGCCTGTGGAAATGGCTCACGGGCTGCCTGCCCCTGACCGATAGGAGCCTGCTCGTGGAGGCGACCACGTTCTCCTCGGCCTGCCGGAACTCCGCCCCGTCCGCCGGCGGCCTCGAGCCCGGCTTCTGCGTCGCGAGGTAGTCGCCCACGGTGTAGGGGACCACGAAGTACCCGTCGGCCAGGCCCTGCATCAGGGCCGAGGCGCCAAGGCGGTTCGCCCCGTGGTCGGAGAAGTTCGCCTCGCCGAGGACGAAGAGCCCGGGGACGTTGGACATGAGGTTGTAGTCCACCCAGAGCCCGCCCATCGCGTAGTGGGCCGCGGGAAAGATCCGCATCGGCACCTTGTAGGCGTTCTCGTTCGTGATCTCGTGGTAGATGTCGAACAGGTTGCCGTAGCGCTCGCGCACGCCGGCCTCGCCGAGGCGCCCGATGGCGTCCGCGAAGTCCAGGTAGACCCCGAGCCCGCTCTCGCCCACCCCGCGGCCCTCGTCGCAGACGCGCTTTGCCGCTCGCGACGCCACGTCGCGGGGGCACAGGTTCCCGAAGCTCGGGTAGATCCTCTCCAGGTAGTAGTCGCGGTCGGCCTCGGCGATCGAGGCCGGCGCCTTCAGCCTGTCCTCCTTCCTCTTCGGCACCCAGATGCGCCCGTCGTTGCGCAGCGACTCCGACATGAGCGTGAGCTTCGACTGGTACTCGCCCGAGACCGGGATGCACGTCGGGTGTATCTGGGTGAAGCACGGGTTGGCGAAGCAGGCCCCGCGCTTGTAGGCGCGCCAGATGGCCGTCGCGTTCGAGCCGCGCGCGTAGGTCGAGAGGTCGAAGACGTTGCCGTACCCGCCCGTCGCGAGGATGACGGCGTCGGCGGCGTGGCGCGAGACCTTGCCGGTCACCAGGTCGCGGACCACGATGCCCTTCGCGTGGCCGCCGACGACCACCAGGTCGAGCATCTCCGACTGGGTGTGGAGCTTGACCCCGCCGGAGGCCACCTCCCTGGAGAGCGCGGAATACGCCCCAAGGAGCAGCTGCTGGCCGGTCTGCCCCCGGGCGTAGAAGGTGCGCGACACCTGCGCGCCCCCGAACGAGCGGTTGGCGAGCAGCCCGCCGTACTCGCGGGCGAAGGGGACTCCCTGGGCCACGCACTGGTCGATGATGTTGACCGACACCTCTGCCAGGCGGTGCACGTTCGCCTCGCGGGAGCGGAAGTCGCCGCCCTTGATCGTGTCGTAGAAGAGCCGGTGGACGCTGTCCCCGTCGTTCTGGTAGTTCTTGGCCGCGTTGATGCCCCCCTGGGCGGCGATCGAGTGGGCCCGCCGCGGGCTGTCGTGGAACACGAAGCAGCTCACCCCGTAGCCGAGCTCGCTCAGCGAGGCCGAGGCCGAGGCGCCCGCAAGCCCCGCGCCGACGACGATCACCTCGTACTTGCGCTTGTTCGACGGGTTGACGAGGCGGATGTCCGCCTTGTGCCGCTGCCATTTTCCGGCGAGCTCTCCCTTGGGGATCCTGGGGTCAAGTTGGGCCATGGTGCGACGTTCCTATTTGAGCATCCCGAGGAGCACGCCGCCGGGAATCGAGAGGTTGCCGAGGAAATACGCCGCGCAGAGCAGCGTGACGACGGCCCGCAGCCCGCGCTCCCAGCGGCGGCTTCGCCAGCCGAGCGTCTGGAAGAGGCTGTCGGCCCCGTGGAGCAGGTGCAGCGAGAGCAGCCCCACCGCGACGATGTAGAACAGGGCGACGACCGGGTTCGCGAACCCGCGTATCACCATGGAGCGGACGTCGAGGACCTCGGTGCCCGCCCTGACCACCGTCAGGCCCATGACGTGGTAGTCCCCCGCCATCGTGTAGTGCGCGAGGTTCTCCTTGAACGAGGCCGGCTGGGCGACGCCGACCGTGAACTGGGCGAGGTGGTAGAGGATGAAAGCGAGGACGACGTAGCCCGTGCCGCGCATGTAGCGGGATGAGACCGTCGCCTGGATCCAGCGGTTCACCTCGTAGGGCTCGTCGCCGCGGGCGCGGCGGCTCTCGAGCGTCAGGACGGTGGCGGACCAAACGTGGAGCGCGACGCAGGCCAGGAGGAACGCCCGGACCGCCCAGAGCACGGGCCCGAGCGACTGCAGGAAGTGCGCGTACCCGTTGATCCTGTCGGGGTTCTCGTACACCTGCAGGTTGCCGACCAGGTGCCCTGCGACGAACAGGATCAGCACCACGCCGGTCGCGGCCATGATCAGTTTCCTGCCTATCGTGCTGCCGAAGAGGTTGCGGACGAGGTCCATTGCAGAGTCGTTGGCATTTAGTCCAACTGCCCCCGGCCCGCGAGTAAAGATAGACCGTCAGGCGCGCGCCCATGACATAAGCGCCCCTAATCCGGACTATTAGTCACTCGCTCCTTGCGAGCGGTCTGAGGAGCGCGAACTTCCCGCTCGCGGCCGGAGCTATCGACTTGCGGCGGAAGGCGTTCACGCGGACCCCGGCGCCGAGGACCCCGGACAGGGCGGCCTCCAACTCCCCGCCATGGGCGGCCCTGTCGGCGACATAGTGGAAGTCCCAGCGGTTCTCGGCCGTCTGGCTGAGGCAGGAGTGCCAGCACGCGAAGCCGGCCGGCAGGGCCGCGTCGATGTCGGAGGCGCAGACGAGCGATCCGTCGGGCCTGAAGTGGAGGTCGCGCTCGCGGCCGAGGATCCTGAATCCGCCCGGCATGGACATCACGATGTCCCCGGTGTGGTAGCGCAGGAGGGGCATCGCCTCGCGCCCCCGGGTCGTGACGTGGATCTGGTGGACCCCGGGCGCGCCGGGCCTCCACGGGACGAGCTCGATGAACGCGTTCTCGTCGATGGCCTTGGAATTGTCCCGGAACGCCTCCCCCACGAAGAGATAGCCGGCCTCGGTGGAGCCGTAGAGGTCGACCTGGGGAGCGGGAAACGCATGCGCGATCCGCCTCCCGTGCTGCGCGCTCGCCTTGCCGTACGTGAGGATGACGGCCCGGATGCTCGGGACCCTGACCCCGCGCTTCCCAGCGGCGCGGGCCAGGAGCGAGAGGTAGACGGGCTCCCCCTCGAGGATCTGCGGCTGCGTCGCCTGGAGCTCCACGACGATGCGGTCCCACTCGGCCTCGGAGAAGGCGAACGGGTCGCTCGAGAGGTTCAGGTAGACGGTCCCGTCGAAGTAGCGGTTCGGGAACGGGTGGTCCTCGTAGGGGCAGAGGTTGCTGGAGCAGCCCACCGGGGCCAGCACGCACTTGCGGTGGGGCCGGTCCGCGAACTCGCGCAGGATCGGCGAGGCGCGGTACGCCCGGAGCGTCTGGGCCGACCACCAGCCGTCCTCCATGATGACCGTCATCGGGGCGGAGGTCGTGCCGGACGTGTTCTCGTATTCGAACCGGCGGTCGGCGAGGCCGCGCTCAATCTCCCCGTAGTCCTCGAAGAAGGACTGGTGGCCCGTCTCGACGATCTCCCGCTTGGACAGCGCCGGGATCTCCCGGTAGCAGGACCACCTCAGCGCCTCCCGGTGCAGGGGGAACCGCCGTCCGTAGATAGGGCTTCTCGAGTAGATGCGGCGGATCTCCCGCTCGAGAGGCTCGGGAAGGGTGTCCTGGGCGCCGGGCGTGCCCAGCGCGGCGGGGCTGTTTGCAAATTGGGAGGCGGTCATGCCGGTGTGGAGGCGGCTATGTAATGCCGGGCCCGGGTTTAGTCAAACGCCCCGGATTCCCTCGAAAAGCATGAGCGCCGCAACCGTCAGGCTGTGCGTTATGGCTCCGCTGCGGGCCAGGGCCAGCACCTCCCGGACGCCCTCGGTCGAGACCTGGATCTCCTCGTCGTGGTCCCAGTTCATAGCGCTCGTGGGCACCGCGCCGTCCACAAGCACGAAGTGGCAGCGGTTGTCCTGGATCGCGGGGTTCGGGTGGACGCTTCCCATGAGGCTCACCTTCCCCCCGCCGTAGCCGGTCTCCTCGGACAATTCCCGGACGCCGGCGGCGATCGGGTCCTCTCCCTTCTCCATCACGCCGCCCGGGACCTCGAGGGAAAGCGAGTTCGAGCCGAAGCGGAACTGCCTCACGAGGACGATCTTCCCGTCCGGCGTGACCGCCACGACGTTCACCCAGTCGGGCGCGTGCGCCACGAAGAAGTCCTTCTCCGTGCCCCTGACGGGGTGGCGGTACCGGACGCTCCAGAGATCCAACACGCGCGTCGAGAGGAGCACACGCTCACCCTCGCGCACCCACCGGGAAGGCTCCCCGGCAATCACTTCTTCTCTGGCAGCTTCAGCTTCTCCCCGACCTTCAGATGGGTCCAGCTGACTCCGGCGTTGACCGACGTCAGGTCGCCCAGGGAAACGCCATTGGCGCGGGCGATCTTCGCGCCCGTGTCGCCCGGCTTAACGATGTACTCGCCGGGTCCGGCCACGGCGGGCTCGCCCTTGGGGCCCTTGGCGGCCCTCGCGACGTGGGACTCCTCGATGTGCTTGACCTTCTCGTCGATCGTCGCGAGCTCCGTGCCGAGCTGGTTCACCGCGGCCTGGGTCGAATTCTGGAGGGTCGTTATGTCGCGCGCGGCCTTGTCGCTTGCCGCCGAGGCGGATGCGACCTGGGACGCGATGTCGTCTATTTTCGCGACCTTGTCGGCCTGCTGGGCCAGGACGCGGTTCACCTTCGAGAGGCTGATGGCCGCATAGCCGCCAATGATGAGCGCGACAGCTCCAATGATGACGCCGCCCATCGGGAGCAGGCTGTTGTTTTCGCGGGAAATAGTGTCCATGGATAGTATTTGTAGGAGGTATCAGGAGAGACGGAAAAACCATGGTACGCAAGCAGATTGCGCTCTTTTGGACATCGCGTCTTGACTCCCCTTGGAAAGGGTCCTGCGTTGGCCCTTCACCCCGGGGTGTAGCTTAGCCTGGTAGAGCGCCTGGTTTGGGACCAGGAGGTCGTTGGTTCGAATCCAATCGCCCCGACCATCTTCCGGCCGCCGGAGCGGCGGCCCTTTCGCGAACCGGTTGCACGCCGGCGGCGCCTGCGGCTCTTTCTTGCATCCTCCGCAATCGTAACCTTCATAAGCTTTCGTTTCGCAGCATATTCGTCCTTACCTATTGGCCTAACATCACCCGAGTAACATGATCGAATTCAGCAGAAAGATACTGTTTGTGGGCTACGGCGCGGTCGCCGAGTGCACGCTCCCAATCCTTTTCAACCTGATCAAGGTGGACCCCAAGAACGTCACCGTGATCGACTTCGAGAGCAAGGAGGAGAAGCTCAGCCAGTGGACCTCGAGGGGCGTCCGCTACATCAGGGACCGGGTGACCGAGGAGAACATGGGCCCGATGCTCGGCAGTCACCTGTCCGCGGGCGACATCCTGATCGACCTGGCCTGGAACATAGACGCATGCGAGATCCTGACATGGTGCCACGACCACGGCGTCCTGTACGTGAACACGTCCGTCGAGGTCTGGGACCCGTACGCGGGCGGCAGGAAGCACCCGACCGAGCGAACGCTCTACTGGCGCCACATGAACGTCCGAAGCATGCTCGCGAAGTGGAAGGAGAAGGGCGCCACCGCGGTCGTGGAGCACGGCGCGAACCCCGGCCTCATCTCCCACTTCACCAAGCAGGGCCTGATCGACATCGCGAACGCGATGATCTCCGAGAAGAAGGCGAAGGGCCGGAAGGCCGAGGCGCTCGCGGGCCTCGCCGCCGCCGGGAAGTTCAACCACCTGGCAAGGGAGCTCGGCGTGAAGGTGATCCACTGCAGCGAGCGCGACACGCAGATCACCGACGTGCCGAAGCAGATCGACGAGTTCGTCAACACCTGGAGCATCGAGGGCTTCCGCGAGGAGGGCACGACCACGTCCGAGCTCGGATGGGGCACCCACGAGAAGAGGCTCCCCGCGTTCGCCCACAGGCACAAGAGCGGCCCGAAGAACCAGATCTGCCTGGCCCGGATGGGCATCAACACCTGGGTGCGCTCGTGGGTCCCCAACTACAGCATCGTCGGCATGGTGGTGCGCCACGGCGAGGCCTTCACGATCTCGGACAAGCTCACGGTCTGGGAGGGCAAGAGGCCCGTCTACCGCCCGACGGTGCACTACGCCTACTGCCCGTGCGACGAGGCGGTGGTGTCGCTCAACGAGCTGCGCGGCTACAACTACCAGCTGCAGCCCAAGCTGAGGATCATGAACGACGAGATCACCAAGGGCGCGGACATCCTGGGCGCGCTCATCATGGGCCACGCCTACAAGTCCTGGTGGGTGGGAAGCGACCTCACGATCGAGGAGTCGCGCCGGCTCGTCCCGCACCAGAACGCGACGACGATGCAGGTGGCGATCTCCGTCGTGGCCGCGACGATGTGGATGATCGAGAACCCCGCCGAGGGCATCAAGGTGCCCGACGAGCTCCCGCACGACTACATCCTCGGGATATCCAAGCCCTACCTGGGCAACTTCATCTCGACCCGCTCGGACTGGACCCCCCTGCGCGACTACAAGAATGCGTTCAGCGGCTTCAACAGGCCGGACTTCGACGCCAAGGACCCGTGGCAATTCAAGAACTTCCTCGTCACGGACGGCGATTGAGGCTGGGGTTGGGCCGCATCGGGGAAGGACCCCGGGGGCGATGACCGCACCCGCGGCCCGGACCGCACCTGAAACGCAGACATGATCACCAAGGCGCAGCTCCAGAGGCTCGGCCGCGAGCACGGGACGCCCCTGTTCGTCGTCGACCACGACCTCCTGCGGAGGAACTACCGCGAGTTCAAGAGGTACCTGCCGAGCGTCCAGGCCTACTTCGCCGTCAAGGCGAACCCGCTGCCCGAGATCGTGCGCACCTTCTACCGGGAGGGCGCGAGCTTCGACGTGGCCTCGATGCCCGAGTTCAACATCGTCTACGCCAACATCAGGGACATGGCGCCGAAGAAGCGCCAGGTCTGGATCTGGGACAAGATCATCTACGCCAACCCGAACAAGCCCGTTGAGACGCTCGAGGAGCTGAACCAGTACAAGCCGCTGGTGACGTTCGACAACGCGGAGGAGCTCCTGAAGATTAGGAGGCATGCGCCCCAGGCGGGCGTGGCGCTCCGTATCAAGGTTGCGAATACAGGGGCGATGGTCGAGCTGTCGTCCAAGTTCGGCGCAGCCCCGGGCGAGGCGGTCGACCTGATCCTCCTGGCCGAAAAGCTCGGCCTCACGTGCGAGGGCCTGAGCTTTCACGTGGGCAGCCAGACGACCAACTTCGACAACTACGTGCAGGCGCTCGCGCTCTGCTCGAGCATCTACAGGGAGGCGAACGACCGCGGCTACCACAAGATGAACCTTGTCGACATCGGCGGCGGCTTCCCCGCCCGCTACGACGACTCGGTGAAGCCCTTCCGCGAGCTCGCAAGGGTCATCAACCACGAGCTCGGGCGCCTCTTTCCCAAGAACATACAGATCCTGGCGGAGCCGGGGCGGTTCCTCGTCGCCAACGCGGGGTACTCCGTCTCGAAGGTGATCGGCAAGGCCGTCCGCGAGGGCAAGCCGAGCTACTACATCGACGACGGCGTCTACCACACGTACTCCGGTGTCATCTTCGACCACTGCAAATACCCGGTGAAGGCCTTCAGGAGGGGCCCGACGAAGCTGAGCGCCGTCTACGGGCCCACGTGCGACGCGCTGGACGTGGTCTCGATGGCCGAGAACCTCCCCGAGCTCGAGCGCAACGACCTGGTCTACAGCGAGAAGATCGGCGCCTACAGCCACGCGTCCTCGACATTCTTCAACGGGTTCCCCCCCGCGAAGGTCGTGCACGTCAACATGGAAAAGGGCTGACCCACATGGCGGAATTCCCCCAGTTCCTTGGGTGCATGCGGGCCGGGTTCGCCGCCCTGCCCCTCCTTGCGGCCCTCCAGGCCGCGGAGCCGGCGGCCCCGGCCCAGGACGCCCGCCGCAGGCAGGAGATCCTTTTCGCCGAGCTGCCCGCGCGGAACGCCGGCGACGCCCCCTTCGACATCGCGGCAAAGGCGACGTCCCGCCTTCCGGTCGCCCTCGAGGTCCTGTCGGGGCCGGCCGCGCTGGACGGCAGGACGCTCACTCTCACGGGCAGGCCGGGCCTCGTCGTCATCAGGGCCACCCAGGACGGAGACGCCTCTTTCCTTCCCGCGCCCGCGGCCGAGCGCGCCTTCACCGTCAACCCGGTGCCCTTCGCCCCCAGCATCGTCTCGCAGCCCGCAGGGAGGCGGGCGGCGATCGGCGACACGGTCGTCCTTTCCGTGGAGGCCAGCGGCGAGCCGCGGCCCGCGCTGCAGTGGCGAAAGGATCTCATACCGGTCGCCGGCGCCACCGGCCGCGACCTGGCGCTGGCGCCGGCCGCCCTGTCCGACGCGGGCGACTATGACGTGGTGGCGACCAACTCCCTTGGCTCCGCGACGAGCGGGCGGGCCCGGGTCGCCGTTGACAAGCGCCACCAGGTGATCGCGTTCCAGATCCCCACGAACATCACGGCCGGGACCACGGTCGCCCTGAGCGCCAGCGCCACATCCGGCCTGCCCGTTCGCTTCGACGTGGTCGCCGGCTCCGCCGTCCTGAACGGCGCAACGCTGACCGCGCAGTCGGCGGGAACCGTATCGGTCCAGGCAAGCCAGCCCGGGGACGCCACCTTCGAGGCGGCAGAACCCGTCACGCAGACGTTCATGGTCGGCGCCGGCGCCAGCGGCCAGCGTGTCCCCTAGCTCAGGGCTTGGCCGGGACTGCGGGCGCCGGGGCCGCGGGCACCGTCACCGGTTCGGGAACGGCCGGACGCAGGGAGAACGCGCGCTCGGCAAAAGGGCTCGCGGGATCGATCCGCAGCAGCTGCTCGGCAATGCCCTGCACGTCGGCGCCGCGCCCGGTGTCGAGCGCAAGCACGGCCAGGTGGTAGCCCGCCTCGCAGCGAAGCGTCTTCAGGAGGCCCGTGTCGGTCATGAGCTTGCGCAGGTTGGCCTCGGCATCGGACGCCTTGCCCGTCAAGGCCTGTGACATCGCCTGCCCCAGCAAGGCGCGGGCCTGGATCGGGCCCTTCGGCAGGTCGGCGGCCGCCGAGGTGTAGGCGCCGAGGGCCTCGGCGTACTTGCCCGCGGCATAGGAATAGTCGGCGACGGTCAGCTCGGCCGCCCCGGCCAGCGGGTGCCCGGGGTGGTTCGCCGCAAAGCTTCGGAAGGAATCGGTCGACACGCACTGCGCATACTCCTTCTGGATCCCAAGCTCCTTCTGCTCATTGAGATATCTCCAACCACCGTTGGCAAGGATGCCGGCGGCAACGACGCCGCAGACGATGTAGATGAAGGTGCCATAGCGCTCCCAGGCCTTCGTCAGGTGCTCCTCGCGCAGGGTCGGTATCTCGGTCTTGTTGGAGTCGGACGGGGTGGCTGGCGTTGTCATTGGCAATGGGTTCTTCCTTTGGGAAACGGCGACTCAAGCAAAACCCCGGGCCCCTGTAAACCCGGAAACGCCCCTCAAACCACGTCGACGTTCCCCTTGTAGTCCTGGATGGGCCTCACGTCGAGTGGCCTCGTCTTGAGCGCCCGGATTCCGTCGACTGCCGCGCGGGCCGCCATGATCGTCGTCATGATGCACACGTTGTGCGCATAGACCGCGCCGCGGATCGTGTTCTCGTCGCGCCTGGGGATGAGGCCGCTCGGGGTGTTGATCACGAGCTGGATCTGGCCGTTCTTGATCATGTCGACCGCGTTGGGGCGCCCCTCGCTTATCTTCGCGATGCGCCTGACGGCGATCCCGCTGTCCGCCAGGGTCTTCGCGGTCCCGCTCGTCGAGATGATGGTGAAGCCCATGGCCTCGAGTGCGCGGCCGATCACGATGGCGTGCGGCTTGTCGGAATCCTTGACGCTCAGGAAGACGTTGCCCTCCGTCGGCAGCCCGGGCTTCGCGGCGGCCTGCGCCTTGGCGAAGGCTATCCCCTGGTCCGCGTCCAGCCCCATCACCTCGCCGGTCGAGCGCATCTCGGGCCCGAGCGCGATCGTCGCGCCCGGAAAGCGGACAAACGGGAAGACCGCCTCCTTCACGCACCAGTGCCTCGGCACCAGCTCGCGCGTGAAGCCAAGCTCGGACAGCTTCATGCCGGCCATCACCTTCGCCGCGATCTTCGCTATCGGGACGCCGATGGCCTTCGCGACGAACGGCACCGTGCGGGAGGCGCGCGGGTTGACCTCGAGCACGTAGAGCTGGTGGTCCTTGATCGCGAACTGGACATTCATGAGCCCGACGACCCCCAGCTCCCGGGCGAGGGCGTGCGTCGCCTTGCGCACCGAGTCCAGCATCTCCCTGCCGAGCGTGTGCGGGGGCATCACCATCGCCGCGTCGCCGGAGTGGACGCCCGCGAACTCGATGTGCTCGAGCATCCCGCCGATCACGCTCGTCCCGCCGTCGGAGAGGCAGTCGACATCCAGCTCGATCGCGTCCTCGAGGAACTTGTCGATCAGCACCGGCTTGCCCGGCATGACCTCGAAGACCTGCCTCACCACGGCCTTCAGGGCCTCCTCGCTGTAGACGATGAACATCCCGCGCCCGCCCAGCACGAAGGACGGCCGCAGCAGCACAGGGTAGCCGACCTGCTCCGCGAAGACCGCGGCCTCGCCCTCGCTCAGGGCGGTGCGGTTGGCCGGCTGGCGCAGCCCGAGCTTGTCGAGCACCGCGGCGAAGAGCTTCCGGTCCTCGGCGACCTCGATCGACTCGGGCGACGTGCCGATGATATTGACCCCGTTCGCCTTGAGCGCCGCCGCCAGGTTGAGCGGGGTCTGCCCGCCGAACTGGACGATCGCCCCCTCGCAGCCCTCCTGCTGGTAGACCTCGAGCACGTCCTCGAGCGTGAGCGGCTCGAAGTAGAGCCTGTCGCTCGTGTCGTAGTCGGTCGAGACCGTCTCGGGGTTCGAGTTCACCATCACCGTCTCGAAACCGATCTCGCGCAGCGCGAAGCTCGCATGGACGCAGCAGTAGTCGAACTCGATGCCCTGCCCTATCCGGTTGGGGCCGCCGCCGAGGATCATTATCTTGCGCTTGTCGGACGGCATCACCTCGTTCTCGTCGCCGTAGCTCGAATAGTAGTACGGGGTGAACGCCTCGAACTCCGCGGCGCAGGTGTCCACCAGGCGAAACGTCGTGTTTATGCCGCGCCTCTTCCGGTCCGCGCGCACGGCGGCCAGGTCGCTCCCGAGCAGGTGCGCGAGCTGCGCGTCCGAGAACCCGAACTCCTTCGCCCGGCGCACGAGCCCCGTGTCGATCGTCGCGAGCGACATCGCGGCGAGGGCCGCCTCCATCTCCTGGATCTCGCGCAGCTGGTGCAGGAACCAGGGGTCGATCTTCGTCAGGTCGAAGATCTGCTCGACCGTGTATCCCGCCCGCAGGGCGTACCGGATGTAGAAGATCCGCTCCGCGTTGGGGGTCCCGAGCTTCGTCTTGATCGTGGCGTCGTCGGGCCTCTCGTCGCCCCCGAGCTTCCCGCCGCCGCCGAAGCCCCTCGCCCCGATCTCAAGGGACCGGAGCGCCTTCTGGATCGACTCCTTGAACGTGCGCCCGATCGCCATCGCCTCCCCGACCGACTTCATCGAGGAGGTGAGCGTCGGGTCGGCGTCCGGGAACTTCTCGAACGTGAAGCGCGGAACCTTCGTCACAACGTAGTCGATCGTCGGCTCGAAGCTGGCCGGCGTGAGCCGGGTGATGTCGTTCCGGAGCTCGTCGAGCGAGTAGCCGACCGCGAGCTTCGCCGCGATCTTGGCGATCGGGAAGCCCGTGGCCTTCGAGGCGAGGGCGGACGAGCGCGACACCCGGGGGTTCATCTCGATCACGATCATCCTCCCGGTGTCGGGGTCCACGGCGAACTGGATGTTGGAGCCGCCGGTCTCGACGCCGATCGCCCGGATGACGGCGAACGAGGCGTCGCGCATCGCCTGGTACTCCTTGTCCGTGAGCGTCATCGCGGGCGCGACCGTGACCGAGTCGCCCGTGTGGACGCCCATGGGGTCGAAGTTCTCGATCGAGCAGATCACGACGCACTGGTCCTTGTGGTCCCGCATCACCTCCATCTCGAACTCCTTCCATCCGAGGAGGCACTCCTCGACCAGGACCTCGTGGACGGGCGAGATGTCGAGCCCGTTGGAGACGATCCGGTCGAACTCCTCGCGGTTGTAGGCGATCCCGCCGCCCTGCCCCCCAAGCGTAAAGCTCGGCCGGATGATGAGGGGAAAGGCGCCGATCTCGTCCACGGCCGACCTCGCCTCGTCGGGCGTCCGGACCGTCCTCGACCTGGCGACGTCAAGGCCGATCGTGACCATGGCCTGCTTGAAGAGCTCGCGGTCCTCGCCCTTGGCGATCGCGTCCGGCTTGGCGCCGATCATCTCCACCCGGTACTTCGTGAGGATTCCCTGCTTGTGGAGGTCCATCGACAGGTTGAGCGCGGTCTGCCCGCCCAGGGTCGGCAGGAGCGCCGACGGCCTCTCCCGGGCGATGATCTTCTCCAGGATGGGGACCGTCAGGGGCTCGATGTAGGTGACGTCGGCAAACTCCGGGTCGGTCATGATCGTCGCCGGGTTGGAGTTCACCAGGATGACGCGGAACCCCTCCTCCCTTAGGGCCTTGCAAGCCTGGGTCCCGGAATAGTCGAACTCGCAGGCCTGGCCGATGACGATGGGGCCTGCGCCGATTATCAGGATGGACTCGAGGTCGGTGCGTTTGGGCATTTGCTGGGTGCGCGGACTCCTGCGACAGTTGCGGCCGCCCAAATCCGCCGCAAGGGAAATTGGGCTACCCGAGCTTCGAGGGGTCTATCCCGAGCACCTTGGCCGCGGCCGCCTTGTCGCCCCGGCACGCGTGGAGCACGCGGTCCATGTAGAGCCTCTCCTGGCCCGCGATGAATTCGGCAAGCGTCGGCCAATGCTTGAGTTCGCGAAGGCGCAGCGGCAGCTGCTCGGACGTCACGACCCGGGTCTCGGTGGTCGAGGCTATCTTGGAGACGAGCTGGAACATCTCGGACAGGTTCCCCGGCCAGTGATAGGCGGTCAGGACCGACATCGCGTCATCCGTGAACTCTATCATGTTCGTGTCGACCTGGGGATTGGACGCCCCAAGGGTGAAGTGCTTAACCAGCAAGGGAATATCCTCCTTGCGGTCGCGCACGGGGGGCATCTGCAGCGGAAGCGACGCCACCCGGTAGAACAGCTCGTCGTTGAAACGGCCCTCGTCGACCATCTTCTCCAGGTCCTCGGTCGTCGTGCAGATGAGCCGGAACCCGTGCGCCGTGTTCCGAAGGACGCTCACGAGCTCCTTCTGCACGGGAAGGGCGAGGCACTGCAGGTGCTGGAGGAAGAGCGTCCCCCCCTTCGCCTCATGGACCCAGGGTCCGCCCTCGCCGTTCTGCCCCAGAAGGCCGTCGCGGAAGCTCTTCTCCGAGCTCAGCGAGCAGTCAATCCGCACAAAATGGGTCTGGTCGGCGCCCGTGGCGCCGTGCAGGATCTCCGCGACCGAGGCCTTCCCGGTCCCGTTCTCGCCTATCAGGAGGACGGGGGTGCGCACCGCCGCCAGCTTCTTGACCTGCTGGATCAGCCTCTTGATCTGCGGGCTCTTTCCCGTGATGCGGCTGTCGATGTCGCCGGGCTTTATCCCTGAGCCCGCGGGGAGCGAGGCGCGCTGCGCCTGGATGTCCCGGAACTCGATGCCGCGCCTGAGGGTGGCTATGAGCTCGTCGACCCGGAACGGCTTCTGCAGGTAATCGAA
>Ga0265318_10000901_pt1 | contig 19380 bp, 17 predicted proteins | sample 4821metaG_FD_192431 | JGI IMG/M metagenome (GOLD analysis project Ga0265318, IMG submission 192431) | Rhizosphere microbial communities from Carex aquatilis grown in University of Washington, Seatle, WA, United States - 4-8-21 metaG | ecosystem: Host-associated > Plants > Roots > Rhizosphere >... | reverse complement strand
ACCTGGACTTCCAAATCGGGCGGATATTCCGGATTGTCCTACTTTGAGATCCGAAATAAAACCACGTTCCTGATGTTCACGGTTGATTGGGGCAACGACTCTCAGAGCACATATATCGATACTCTGGATAAAGTTGTCTCTAGTTATAGACTTCCATAACAATCGTCAAAACAAGGAGACCGGCATTGGCCGGTCTCCTTGTTTAACTTTATATCGGAAAAAACTCGGAAGGTTCTTTTTCGACTGTGTCCAAAGCCGTTGACAATTCGAGTAAGCTTTATTTGAAGTGAAGTATTCTTGTGCTAAAATCATTTTATAAGGGACTGTGTGATTTCAATACTGGAGCGGAAATCCGGTCTCTGCTCTTGAATTAGCTCGATATGGTTCTGTGATCATTTCAGGAAACAGCATGAACGTAGACGTTCGCCCCTCTCCTATCGCCGGGCTTTGGTATGAAGGCGACCCCAAAGTCCTGGCTCGGACTGTGGATGCATACTTGGACGAAGCTAAACTACCAAATTTGGAGGGGGATGTGATTGGAGTGATTGCCCCACATGCGGGACATCGTTATTCGGGCCCGGTAGCTGGATATGCCTTTGCTGCCCTGCGCGGCCGGACTCCTGACTTGGTCGCCATCTTATCGCCTTTTCACGATTACCAGAATGCTGCTTTTCTAACTTCCGGCCATGAAGCGTATGCGACGCCCTTTGGCGCCGTACCAATTGATACTGCAAGTGTGAAAAACTTAGACACTGAATTACAATCTCAGCTTGGTTATGGTCTGACCCGTATAATCAACGATTCTGAACATTCACTTGAAATCGAACTGCCCTTTCTTCAACGTACTTTAAGATCTGAATGGGAATTGTTACCGGTAATGGTCCGTACGCAGGAACCGGGTGTCTCAAAAATACTAGGCAAGGCTCTTGCTAAAACCGTTCAAGGCAGGAACGTTATCCTTGTCGCAAGCACAGACTTGTCTCATTATTATGACCAGCAGACTGCATTAACCCTCGACCGCGCCATGTTGGCCCAAGTAGAGGCGTTCAATCCGGAAGGCGCTTTTGACCTGGATCAGCGTGGCAAAGGCTACGCCTGCGGTCTTGGTGCATTGACAGCCGTTATGTGGGCAGCTCAAGAACTGGGAGCGGATAGAGTTAAAGTCCTGCAGCATGCCACCTCCGGTGATATAACGGGTGATTACGATGCGGTTGTAGGTTATGGCGCAGCCGCAATCTTGATGACGAAGTAAATCCTTATGACCACGTATGTTCAAATTGCCGTCAACGTCCCGTCACTGGCGGGCGTTTTTGATTACAGCCTGCCTGAAAGGCTTGCTGGTAGCGTTGAGGTGGGGCAGCTGGTCGAGGTGCCTTTTGGAAAGCAAACGGTACAAGGCGTGATTCTTCGTTTTATCGATAGGCCTTCCATCTCCCAAACAAAAGAAATTATTGAAGTGGTTGATCCTCAACCGGTTCTCACACTGGCGCAAATTGCTTTCGCTGAGTCGTTGGCTGAGTCTACACTCTCGCCGCTGGCTGCTATTATCGCCTTGTTTTTGCCACCAGGGCTGAGCCGGCAGGCAGATACCCTTTTCGCGATCCGGGAATTAGAAGATAAGGAGAATTCCCGAATCAAGAAACCAGATCTAACAACCGTCGCCTCCCGCTTGGTCAAATTATTGCGTGAGCGAGGTCCTTTGCGTGGTCGGCAGATCGACCGGGCGCTACCTCATCTGGAGTGGCGGAAAACAGTGCAAACCATGGTCAAACGCGGCATACTTAGCTCGCAATCCGTTTTACCACCTGCGGGTGTGCGGTCAAAGTTCGTCCGCACGGCGCAACTCGCTGTTTCTCCCGAAATTGCCGAAGCAGTCATGCCTGAAGTTGGGAGTACACAGGCCACAAGGACACGACGCCAGAAGGCATTACGTTTTTTGATCGAACACCCGGATGTAATCAATGTGTCCTGGGTCTATGCAGAGAGTGGATGCAATCTTGCTGACTTGCAGGAACTTGCCGAAAGGGAATTGCTCACCCTGAGCGAGATAGAGATCTGGCGTGATCCATTGGATAAAATCGAGAATTGGGAATTGGAAAAACGCGAATTTGTTTTAACTAACGAACAACAACGGACCTTGAAAAAATTAGAATTAGACTTTGATGAAACTCCCGCCATGAAACCTTTCCTGTTGCATGGCGTGACCGGTTCTGGAAAGACTGAACTTTATCTGCGGGCCACGCAGGAAATTATCCGGCGAGGCAGGCAAGCCATCATCCTCGTCCCCGAAATTTCATTAACTCCGCAAACGGTGCGAAGGTTTTTAGCGCGCTTTCCTGGCCAAGTGGGACTCATTCACTCCAGGCTTTCGGAAGGGGAACGATATGATACCTGGCGGCGTGCTCGTTCCGGCTTGCTCAAAGTCATCATCGGTCCGCGCAGCGCACTCTTTGCCCCACTGCCCAACCCCGGTTTGATTGTCATTGACGAATGCCATGATGGTTCATATTACAACTCCGAGCCGCCATTCTATAATGCAGTAACCGCGGCACAAGTTTACGCGCGGATTTGTAAGGGGATGTGCATTTTGGGATCGGCGACGCCCAGCATCGTCCAGCGTTATCAGGCTGATGCCGGGGAAAGTGTCCACCTGGAATTGACACAGCGCCTTTCGTCCGATCCGCTGACTGGACCTGCGGAAGGGTTGGATTTACCCCCTGTCCATATCGTGGACCTGCGCGAGGAACTCAAGGCGGGCAATCGCGGTATCTTCAGCGGGGAACTTATCCAGGCGCTGGGCAATACGCTTAAGCGCGGTGAGCAGGCTATATTATTTTTGAACCGGCGCGGTACTGCGACGTATGTGTTTTGCCGCGATTGTGGTTATGTGGTCAAGTGCCCGCGCTGCGGAACGCCGCTCACCTATCATTTTTCAACTGGCGAGAAGCTGCTATGTCATCGCTGCGGCTATGAACGCCAAATGCCGAAGAAATGCCCTGAATGCGGTAATAATAATATCCGTGCTTATGGACTGGGGAGTGAAAAAGTCGAGGCGGAAGCGCAAACACTTTTCCCCAAAGCGCGGACCTTGCGTTGGGATTGGGAGACCACCCGTCAGAAAGACGCGCATGAAATCATCCTAAGTCATTTCGCGTCGGGACGCGCCGATATATTGATCGGCACACAAATGCTTGCCAAAGGACTCGATTTGCCACGCGTCACCCTGGTTGGTATTGTATTGGCCGATGTAGGCCTTTACCTGCCTGATCCATATGCATCCGAAAGGGTGTTCCAGGTGCTAACACAGGTTGCGGGCCGCGCCGGACGTTCGTCGCGCGGCGGACTGGTCGTGCTCCAAACCTTTTCTCCCATGCACTATGCCATTCAAGCTGCGGGCTTGCATGACGTCAACGGCTTTTATAAGGAAGAATTGGCGCAGCGTAAGCGTCTCGGTTATCCACCTTTTTCGCAGTTGCTTAGACTTGAATATCGCCATTACGATCCCGTCAAAGCTGAAAAAGAAGTACATTCCCTTGCCACAAAACTGTGGGACCGACTCAAAACCGAAGGTCGGAAATCGGTCACCCTTATCGGGCCAGCTCCTTGTTTTTTCTCCAAACTTGATGGCAGGTACCGCTGGCAGATCGTGTTACGTGGATCAGAGCTGCCCTCGATGATCCCTGGGCACCTTTCTCCAGATTGGCGTATTGAAAGCGAACCGATAAGTTTGCTATAATCTACTCAACTTTTATAATAGGAGAGCGATATGCAAAGTTTATCGCGCGGTTGGTCATTCATGCAGCAAGCCTGGCAGATGGCATTCAAGGATAAGGACCTGATCAAGCCATCCATCTATGCACTGATCGCCGGATTTATCGTTTCAATCATCGGGATCATCCCTCTAATCGGAGCGGCGTTTTTGTTTGGCGGCAGCAGCAGCCTGGTTGGACAAATTGCCATGGTGGTGGTGGGAGCCATACTGATTTTTGTCCATTATGTCGTCAGTTATTTATTTTCCGGTATGACCGTTTATTTAATCTATGGATACCTTTCTGAAGGCGATGGCCGTATGGATAAGGCTTTTGCCAAAGTCCAGCGCGAATTTTGGAATATCATTAGCCTGGCTGCAGTATCCACCGTTGTCAATATGTTTACCAATAGGCTTCGGAACAGCAGAGGCCGGCGCAGCGGGGCAAATTTGGTTGGCGGTGCATTGGGTGGCTTGATCGAAACGGTCTGGACGGAAGCTTCCTACCTTATCCTGCCGGCTATGATGATCGAAGATGCCAATTTGGCGACAGGCATCAAGCGTGCCACGCAGATCGCAAAAAGCGACTGGTTATTGATCGGCCTTAGCACGGTTGGAGTGCGCTGGATCACAGGGTTTATCAGCTTCGTCCTGGGCGCCATCGGACTTGTATTTGGTCTCGGCGTTGGCTTTGGGTTGATATCTTTGTTCAACTCAAGCACGATTGCTCTCATTATAGGCATCGGTCTGGGCGCCATGATCTTTTTTGTTTTTGTGATGGTGGCCGGCTTAATCAGTACGTATACGATGACCGCTTACAACACCTGCCTGTTCCTTTGGGCGCGCGATGTAGAAAAAGCGCAAGCACAGGGCAATTCAATCCAAGTGGCTGCTCCCGCTCCACTTGCTGCGGCACTGGTATAGCATACACATGGCCGCAACTTAATCATGCACCCGGAATATCGACGCGAAATCATTACGTGGGAAGAGGTGGATCGCCTCATTGATTACCTTATCCCTCAATTTAAACGCGAGTTCACCGCCATGGTCATTATTACGCGCGGGGGCATCATTCCCGGCGGATTATTGGCCGATGCAATGAACATCACACACATCCTGACGGCTGCCGTGGATTTCCCGGCGCAAACCGCAAGCCAGAAGTCCTCTCTTATGGCGTGGCCCGAGTTTATTCAATTCCCATCAGATGACAAGCTGCGCGGCCGACCGACCTTGATCGTAGACGATGTCTGGGGTTCGGGCAGAACGATTACCGCGGTTAAGAACCGGGTTTCGGCCGCGGGGGGCTTTCCTGAAACCTGTGTTTTACATTTCAATCCCTATCGGAACCTATTCGGGACCGGTAGACCGGATTATTATGCCGCAACGACAGATGCTTTTATCATTTATCCCTGGGAGATCGATCGCGGAGTGGATAAAATGATGATTGAAAGTGAGCCTGTATAATATCGAATAACCACAATTAAGAATTTCGAATAAAAGTATATGCACTGGGCGTATGCCCTGTGCATATACTTTTATTCGAATATTTTATGCGGAGCCATGATTGTTACTATTTAGTATCCGGTTTATAAATTCGTCCTTTCCACGTTACGCCCTGGCCGGATAATACCTTCCAGGAAGAAGTTAACATCATGGCAGTAAAGACGCCCGCGCCGAGCGGTGTTGTCAACGCGTACCAACGCGAAATATCCATGCCCCTGGCAACTGCCGCGCGCTTATAGATCAATGCACCCCACAAAATTAGGGCTTCGGCGATGATCGCTGCTGCCATCCATCCGCCACGATGAAGAAATAAGAATAATCCGAGTAGGGGCCACAGGGGAAGGACAAGGGCTGCTATGACCAAAAGAAGGGCACCCACCGCGCCCAGGATGAGCAAAGCCGGCTGGTCCCGCAAACCGAGATATATATTCTTTGTCCAGCCTTCCCACATTTGAGGCAAAGATGTATACATATGAGTACGAACCATTTTCTTTCCGTCTGCCATAATAAGACGGTAGCCATTGTTTTTGACTTGCTCCGCTAGGGCTTTGTCCTCTACAATCTGGTTCTTGAGATGCTTGTATCCACCTATAGCTTCATAAACATTGTGTTTGATCATAATGAACTGACCATTGGCAACGGCATCATGCCGTTCTGGGTCGTTCACTTTTCGGGGTGAGAAACCAACCGAAAGTGCTGTCATCACCAATGGCAGCACGACTTTTTCCCAGAATGAACTCGTAATTTGATAGGTCAACACGGTAAACAGGTCGGCATTGGTCTCCAAAGCTTTGATGTAACAAGAAGCCAGTGCTTCTGGCGCAAGGAAAGTGTCTGCGTCTACAAAGCATAACCATTCGCCGCGAGCTATTAAGGCAGCCTGATGCAGCGCATGAGGCTTCCCAGCCCAATCGCGTGGAAGCTGTAACCCAACCATGGCATGCAAGCGCGTGTTTTTAGACAGCTCTTTTAAGATAGCAGGCGTGGCATCCGTTGAGCCGTCATCCACTACGATGAGTTCAAAATTGGGATATTTCTGCGCAAGAATTGCTTCCAAACAAACGCGAAGATTAAGTTCTTCATTTCGTGCCGGGACACAGATCGAGATTAACGGCACGGTTGCAGGGATAGGCACCGAGTCGACCACAATGTCCATATGATTTTGATCGTGTATCCAGTAAATTACAATCAGTCCACCCAGGAAAAAAATAGTTGAAATGATAAACACTACGTTCATGGGAATAAAGCATAGTGTGTAATCATGGCAGGGAGATTATGAATAACGATCAGCCCAAGAATAATCATTGTAGTTATCCAAACTTTTGGCCACTTATTCCACAATTTTTCAAGTATTCCACCGGCCAGGAGAGCCATGAAAGGGAAGATTTGCATCATGTGTGTGGCTTTGATCAAATCGCCACCCTGACCTTGATTTTGATATCGAAGCAAATACCATCCATAACCCACCATAGAACTCAAAATGATCAGTGTAAAAATAGTCGGACTCAATTCAAGGTTGGCTGCAGTCTTGGAAATCAAAGAGCGCGTAATAAGAATTAAAGCATAAATAAAACCTGCGGCGAAGATCGCTGATGGTAATAGCGAAACGAAATTAACCCGTCCAAGATAACTGTTGATGGTGTACCTGTTCGTCTCGATCCAATCCGGGAGCGGTTTGCCGGTCATGATCATGTTTTCCAAATATTTGCTGATAATGTAGTCGCCGGTTCTTTCGTCTCTGGCGTACACCAAAAAATAGGCGGAGTAATCGCCCCACACATCGGAATAAAAAATGGCTGGAAACTGGTTTGAAAAACTGGGGCGGATTGGATCGGTGAACAACTTTCCTGAACCTGTACCAAAATAGAATTCCGGGGGGAAGGCGCTTAGCGATAGTTTGGATGCGGGCCGGTCCCAGGCAGTCAGGGAGCCATAACGATGAAACATAATAAAGTAGTACCAGCCTGCGACAAGGGCCGGTATCAGACAACAAACGGCCATCGTCGCGATGGAAATCCTGAATTTGGAACGGTCCTTGAATGACATATAGATCGCAAATAAGAAAATTGCCGGAAGCACTAAAAACCCCCATTGACGCGCGAGGATGGCAAGACCGACTGCCAGTCCAAGCAAAATCAAATTGGATAAAGCATTCCCTTGGGCGAGAAAAATTGACAGGACTTGATAAGCAATGAATACAATTAATAGGGGAAGATACGTCTCACCGCGGATCAGTGCAAAGGTCTTGTAATAAACCGGCAAAATCCCTAACATCGCTAGCGACGATATCTTGAAAATCACATTTTGCGGATCTATCAGATCGCAGATTTTCAGAAGGTAATAGGTGAGGCCAAGAGAGAGAATAACGTTAAACAACTGCGCGAATTTGGCGGCTTCCCATAGATTGACCCTGCCTGTTGCCAGAATGATCGCAGGCAGCATATAAGCAAGGGGAGGAATATAACATTGAGCCGATTCTGCACAAGTAGGGATTTCCCTATTGATGGCGAGCGCTTTAATATAATGTATATGGTCCCCGGCATCATATCCCTGGTATGGATCGTGTAGAACCGCATTGGCGAGAACAAGTAAATTAACCAGGATGAAAAGAAAAACAAGAGGCTTATGAACTTTACCGTTATAGTAAAAGGGACTAATTACTTCACGGACGATGGTCAGCATGTCAAACGACCTTGACCTTGCTTCCGGAGTCTGTCTTTTCTACCTCAATCCTCGTCGGGAAAGCGTCTTTAAGTTCATCGAGATGTGTGATCACCAAAATCTTGGCAAAATCATTTTTTACCAGGTTTATGGCCTCGATTAAACGCTGTCTGCCCTGTATGTCCTGTGAGCCAAAACCTTCGTCAATAACTAGTGTCTGCAGGCGGGCCCCTTTTCGCTGCGCCAGGACTTCCGAGAGCGCAAGCCGGATGGCGAAATTTACACGGAAGGCTTCCCCACCTGAGTACATCTCGTAATCACGCACCCCAGCCCCATCGCTGATCTGAATGTCTAGCGTCTCTCTCAAGTCTTCACGTTTCCTATCTTTATATCCGGCTTGAGTCACAAAACGGATGGACATCTGTCCATTACTCAACCGGTCAAGCAGCTCATTGGATTTTGATTCAATTTCGGGAAGAACCTGCTCTATAAGGAGTGCGGGTACTCCATCCTTGCCAAAGGCGCGCTCAAGGGTTTTATGTTGCCCTATTTGCTGCGCCAATCTCTCTAACGCAGAACTGAACTCCGCTTTGCGGGCCAGCAAACCATCTAGGACAGTCACTTTCTGGCGGGCCGCACCCACTTCCTGGTTGAGGCTGTTTTCCTTCTCCTGCATATTGAAGAGAACGCGTTCCGCTTCGTCTAGATCTGGAGCCTGCGCCAGGGCAGATTCGAGATTTGCTTTAACAGCATTGTATTCCGATTCCTGTTGCTCTAACTCCAAATGTTGATTGCCGATCTCAGATCTCAGGTTCTGAATCTCGTTATCCAGGGGAGCCAATGCAGCTCGTGTAGATTCAAGCCTGCGGTATTCTTCATCGCTGGCGCGTCCTTCAAATTCCATCTGCCGGGCGGTATCATGTGCGGCTGCATCGTAACCAAGTTTGGCGAGTTGTTTATCGAGCCTGGCGAGTTGCTTTTGCTCTTCGACTGCGTACTTTCCACTTTCCAGTGTTTTTTCAACTTCCTTCAATCGCTGCATGCCATTCATCTCCCAATCCATTGAAAGAGAATTGAGTCGTTCGAGCCGTTCGGTGAATTGGGCGACAGAATTAGAGTGGACAAGCCGCTCTTTATCAGCCGAAGAAAGCATGCTGATCTTCAATTCTAGAGATTTGATATTCGCAGTCAACTCCTCGGATGTAAATTTGTTGGCCCGGAAACGGTCGCCTTTCTCCTTGCCATCAGCTTGTAATTGTTCCAAAGTGGCCTTACGATGCTGCGGGCTTAAAGGCTGTCCGCATAATGGGCAGGCTGCGCCTTCCGAGATTTCCAATGTCTCGATCCGAGCCTTGAGTTCGTCCATTTCGATTTTTAAAGCTTCGTTCTCAACTTTAAATTCAGCCAGTCTTTCGCGAGCATCGCTGCGCTGCTGCTCGGACTGACCGCGTTCAATAACCTTAGTTTCTGCTTCCGCGTGCAATTTCTGCGAATTTTCAATCTCGTTTTTCAGAATACCGATCTCAGTTTCCTGCTCGTGGATGGCTGCCTGTTCGATCAACAGACTGCGCTGCTCTTCGACCAGACGAGCCCTCCCGGCGGCAATTTGTTCAAGCAAGGGAGATCGGTCTTTTTCCTGGGCACGGAATGCCAGGGCGACCTTATCCCATTCTTCCAAATCGGTGCGGCTTTTTTGCCACGTTTTGTAGGCAGCCTCAATTTCTTTAGAGCGCTCGATGAGATCTTTGTCTACTGTGCGGATAGCCTCTCTTTCAGCCAGGCGGCTTTGAAGTCCGGAAATATGTGAGCGCGATCTCTCGATGGCGGAAGCTAACGTCTCAACAAGCCTACCCTGTTGTTCCAGTGTGGCGACCGTCTTCTTGATATTTTCCAGGGCGTTTTCCTGTGTTTTACGGGCTGAGGTCAAAAGCGTTAATTCTGCTTCGAGTTCCTTGAGGCGCTTTTTTCGAGGCTCTTCCTCGGCCAACTCCGTATCTATCTCGGTTATTCGACCGTCAATTCCCCCGGCGTCATCTTCGAGCGCTTTCCGTTTCTCAAGAGTTAATGTCCTATAGATCTCCCACATTTCGAGGCCCAGGATGTTACTCAGTACTTCCTTTCGTTTACTGGCAGTTTGCTGCGTGAACTGATCGGCATTCCCCTGCAAAAAGAAGGCCGCGTTGATGAACGTCTCGTAATCGAGGCGCAGGGTCTGTTCGATGCGTGACTGAGTTTCGCGCAATGTTCGTTCGGTAAGTGGTTTCCAACCGCCGTTATTTAAGTTTTGCATGTTCGTGCCGGCGGGGGACTCTCGAATTTGGAATTCCAACACTGTATTTTTTCCGCGCGGCAATGCCCGCTGTACTCGATATACATTGCCTTCATATTCAAATGTAAAAACAACCTCAGCAGCTTTTGATTGCAAATTGACCAGCGAGTCATCGCGTTTACGTGCCTGTCCAAAGAGCACCCAGGTCATCGCGTCCAGAAGAGACGATTTACCCGCGCCGTTCTGGCCAGAAATACAGGCCAGGTTGAATGAGGTGAAATCTATTTCAACCGGATCGCGATAAGATAGAAAACCAGTGATGCGGAGCTGAAGGGGAATCATTATTGAAATTATACCTTGTGGGACATTTTGAAAAGAAATCAAAACGATTCGTTTGCGAAAGATAGGATATTTCGTATAAGAACGTTGAGTAGATGTGTTTCTTTTATGTTATCATCGTGCCGATGTTCGACCCCGAAGATCCGCGTACACGCCGACGTTTGATCTTGATCGCAATTATTCTCGCGACCATACCATGCTATTGTCTTGGGGGAATTGCTTTAGGTTTTGCGCCTGCACCAGGCACCAGTACTCCCACTCCATCCGATACGTTGACTGCAACCTCTACCGGCTCCATCACTCCTTCGGCGACTTTAACTCCAACCATAACCGGCACGGTTTCAAGCACGCCAACCTCAAGCTTGACACCGACCATCTCGCCTACACCCTTTATTCCACCGACACTGACATTCACTGCCTCACCGACTCACACTTTTACGCCGACCTTTACTCCATTACCTACTTCCACCCACACGCCGACCGCTACGGCTACGCCTTCGCGAACACCATTACCTACTGATACACTTAAGCCAACCGACACTCCAATCCCGACTGATACTATGACTCCTACAGTGACTGCCTTTCCAAGTCCATGACGGATATTCTGCCATTTCTCAAATCTCTGATCTCTGTATCCGGCCTCTCAGCCTATGAAGGATCCGTTGCAGGTGTCATTGAACAAAAATGGAAACCTTTGGTTGATGAGCTTTCAACCAGCCATCTGGGTTCGCTGCATGCATTGAAACGCGGCCAGGGGAAAGGCAAACTTCCGTCAATAATGATTGCCACCCATATGGATGCCATTGGCTTAATGGTCACACAAATCGAGGGTAGCTTTCTGCATATAGATGAGATTGGCGGTGTCGACACCCGTATCCTGCCCGGGACACCGGTTATGGTGCATGGCAGGCAAGACTTGCCTGGTGTGCTTGTTCTTCCACCAGCCAGGACACTGCCCGAAGAAATACGTGATGAGGCTATTGGCTTAAGGCATTTACTGGTGGACACCGGCTTATTAGCTGCAAGGGTAGCAGGCCTCGTTAAAGTGGGCGACTTGGTTTCATTTAATACACCGCCCGTCGAATTAGGTGAAGATGTGTTGAGCGGCCATTCCCTGGATAACCGTGCCTCGGTAGCTGCGCTGACGGTTTGTCTCGAAGAACTCCAAGGCAAAAACCATGTATGGGATGTATGGGCCGTTGCAACCACACAAGAAGAAGAAACCCTGGGTGGGGCAGCAACCTCTGCTTATGACCTGCATCCCGATCTCGCCGTGGCCATGGATGTGACTTTTGCCAAAGGGCCCGGGGTAATTGGTTGGGAGAGTTTTCCAATGGGCAAGGGACCAACACTTGGGTGGGGAGCCAACCTACACCCTTTCCTTTATAAACAGTTCAAGGAATTGGCCGATAAACTCGAAATACCCGTTGCAATGGACATCACCCCCACTCATTCCGGTACGGATGCCTATGCAATCCAGGTGGCGCGCGCGGGTATTCCAACGATGCTGATCGGTATCCCATTGCGTTATATGCACACGGCGGTCGAAATGATCGCCATCAAAGATGTTCAGCGCGCCGGCCGCTTACTGGCTGAATTCATCAGCAGACTCGAGGTTGATTTTGTCTCAAAGATTTCGTGGGAGGATAAAGATGGCAACTAAGCCTCCTGCGATCGGTACGGCTCAATTCAAGATGCTTGAAAAACTATGTAACGCTGTTTCCGTATCTGGTGAAGAAAATGAAGTGAGAAAGATCGTCCTTGAAGAAGTTGGTCCTTATGCTGATGTGGTCAAGGTCGATGCGCTCGGTAACCTACTTGCCACTAAAAAGGGACACGGCGCGAAACGTCTACGTGTTATGCTCGATGCACACATGGATGAAGTTGGCTTCATGCTCGTTGCGGAAGATGGCGATGGGATCTATGAATTCAAGACCATCGGGGGTATTGAATCACATTATCTGCCTGGTAAACAGGTTGTAGCAGGTAAAGACAACACGCCGGGTGTGATCGGGACCAAGCCCATCCATCTGACAAAATCAGACGAACGCAAGCATTCCATCCCAGTCGATTCACTGCGGGTTGACCTCGGACCGGGTGTCAAAGCCAAGATCGGAGACCGAGGAACATTTGCACCGAACTTCCGACATACAGGTACTTCGATCATATCAAAGTCGATTGATGATCGGATTGGAGTCGCGACATTGATTGAGCTGTTCAAGACTGCGCCGTCAAACATCGACGTCCTGGCAGCATTTACAGTGCAGGAGGAGATCGGTTTACGCGGCGCAAAAGTCGCGGCCTATGCCTTTCACCCTGATTTGGGGATAGCTATTGACTCCACCCCCGCGAATGACCTGCCGATGCAGTGGAATGGAGAAAACACTTTCTATAACACGCGGCTTGGATCGGGTCCGGCAATCTATCTGGCGAATTCATCGACATTGGACGATCCGCGCCTTGTGCGTTTTATAGCTGAAATAGCGGAAAAGGGTAATATCTCTTTTCAATATCGCCAGCCGGGCGGCGGCGGTACCGACGCGGCAGCCATCCAGCGATCACTTGCTGGAATTCCCGTTGTTTCCGTGTCGATCCCCCACCGCTATACTCATACTTCTTTCAGTATTGCCCGTGTAGACGATTGGAAGAATACTCTATCCCTTTTGTTCGCGGCGCTCAAGCGTATGACACCCGATATTTTAAAACGTTAAATTCTACTCAAAGGTGATTCTTATGAAGGGTCTGATTGCTTTAGTTGGTGCTGGAGAGTATTTACCTGTGATGGATGAGATCGATCGATATCTTCTGACTTCCGTCAAAACGGGAGGACAAACTCCACAAGTCGTTTGTTTGCCGACCGCGGCAGGACAGGAGGGGGAAGAGAGCGTGGGACGCTGGTTGAGGATGGGTGAGGAACACTTCAAAGCCTTGGGCGCTGAGGTCCATGCATTACCGATCATTGACAGGGCCTCGGCAGATGATCCACAGTTTGAACCAATCCTTTTAACGGCGGATTTGATCTATTTTTCTGGCGGCAATCCCCTATATCTTTACGAGACGATGAATGGAAGCCGGGTGTGGGCCGCGGCGGAAAAAGCATGGGAACAGGGAGCAACCTACGCCGGGTGTTCAGCGGGTGCGATGATACTAGCGAAGCGAATACCCAACTTCCGGCGATTGGGTATGGGCACGGTGAATGGATTTGGCATTATGCCTGCAGATTACATAATGCCACATTTTGATCATGCCGGCCCTTTTAAAGTCCTGGTCAACGCGTTAAGAAAAGGCATGAAAGATGCTGAACATATGTTGGGAATCGATGAGAACACTGCGCTGGTTGGAAAACTTGGGGGGCCGTGGCAGGTGATGGGCAACAGCAAAGTACATTTATTGATGCGAAAAAGCACCAGAGTCTTTGGAGCGGGCGAAACCGTCCCGCTGCAATGAAGAGGCATTCATGAAGCAGCTCATTCAAAAACTCACCAGCGTTTTTAGCCCTTCCGGATATGAAGATGCGATCCGTTCCACGATCCGAAATGAGATCAAAGGATTGGATGTTGATATGCGGGTGGATGCCTTAGGTAACCTGATCGTCCATAAGGGTAGACCGTCGAAAAACGGTAAACGCATTATGATCGCGGCGCACATGGATGAGATCGGCTTGATGGTGACTCATGTGGACGAAGGTGGGTTTATACGTTTTACAGGCATCGGTGGAGTCTATCCTCGCAACCTGCCTGGAGGGCGGGTCAGGTTCATTAATGGAACTACGGGTGTGATTGGCCTTGAACCGACGGAGCATAACAGCGACGTTACACCCCTCGACAAGATGTTCCTTGACGTGGGTGCAGTTAGCAAAAAGGACTGCCCTGTGAAAACCGGAGACGTGGCGGCATTTGAGCGACCATTTTTGGATTTGGGGGAACGTTTGGTTGCCAAATCTATGGACGACCGCATCGGCTGTGCGGTTGCCATCGAAGCGTTACGGAAACTCACGGCCACACCGCATGAGGTCCTTTTCGTTTTCACTACACAGGAGGAAGTTGGAACCCGCGGCGCCCAAACTTCTGCTTATGGTATCGATCCCGAGCTGGGCTTTTCCATCGATGTAACGGGATGGGGAGATACACCGGGTCAGAAAGATTTTGATGTAGCATTGGGAAAAGGGCCGGCTATAAAAATCCGTGATGGCGGGATGATATCCGACCCACGGATCGTTAACTGGATGGTCCGCACGGCTGAAAAGGAAAAACTACCCTACCAGCGCGAAGTACTTTTAGGCGGCACTACCGATGCGCGCGCCATGCAGCTTGTCCGAGCTGGCATCCCTGTTGGATGCGTTTCCATCCCCTGCCGTTACGTCCATTCACCTTCAGAGATGGTTGATGTCAAGGATGTGGATAACGCGGTGAACTTGATCGTGGCAATGTTGAAATCCCCTATCGAATTAAGATAAAAAGTTACTATTCGCGCCATCTTGGCCAGAAAAGCACTCGGTGTCTGCGGTCTGCGATTAAGTAAGGGTATGAGTAGCTTAAGCCAATTAAACTACCGACGATTTGAGGCGATCATGGGAGTGCATCAATAGCCGACCAATACATAAGGAATGGAAAAAATCAGGCTCCCGACGGGGAGCCTGATTTTTTTAGGGTCACTACTTTGAGCCGTCTGCGTCTTCAGCCTTTTGCGGCATCATATTCATGAAGTAAGCCGCCCCTGCTCCCAGAGCAAAAGCACCTGCCGACCCTGGCGATGCGAAGTCTGTGATACCGATAAGGAGACCAAAGAATCCGAGTGACAATGCGATTTGAACCTGCCACACGCTCTTCTTGAAATTATCCATTACCAGACGTCCGACCGCCAACCCAACCACCAAAAAACCAATTGCTCTTAACAAAAAACCGAGAAACGCAAAAACTTCATCTATGATAGGTGGCATATAACTTCTCCTTTGTGATTATGTTCATCGAATACCGATGATTTATTTTCTTTTTGTGCAAATTATAACCCGAAGATAAAGAATATAACCCAAGTGCCGGCTTTTACACCCATGCCCACAACAACCAGAGCAGGATCATCAGAACACCGACTCCAAAAACTGCTGCAAAGGACCAACCCCAGGCAATCATATAAGTCTTTGCAGAGGTAAAGGCTAATTTGCGGTCACGCAATCGAAGATATTCCGCGCCGAAGAGGCCGAGAGGCGAAGCCAGCATTCCGATCAGAGGAGTGAGAAATATACTGGCAATGATGCCTGCCAGGAAAGCCACCGCAATGGAACCCCATGGGATAGAGTGCCCGCGCATTTTTTGGGCAATGATGATATTGTCAATCACACTTCCAAACAACATCGAGAGCGTAATGAGTGCGAAGAGCAACCAGTCGATCCAGGTCATGCGGCCGGCAGCATTCTCTATTAAGGCGTAAATCAGAGTAGCGAGCCACATTACGACCAGGGCCGGAAAAACGGGTATCAGCAATCCCAATAGACCGACAATCAGCACTGAAAGAGTCAGTGTTTGAAGAAAAACTTCGGACCAGAATTTTGGGTCAGTGGGCATGGTTAAGAAATCCCTGCGGGACGTTAAATTATTTCAAGGTCCTTATGTTAAATCCTGATCACATCCAGTCCGGCCATCCATGGACGAAGAACTTCCGGGATAACGATCGACCCGTCAGCTTGCTGGTTGTTTTCAAGCACGGCGATCAAGGTGCGAGGAAGACCCAGGCCAGAACCATTAAGCGTGTTAACCAGGCGCGTTTTACCTGTTTCGACGTTCCGATATTTAATGCCTGCACGCCGGGCCTGGAAATCGCGCACATTCGAGACAGATGAAACCTCCAGCCACTCATTACAACCGGGTGCCCAAACTTCAACATCATAGGTAGTGGTGGAATTGAAGCCAATATCGCCGGTACAAAGATGCTTAATGCGATACGTCAAGCCGAGCTGCTGGCAAGTAGCTTCCGCATGTGCACACATCTTTTCGAGCCAGGCATCCGATTCTTCGGGCTTGCAATAGATATACATTTCGACCTTGTCGAATTGATGCCCTCGTTTGATGCCGCGTACGTCACGTCCGGCGCTCATCTTTTCGCGCCGAAAACAAGGCGTATACGCCGTATAGAGCAAAGGCAGGCTGGCCTCATCGAGGATCTCATTCATATGAAGGCCGGTGAGCGGAACCTCGGCGGTTGGTACAAAGTAAAGATCCTCCTCATGATCCTTATATAAATTGTCTGCAAACTTGGGCAATTGTCCTGCACCATATACGGTTTCAGTCTTGACCATAAACGGCAAATATTTTTCAGTATAACCCTGCCGGATATGGAGATCGAGCATAAAGGCAATCAAGGCCCGCTGCAGACGCGCACCGGCGCCGCTCAGCACATAGAAGCGTGAACCGGTGATCTTTGTGCCGCGCTCAAAGTCAATGATCCCGAGGGCAGGTCCAAGATCCCAGTGAGGTTTTGGCTCGAAATCAAATTTTTTCTGCTTGCCCACCGTCCTGATAACGACGTTCTCGCTCTCGTCTTTTCCAACCGGTGTACTTTGATCGGGGATGTTTGGAATGCCAGATGTGACTGCGTTCAACTGTACATCCACATCTGCAACCTCTTTATCAAGAGCGCCGATCTTATCGCCGACGACGCGCATCGCCTCGATCCTGGACTGACGCGCGGCGGCATCCTTCATCTGGCTTATCTCCTTCGAGACGACATTCCGCTCCGCTTTAAGCTTCTCGACCTCCGACAAAAGAGCACGGCGCTTTTCATCCAATTGCAAAACGACATCAACCGGTGAGACATCCATCTGGCGGTTCTTCAGGGCGGTACGAACGATTTCCGGATGTTCACGGATCAAATTGATATCCAACATGTTTGCACCTCCATGTGCAACCTGGCGGCAACAAAGGCAAGACCAAGACCCCGGCCAGGAAATAAAATACGCCCCGGTCCATTTGCAGGACGAGGGGGCGTCTCGTGGTGCCACCTGCTTTACCTCCACCGCTCCACTGAAGCACCTCTCATGGTTTTTATGGAGAGGGCTGGATAGATAGAGGCATCTCAACCTTGCGCAGTAACGGGCGCTCGCGTCCCTCTTACGGTCACCAGAGCGCAATGTGAAGTCTTGAAGCTTTGCACTCTACTTACCTCTGCGAGGGCAACACGGCGAAGTGGATTTCATTGCCGATTCCGTCCGCCTCACACAAACCGGCGGCTCTCTAAACGGTCTCCACTTTTTGAGTTGCTCAAAAAGGTCTGACAATTACTTATCTTCGCGCTGTCTTATTCGGCTGATTATACGCTCGCAAAAATATATGTCAATCCTTATTGCCTGTGAAATATTCGATGGTGGCTTGACCGGGCTGGTTTACATTTTCGCGTTTGATCACCTTCCAAATTGTCTTTAGGATTATTTGGATGTCGAGCCAAAACGATCGGTGATCCACATACCAAACATCCAGAGCAAAGCGTGTGGGCCAGTCAATGGCATTCCTGCCGTTGATCTGAGCCCAGCCGGTTAGACCCGGAAATACGTCGTGGCGGCGCATCTGTTCCGGCGAATAAAGCGGGAGATACTCCGTAATTAAAGGTCGCGGCCCAACCAGACTCATATCGCCGCGCAGGATGTTATAGAGTTCGGGGAGTTCATCGAGGCTAAGGGAACGCAGGAACCGTCCAAACCGGGTAAGACGCGCCGCATCCGGCAGCAGGTTTCCATCAGCGTCACGAGCTGCTGTCATTGTACGGAACTTATATATGTAGAAGGGTCGTGCCTTATAGCCGGGTCTTTGCTGACGGAACAAGATAGGTACTCCAATAAAGATGGCTACGAGGATTGCTATTAATAGGATAAGTGGTGAAAGGACGAGCAGCCCCAACGAGGCACTCGCCAGATCGAAGATACGTTTGCTCAAAGGCATGTGGACATTCTACCTCAGCCCAGCAACACCAGATACGCGAAGAACAAGGGTAATAATCGGCTGATTAATTTGTGGTATTATTTTAATCAAGAAAGACCTATATCGTTCCTACAAAGTTATTCGGACACTTAAAATTGGTAGCGCAATCTTCTCTCGGACCTCGAACGGAAGTAAGGAGCAGTATGAACGAGCGGATCTTAATCATTGAAGACGATCAGGCTATCCTCAAATTACTGCAACGCGGGCTGGCCTATGAAGGTTATACGGTCGATACAGCGACCGATGGTCGCACCGGGTTGATCCTGGCGCGCGACCATACGCCTGACCTTGTGATCCTGGACTGGATGCTGCCAGGCATGGATGGGCTTGAAGTGTGTCATCGCCTGCGAACGGGAGGCTCGATACCGATCTTGATGCTCACTGCGAAAGACCAGGTGCAGGACCGCATTCAGGGTCTCGACGCCGGGGCAGACGATTATATGGTCAAGCCTTTCAACCTGGATGAGCTGCTGGCGCGAGTGCGGGCCTTGCTACGCCGCACGCAGCCTGAGCGGGTGCCCGTGCTCAAATTTGCGGACCTCTCTCTCGATACAGGCTCGAGGCAGGCATCGCGAGTCAACCGTTTGGTGGCCTTAACAGCAAAGGAATACGAGCTACTTGAACTCTTCCTGCGACATCCCAAGCAGGTACTGACCCGCGAAGTCATCTTCGATCGGGTATGGGGCTACGATTTTGGCGGCGAGAGCAACGTACTGGAAGTCTACATCCGTTACCTGCGGCAAAAACTAGAGGCCGAGGGGGAAGCGCGTTTGATCCATACCGTACGCGGGGTGGGATATGTGCTGCGAGAGAACCCTTAATTGGGGAACCGCGCCAGGCATCGGTTAATCGTGATCCATAAACCGGCTTCTGTAAACCGTCCATTAATGTGT
>Ga0265318_10000900_pt1 | contig 19390 bp, 17 predicted proteins | sample 4821metaG_FD_192431 | JGI IMG/M metagenome (GOLD analysis project Ga0265318, IMG submission 192431) | Rhizosphere microbial communities from Carex aquatilis grown in University of Washington, Seatle, WA, United States - 4-8-21 metaG | ecosystem: Host-associated > Plants > Roots > Rhizosphere >... | reverse complement strand
GCGGTCGTCGCCGTGGTCGCGGTCGTCGCCGTGGTCGCGGTCGTCGCCGTGGTCGCGGTCGTCGCCGTGGTCGCGGTCGTCGCCGTGGTCGCGGTCGTCGCCGTGGTCGTTGCCGCCGCGCAGGTCGGTCTGGTGATCGTGTCGCTGTCGAGCGTGACCGCGCCGTTGCGGGCCAGCACGCGCCCGTCGACGGTGACGCCGGTGGTGACGGTGATGTCGGTCAGGGCGAGGATGGTGCCGCGGAAGGTGGAGCTGGTGTCGAGCTTCGCGGAGCTGCCGACCTGCCAGAAGACGTTGCAGGACTGGGCGCCGTTGGTCAGGCTGACCTGGCTGGACGGTGCCGTGGTGAGCGTGGAGCCCGCCTGGAAGACGAAGACGGCGTTCGGGTCACCGCCGGCGTCGAGCGTGAGCGTCCCGGTGAGTCCGATCGAGGAGGCGGAGTTGTAGACCCCCGGCGTCAAGGTTTGCCCGCCGAGGTCGGCGACGATCGGGATGGTCGGCCCCTCGCCGGTCGCGGTGTTATAGGCGGTGACGAGATCCGTCTTCGCCGCCTGCGTAACGGCGTCGCCGCCGTGGTTTGTCCCGGTCACGGTCTCCGACCCCGTCACGGTCATCGAGGTAGTCGGGTACGTCCCGATATCACCGTTGATCGTGGTCGGCCCGGTGTCGGTGGTCCCGGCTCCCGCCAGGACCGCGAAACTGTCCGCGGTTCCGAGCGGCACAGATGTCGGCGCCGCCGCAGCGCCGCCGACGAGCGTCACCAGCATCCCGAGCACGAACAGCGCGACAAGAGCCGTCGCCCACGCGGCGCGGGAGCGGAAACGCCTCGCGCCCGGTCGACGCTCGAAGACGGAAAGCGTCATATTCGGTCCCCCTAACGTGAGCTTTGTCGCCGACCAAGACGCGGCGTCGGCTTACTCCGGCCTGCTCTGCTGAGGACGGGCCAACGTAGCGGCCGATGGCTGCGGCCGCCGCGCCGGTCAATGAGGCGCAACGATCGCCACAAATGGTAGCACCGGTGAGCCCGTTCAGACACACGCTTGACCCCGGCCTGACCGGGGCGTCGCAGGCAGCGGCGATCCCGCTTGCGCTAGTCCGCGCGCTCCCCCGCCGGCCGGTGCGGCGCCGGAGGGAGAAGGAGGAGGTGGCTCTCGACGACGGCGGAGGCGACGTCGCTGAGCTTGCGCCCGTTGTGCTGAGAGTGGTCGCGGAGCCGCTCGAAGGCCTTGTCGGCGCTGATCGAGTGGCGGGCCATGAGGATGCCCTTTGCCTGTTCGATCACCGCCCTGCGCCCGAACGCTCCTTGCAGGCTCTGGTACTCGGCGAAGCGCTGGAGCGTGATGTCGATCGCGCTTTGCAGCTCGTCGGGAGTGCCGTCGATGATGTAGGCGAAGACTCCGCGCTTCGCGGCCTCGTGGACGTAGGCGGGGTCGTCGGCGTGGAGGATCGCGATCACCGGGCAGGAGGCCTCGCGGACGATCTCGGAGATCAGCTCGAGTGCGTGCTCGGAGCTCGACCCGAGTCCGACCAGGGCGACGTCGGGATGCTCCCTCGCCGTGGCCGGCCCGACCTCCTTGACGTAGATCTCGCGGGCGATCACGTCGTGGCCCAGCCCAACCACAACCTGCGCGAGCAGCTCGAGCCGGTCGCGCTTCTCGTTCGCGATCAAAACCCGCAGGTGTTTGAGCTCGCTCTCGGGCATCTCGGCTCCCAGGTCTCCTATTTTACTCCTAGATCGGAAGTGCTAGCCTCTTTTTTGTAGCGCCGCAAATATCGGTGCTGCGGAAGCTCGCCGGGCCTCAACGATGCGTGGCCCGGCGAAACGTCCTCCCACAGGTGCCGCGGGCTGGAGCAGGTTGCGGCCGATCTCAGTCAGCGTGATCGGCGCCGACGGCTCGACCACCGGAGGAGAGATGACCGCAGCAGCACCCACATTGCACTCCCACAGGCACGGCTGGGCGCATCACCGGCCGGCCGCGCGCGAGGCGCGCGCCAAGCCGATCGAGATCTACGCTCCGGACCGGCATACCACCGACCTGCTCCTGGAGCACGCTGCCCCGCTGTTCCCGGCGGAAATCGTCCCCGGCTGTGTGTGGATCGTCCGGTTGCAGCCGCCGTCGAACGAAGGCGGCTGGGCGCTCGAGGTGCTCTCGCTCGTCCAGCGCTGGCTCGAAAGCGCCCGGCTTCCGTTCGCCAACGTGCGGTTCGACGACCGCAGCTATCTGATCCGTCCCTCCACGGAGCTCGCGCAGTTCGCAGCGGCCGCGGACTCGACGCGCGAGCTTTCTTCGCTCGCCACGAGTTAGGAGAACGGCCATGCACGCACTGCCGCGCAGGATCCTCTTCCTCGGGGCCGCCGCTGCTGCGGTGCGGCGCCCCCGCAAACCCGGCGACGACCTGCTCGCCGGCGTCTCCACCCGTCGGCTCGCGCAAGTCCCGATCCGTCCGTAGACATCCCGCCGAGGAAGAAGGGGGCCCATGGCCTCTACACCGACATCCACGCCTGAACCTGACGCACCCGCACGAGAGCCAACTCCGGCAGCTACGCCGCAGGAGTCCCGGGCGAACCGACTCGCCCGGCACGGGCGGCGCGCCGGCCTGTACGCCTGGGTCGGCACGTTCGTCGTGCTGCTCGTCATCCTCGTCGTCCTGATCTCGCGCAACACGCGTCGCGTGAAGCTCGACTGGGCATTCGGCTCGACGACGCGCGCGTCGCTCGTCTGGATCATCCTGGCCGCTGCCGTGCTCGGATGGCTCCTGGGCATCACGACCGCGGTCGTGCTCCGCCATCGCACACGCCGGCCGCGTTGACGGCAAGCTCCGGTTGACGCGCCTGGGGCTCGGTGCCGAGCCTCAGGCGCCCCGGAGCCGCCGCTTCTCGACCACGGGCACGGGGCCGGCCACCCGCATGCACTCAGGCCTCGTGTGCACGTCGAAGAGGAGGTGCCTTGAGTCTCGGCGCTTCCGCAGAAGATCCACGCACTTGACAAACGTCAAGCGCACCGATTCCCCGCCGCGACAAATGGACGTGAACGGCCCCGGGAGGAGTCGAACCTCCGCACGCAGCTTCGAAGGCTGCCGCTCTATCCGCTGAGCTACGGGGCCGTGCTGCGGGGAAGCGTAGCCGGGGGCTCAGGCAGGGACGGGCGCGCCGTACTTCTTCTTCAGGTACGCGAGGTACGGCTTCGCGTCGATCGTCGCACCGGTCGCCCGTCGCAACGTCTCCTGCGGCGGGAACTTGCTCCCGTACGCGTGCACGTGCGCGCCGAGCCACTCGCGCAGCGCGGCGAACTCGCCGCGCTCGATCTGCTGCTCGAGGTCGCCGATGTCGTCGGCGGCCTTCTCCCAGATCTGGACGGACATCACGGTGCCGAGCAGGTACGTCGGGAAGTAGCCGATCAGTCCGATCGACCAGTGCATGTCCTGGAGAACGCCGTCCGCGTCGTCCGGAACCTCCACGCCGAGGTAGTCGTGCATCTTCTCGGCCCAGCGTTGCGGCAGGTCGCGCAGCTCGACGCGGCCGTTGACGATGTCCTGCTCCAGCTCGAAGCGCAGGATCACGTGCATGCCGTACGTGACCTCGTCGGCGCGGATGCGGATGAGCGAGGGCTGCACGCGGTTGATCGCGGCATAGAAGCGCTCGAGCTCGACGTTGCGGAACTGCTCGGGGAAGATCTCCTGCAGGCGCGGATAGAAGAAGCGCCAGAACGGCTCGCTGCGGCCGACGAGGTTCTCCCAGAGCCGACTCTGCGACTCGTGGAGTCCGAGCGAGACCGCGGATCCGGTCGGCAGGTGCGCGATGCGCTCGGGCAGCTGGTGCTGGTAGAGGCCGTGCCCGTACTCGTGCATCGTCGAGAAGAGCGACTTGAGGCTGTCCTCGTAGTAGTGCGTCGTGATCCGGATGTCGTCGATGCCGGCGTCGGACGCGAACGGATGCTCCGTCGGGTCGATGCGCCACGCGCCGGGACGGTGGCCGAACATGTCGACGACCTCCCAGTCGAGCGCGACCTGCTTGTCGATCGGGAAGTGGCCGGTGAGGAACGACTCGTCGACTTCGCGGCCGGCCTGCTCCGCGATCAGCGGCACGAGCTCGGCCTTCACCTCGGCGAAGATCCGTGCGACCTGGGCCGTCTTCATCTCCGGCTCGAAGTCGTCGAGCAGGATGTCGTACGGCTCGTCCTGCGGCTCGAAGCATTCGACGTAGCGGTGGCGCAGCTCGACGTTGCGCTCGAGTACCGGCAGGAACAGCTCGAAGTCCGACGTCGCCTTCGCCTGCACCCACACCGCCGCCGCCTCGGAGGCGGCACGGGTCATCTCCTCACGCAGCTCGGTCGGCACGCCCACGGCCTTCCGGTAGTCGCGGCGCGCGACGCGGATGAGCGCCGCGTCGTCGGAGTCGGGATCGAGCGACGCCTCGAGCGGCGCGAGCTCCTCGATCAGCCTGCCGACCTCCGGGTCGATGAGCAACTCGTGCGAGAGCCGCTGCAGGAGCCCCATGTGGTGGGCGCGGTGACCGCCGCCGGCGGGCGGCATCATCGTCCGCTGGTCCCAGGCCAGCAGGCCGGTCAGCTCGTCGAGCGAATGCCTGTCGGCGAGGCGGGCCTTCAGGCGTTCGAGCGCGCCGGGCATGAGGGCAGCCTACCCCCCGAGCTGAACAGAATGCCCGGCGAGCGGATGCTCTCGTGAGGGTGGCGAACGGGACTCGAACCCGCGACCACCGGGACCACAACCCGGAGCTCTACCAACTGAGCTACCGCCACCGCGAGGCGGCTACAGGGTACCCGACCCGCAGCCGGGTGCCCGCCCGGGACGGCGGTACCCTTGGAGCGAGCGCCCGTAGCTCAGGGGACAGAGCGGCGGACTTCTAATCCGCGGGTCGCAGGTTCGAATCCTGCCGGGCGCGTCAGCAAACCTCCCGCATGGCCACGGTTTCGCGCGACGAAGCCCCCGCAGACTGAGACTCCACAGGGCGGTAAGACCGCCCCAGCCGCCGCCCCCACCGCACGCAGGACGCGCAGGTATGCGCACATCTCTCTTGAGGTGCACCCGCCGAGGAGATCGCGACGCTTGACGTCTCAGCCGATAGTCGATCGCCTCGGTCGATCGCCCTTGGTACCGGTGCACAGCCGAGGCCAGCACCCCGCTGACCACGCGACGCGCCCCATGCCGGTCATCGCGGGCGAGGCGCGTGGAAGCGGACGGTGCGGGGCGCCTGCCCGGCCGGCTTCGAGTGTTAGGCTTGTGGGCCAGCGCCGAACCGTACGGTGGGGCAGGTTCGCCCGCGAGATCTCAGCGCTCTGATCTCGCAGCAACACATCCTCCCTCAGCAGCGTGGGTTGAAGCTCCGCAGGCCGCAGCTCCCGGTTGGCGACACACCCCGGTTGGACTGGGAGGCAGATGATGGACACGCGTCTGACGGAGTCGAACCGGCTCGACTCTCCGCGACAAGACGTGATCGACCGGCTACCGCATCCGGGCGCCGAATTGAGCTACCTGAGGCAGACGGTGCAGGACACGCGCGCCGAGCACCGCCAGGACATGGCGGAACTCCGGGACTTGAAGTGGGGCGCTTCCTCATGATCGCGCAAGGGCGAAAGGCTTCTGAATCGAAGCCGGGGTCGGAGCCCGATGCGAAGGGCGACTTGAAGTCTCTTCCGCTGTCGGAGGTGGAGAAGCGGTTGGGGTCGTCGCCTGATGGCCTGACCCAAGGCGAGGCAAAGAAGCGGCTGATCCAGTACGGGGCGAACGAGATCGCAGAAGAGAAGGTCAATCCGCTCCTGAAGTTCCTCAACTACTTCTGGGGTCCCATCCCGTGGATGATCGAGGTGGCGGTGATCCTGTCGGGCGTCGTCCGGCACTGGCCGGATTTCTTCATCATCCTGCTCCTGCTTGTCGCCAACGCCACGATCGGGTTCTGGGAAGAACACCAGGCGGGCAACGCCATCGCCGCCCTCAAGGCCCAGCTTGCGATCAAGGCCCGAGTGAGACGTGATGGGAAGTGGATCACCCCGGCAGCACGCGAGCTGGTGCCGGGCGACGCCATCCGTTTGCGCTTGGGCGACATTGTGCCGGCGGATGCGCGTTTGCTGGCGGGCGACCCGGTCGAGGTGGACCAGTCCGCGCTGACGGGAGAGTCGCTGCCCGCCACGGTCGAATCCGGTGGTGCGGTGTTCTCCGGCTCGATCATCCGGCAGGGCGAGATCGGCGCCCTGGTCTATGCCACAGGTGCAAACACCTACTTTGGCAAGACGGCGCAGCTGGTGGGGCAGGCGCACACCGTCAGTCACTTCCAGCGCGCGGTGTTGAAGATCGGCAATTACCTGATCGTCCTCGCGGCGGTGTTCGTCGGGGTGATCGTCGTCGTCTCGATCCTCCGTGGCGACGCTGTCCTCACCACGTTGCAGTTCGCCCTGGTGCTGACCGTGGCCGCGATCCCGGTGGCGATGCCGACGGTGTTGTCGGTGACGATGGCCGTCGGCGCGCGCCTGCTCGCCAAGAAGAAGGCGATTGTGAGCCGACTCGTCGCGATCGAGGAACTGGCAGGTGTGGACGTGCTCTGCACCGACAAGACCGGCACACTGACCGCGAACAAACTGACGCTGGGCGAGCCTTTCAGCGTCGACGATGTTCCCGCCGAGGAAGTGATCCTCCAGGCCGCACTGGCCTCGCGCGACGACGACGACGACACGATCGACCTGGCCGTGCTGGGCGGCCTGAAGAGCAAACAGGCGTTGCGGGGCTATCGCGTCGTGCACTTCCAACCGTTCGATGCGGTGCACAAACGCACCGAGGCCTCCGTCAAAGCCACGGATGGAAGCTCGTTCAAGGTCACGAAGGGCGCGCCGCAGGTGATTCTGGAGCTGTCGGCCAACGCCGGGAAGGTGAAGGCGGACGTCGACCAGGCAGTGAACGAGTTCGCGGCGCGCGGCTTCCGCTCGCTGGGCGTCGCCCGCGCCGAAGGGAACGGGCAGTGGCAGTTCCTCGGCGTGCTGCCCCTGTTCGACCCGCCCCGGAAGGACGCCAAGGCGACCATCGCCACCGCGCGCCAGATGGGCGTCGAGGTGAAGATGGTCACCGGGGACGCTCTCGCCATCGCCCAGGAAACCGCCAAGACACTCGGGATGGGTGCAGACGTTCTCGATGCCTCCAGCCTGGGAGACGTGGCGCGCAAGGAGACGGCAGCGGCGGCCAAGGCGATCGAGCAGGCCGACGGTTTCGCCCAGGTGTTCCCCGAGCACAAGTTCCACATCGTTGACGTCCTGCAGAAGCGGGGTCACATCGTCGGCATGACCGGCGACGGGGTGAACGACGCCCCCGCGCTGAAGAAGGCCGACTGCGGCATCGCCGTCTCCGGTGCGACCGACGCGGCGCGCGCGGCGGCGTCGATCGTGCTGACGACAGCGGGACTCGCGGTGATCATCGACGCGATCAAGGAGAGCCGGAAGATCTTCCAGCGCATGAACAGCTACGCGATCTACCGCATCGCGGAGACGCTACGCGTGTTGTTGTTCGTGACGCTGGTGATCCTGATCTTCAACTTCTTCCCGGTGACGGCGGTGATGATCGTGATCCTGGCGTTGCTCAACGACGGAGCGATCCTCTCGATCGCCTACGACAACGTTCATTACCGGGACCAGCCCGAGGCCTGGAACATGCGCCTGGTGCTGGGGATCGCCACGGTGCTCGGCGTCATCGGCCCGATAGCCGCGTTCGGCCTCTTCTACCTCGGCGACCGCGTCCTCCACCTCCACCATCCGCAGCTCCAGACGCTCATGTACCTGATGCTGTCCGTCGCCGGACATCTGACGATCTTCCTGACCCGCACCCGCGGACCCTTCTGGTCGATCCGCCCCGCCCGGATTCTCTGGCTGGCCGTGCTCGGCACGCAGGCACTCGCAACCCTGATTGCGCTCCTCGGGCTCTTCATGACACCGCTGAACTGGCGCTGGGCGTTGCTCGTGTGGGGATACGCGCTCGCGTGGTTCCTCGTAACCGACCGCGTGAAGTTGCTCGCCTACCGGATCCTCGATCCAGTCGACAACAAGGCCGCCGGGATCGTGGCGCCGTTCCATACCGACACCGATCCCGAAGACCTCGTGTATCACGACAGGAGCGACTGTCCCTACGGGCGAGAGATCACACGTAACGGCAACGACAAGCCCGGCACGGACGGCCGCCGCCGCTGCGACTGGTGCACCCGGCACGCTGCCTAGTCCGACGTGCTCGGCAACCGACGAAAGGCCTGAGCTATGACCGACACGAGCGCAAACGGAATCGCCCAGCTCATCGAGCTGTTGCGGGTCGAGCCCGGCTCAGAGGTGAACCTCGCCAGGGACTACGACCCCCAGCTGCATGCCGACTTCCTGAACAAGAAGGCCGGGAACTCGCTCCTGAAGCAGGGCGTCAAGGTCCTCGCCGACTACCAGGAGCGGCTCGCCGCCCAGAACACCCATGGCGTTCTCGTCTGCCTGCAGGCGCTCGACGCCGCCGGCAAGGACGGGACCATCCGTCATGTCATGAGCGGCCTGAACCCGCAGGGCGTGCACGTCAGCAGCTTCAAGGTGCCCTCGGCGGAAGAGTTGAACCACGACTTCCTCTGGCGTTACACGCAGCGCCTCCCCGCGCGTGGCGAGATCGGCATCTTCAACCGATCCCACTACGAGGAAGTCCTCGTCGTGCGCGTCCACCCAGAGCTGCTGGACAGCGAGAGGCTCCCGAAGAACGCGAAAGGCAAGGACGTGTGGAAACGCCGCTACCGAGAGATCAACGACTGGGAGCGCTACCTCACCGACAACGGCATCAAGGTCGTCAAGATCTTCTTGAACATCTCGAAGGAAGAGCAGCGAGTTCGCTTCCTGCGACGGCTCGACCTCCCCGACCACAACTGGAAGTTCTCAGCAAGCGACGCGAGAGAGCGCCGGTACTGGGACGACTATCAGCGAGCCTTCTCCGAGATGCTGTCGAACACCAGCACCGAGTGGGCCCCCTGGCACGTCATCCCGGCCGACCGCAAGTGGTTCGCCCGAACCTGCGTGTCCGCCGTTCTCGCCCACACCCTGATCGAGCTCAACCCGCACTATCCGCGAGTGAGTTCCGCACAGCGGCGCGATGAACGGCAGGCCAAAGCCGAACTCCTCGCCCAGGCACCGGACGGAGTCGCCGCCGATCCCTTCCTGCGGAGCTCGGCGAACGGCAAGAAGTCCAAGAAGTCGTGAGCGAATCCAAGGGAGCCGAGATGAACGAGGCCAACGACGGTGCGGGGCCCGCCGACGCGCTTGTGCTGTTCGGCGCAACCGGCGACCTCGCCCACAAGATGATCTTCCCCGCCCTCTATGCGATGGTGAAGCGAGGCACCCTGGCCGCGCCGGTGATCGGCGTCGCCTACTCGAAGTGGGATCTCCAGCAGCTCCGCGAGCGGGTGCGCGACAGCATCGTGAAACACGCAGGCGGCATCGACGACGAGCAGGCTCTCGACCGTCTGGTCGCCCTGCTCGGGTACGTGGACGGCGACTACAACGATCCCGGCACGTTCACGGCGCTCAGGGGAGCGCTCGGCGGCGCCCGGCGCCCGGCGTACTACCTCGCCATCCCGCCGTCGCTGTTCGAGACGGTGATCGAGGGGCTTGGCCAGGCGGGCCTCGCGGGCGATGCGCGCGTGATCGTCGAGAAGCCGTTCGGGCGCGACCTCGACTCGGCGAGGGAGCTCAACCGCGTCGCGCGGTCGGTGTTTCCCGAGGACTCGATCTTCCGGATCGATCACTTCCTCGGGAAGGAGGCGATCATGAACCTTCTCTACTTTCGCTTCGCCAACTCCTTCCTGGAGCCGATCTGGAACCGCAACTACGTGGCCCGCGTTCAGATCACGCTGGCGGAGGAGTTCGGCGTGGAGGGCCGCGGCGCGTTCTACGAGACCGCCGGCTGTCTGCGCGACGTGATCGAGAACCACCTCTTCCAGGTGGTCGCGCTGCTCGCCATGGAGCCGCCGACCTACCGGGACTTCGGGGCCTTGCAGAGCGAGAAGCTCGACGTCTTCAAGGCAATGCGGCCACTGGCGGCCGGCGACCTGGTGCGCGGCCAGTTCGTCGGCTACCGGGACGAGCCCGGCGTCGCGAAGGACTCCGACGTGGAGACGTTCTGCGCCCTGCGGCTCTTCATCGACTCGTGGCGCTGGGCCGGTGTGCCGTGGTACCTGCGCTCCGGCAAGTGCCTGCCCGAGACGGCCACCGAGATTCTGGTCGAGCTGAAGCCGCCTCCGCAGCAACTCTTCGCCGACTCCTCGCCGGCAAGCGGCCCGGCGAACTACGTTCGCTTCCGGCTCGCGCCCGACGCGGCCATTGCCCTCGCCGCCCGCGTCAAGCGCGAGGGCGAGGAGTTCGTCGGCGACCAGCGGGAGCTCTTCCTGCTCGACACGCAGCCGAACGAGGAGGCGCCGTACGAGCGGCTTCTCGGCGACGCCATGGCGGGTGACGGCGCGCTCTTCACCCGCGAGGACGCGGTCGAGGCTGCCTGGGCGGTGGTCGATCCCGTCCTCGCCACCCACCACCGGGCCCACCCCTACAAGCCGGGCACCTGGGGGCCCAAGCAAGCCGACACGCTCATCGCCCCCGACGGCCGCTGGCACAACCCCTAGACGAAGCGCCTGAAGCGAGGTGCGGCGGGACGGTCTTCACACGGCGGCACGCAGCGCCTCCCGAAGCTCGGCCACCGCCGCACTGGCCGCTCCGACGCAGCGGTCGGCCGCGCCGTACGTGAGGTAGATCGTGCCGTCGGGGCGCGCCACGGCGCCCTGGACGAAGATGATGTTGTCCACGTCGCCGACGCGTTCCCAGGCGAGCTCTGGACACATGATCGGGTCGCGCAGCAGCGAGCGCACCCGGCCGGTCTCGGCGTCGAGCAGCGCGACCTTGGTCGTGTAGCGGTCATTGCCCTCCCGCTCGTGGAAGAAGAGCAGCAGACCGTTCTCGGTTGCGACCGGCGGGGCGCCGGCGCCGACGCTGAGCGCACCCTCCGAGGGCCTGATGAGCGTGTGCTGCTCGAGCTCGCGCAGGTGCTCCTCCCAGTATCCGGGCGCCGGATCGCAGAGCTCGTCGAGGGAGTCGAAGAGCGCGAGATGCATGTTCGGGCGCATCCGGTGGATCAGCGCAACACGGCCGTCGCGGAGGTTGAAGATCACGCCGTCCTTGTCCTTGATGCCGTCGGGCCCGACGACGCGGCCCGAGCCGGGGTTGATGGAGAAGCGGCCGTCCGCGTAGGCGAGCCGGTGCACTCCGACGCGCCAGGGCAGGCCGGACTCCGGCGCGGGCAGGTTCGTGTAGGTCATGACGATCTGCTCGCTCCCGCCGCTGGAGACGCGCTGCACGCGCGGATCCTCGTATGCGTGCACTCCGTCCGGGCGGCCTGAGACGAGGACCTGCTGGAACTCGTAGCGGCGTCCGTCGCCCGAGGTGAACACGAGCACGTCCGAGATGTAGTCGAGAAAGCGGTCGCCCGGGCCATCGTTGCGCCGGTAGCCCGCACGCACTCCGCGGGCGAAGAGATGGAAGCGGCCGTCGTGGTGGACCACGCCCGCGTTGAAAATCGGGCCGTATCCGGGCACCGAGTCGGCCTCCACGATCGGCTCGTCGCTGATGCGTTCCACCGCGATCGGGGTGGCCCCCGCGTAGTCGAAGCTACTCCGCGTCATCAAGGTTCGTCGCGTGCGAGGGCCGACGCTCGCATCGACAGTCGGCCGATCTCATGAAGTCCCGCCGACTCGACCATAGTCGTCGGCGAGACGGACGATGTCGTCCTCGCCGAAGTAGTCGCCGCGTTGCACTTCGATGAAGATTAGAGGTCCCGTTGTGCCGGAGTTGGCGATGCGGTGGGCTGCCCCCACGGGCACGTCGACGGCCGATCCCGGGAGGACGTCGAACTCTTCGCCTTCCAGCGTGACGCGGCCGGCGCCGTGGACGACAAGCCAGTGCTCTACACGTCGCGCGTGGCGTTGGTAGCTGAGCTCATGATCGAACCTCCAATGTCCCCCCGAAGGCCCATCCTCCGGTGGACATCGAGTGTCCGACGCCCGTCTTTCGGCGGCCTTACGAGACGGTGAAACTTTCGGGCGTCGCGGCCTTCGCCGCGGCGGGCAGCGTGAAGGCGACGCGCGCCCCGCCTTCGGGCCGGTTCTCCGCCCAGATGCGGCCGCCGTGCGCCTCGACGAGGCCGCGCGCGATCGCGAGTCCGAGCCCGGTGCCGCCCGCAGCGCGTGCCGGGTCGCCGCGCCAGAAGCGCTCGAACATCCGGCCCGGAGCCTCGGGCGCAAGCCCTTCGCCGGTGTCCTCGACGCGGACGAGCACTTCGCGCGGGAGGCGCTCGACGTGCACGGCCACCGAGCCGTCCGACGGCGTGTGCCGGAGCGCGTTCGTCAGCAGGTTGAACAGCACGCGCTCGATCTTGTCCGGCGCGATGGGTGCGGCCGCCTCGCCGTCGACGTAGGCCTCGAGGCCGACGCCCCGCGCGGCGGCCTCCGGCCCGAGGAGCCGGAGCGCCGACTCGACGAGACCCGACACCCGGGTCTGCTGCAGCTCGAGGCTCAGCACCCCGGCGTCGATGCGCGCCAGCTCGAACAGGTCGTCGACGAGGATCGTCAGCGTCCGCACCTGCTCGCGCAGCGTCGGGAGATAGTGCTCCGGCTCGACGAGTCCGTCCTCGATCGCCTCGAGCATCGCCTGCATCGACGCGAGCGGCGTACGCAGGTCGTGGCTCGCCCAGGCGACAAGCTCCCGTCTGGCGTCGAAGATCTCCTCGATGCTCTCGGCCATCGCGTTGAACGAGACGGCGAGCTGCTCGATCTCGGCCGCCCCGCCGTGCGGCGCACGGACCCCGAGGTCGCCGGCCGCAAGCCGTTGTGCGGAGTCGCCGACGCGTCGGATCGAGTGCGCGATGGAGCGGGCAAGGACGAGGCCGGCGACGACGGCGGCGCTCGCCGACCCGGCGGCGACCGCAAGGATCTTCTCGTCGGCCCCCATGTGGAACATGACCCAGCCGGACAGGAGCACGGCGGCGAGCGGCACGCAGACGGAGAGGAAGGCAAGACCGACGAGCTGGAGCCAGACGGTCGGCGCGGCGCGCAGCGCGAACGCGACGAGCAGTCCAACCGCGAGGCTCGCAGCGGCGACGGCGAGGGCGAGGCCGATCACGGGTCGAAGCGGTAGCCGACGCCCCAGACCGTCTGCAGGTGTACCGGCCGGGCCGGCTCGGTCTCGATCTTCTCCCGCAGCCGGCGGATATGAACGGTGACCGTGCCCGTGTCGAGCGCGACCGCGTGGCCCCACACGCGATCCATCAGCTGGTCGCGCGAGAAGACGTGCCGCGGGTGCGATGCGAGGAACCAGAGCAGGTCAAACTCCCGCGCGGTCAGCGTCACCGGCGTGCCCGACTTCGTCACCTCGCGGCTCGCACCGTCGAGCACGACGTCGGCGAATGCGATCCGCTCGGTCGGCGTCGCGATGCCACCGGAACGGCGGAGTACCGTCTTCACGCGCGTGGCGAGCTCGCGCGGGGAGAACGGCTTTGTCACGTAGTCGTCGGCGCCGAGCTCGAGCCCGACGATCCGGTCGGCCTCCTCGCCGCGGGCGGTGAGCATGATCACCGGCAGGTCGGAGCGGCTGCGGATCCAGCGGCAGAGCTCGAGCCCGTCGGTGCCCGGGAGCATCACGTCGAGGACGACGAGCTCCGGCTCGCCCGTCTCGATCAGCCGCCGCGCGGCATCCCCGTCCGCCGCCTCCAGGGTCGTAAAGCCGTCGCGGCGCAGGTAGCGAACAACGACGTCGCGCACGATCGGCTCGTCGTCGACCACGAGAACAGTCGTCATGGCACTCATTCTGGCTTCCATTTCGCGTGATGTCGCTCCGCCCACTCCTCGTCGACGGTGCCGACCGTCATCCCGCGCAGCGCGTGCCGGGTGGCGGGATAGATCAGCGCGAGGTAGAGGTGGCCGACGAGCAGGACGACCGAGACGTACATCAGGCCGTCGTGCAGCACGACGGTACTGGCGAAGCGGAAGCGGGTGTCGCGCTCGCCGAGCCAGAGCAGAAGCCCCGAGACCAGGAAGAGGAGGGTGAAGGCGGCGGTCAGGGTCGCGTTCACCTTCTGGCCGGCGTTGAAGCGGCCTTGCGGGGCGCGCTTGCCGCGCAGCCAGCGGAGGTCGTCACTGTCGAAGGCGTCCAGCTCGCGCGCGGTGCGCAGCAGGCCGCGCCGGTCGCCGAGCAGCACGATCAGCGCGAGCACGGTCACCCAGCCGATCCCCGACCAGAAATGGATGTCCTTCACGAGCGGCCGGCGGCCGATCAACACCGCGAGACTCGGCAGATAGAGCATCAGCCCCGAGCTGAGCAGGACGAAGAAGCCGAGCGCGTTTGCCCAATGCAGCAGCCGCTCGGTCCGCGAGAACCGGCGGACGTACCGGCTCATCGCGTCAGACACCCCTTGCACGCGGCTGCTGCGCGGGCGCGGCACCGTACCCGTTCGAGTGGCCGACCCAGGCGTCCCGGTCGTAACCCAGCGCCTCCCAGTAGCCGTCCTGCACGGCCGACACGAGATTGACCTGTGAAAGCCACTTCACGTTCTTGTAGCCGTACATCTCCGGGATGACCAGCCGCAGCGGCGCCCCGTGCTCCCGCGGCAGCGGCTTCCCGTCCATCTCGTAGGCGAGCATCACGTCCTGAAGCGACGCCTGCTGAACCGTCAAGTAGTCGACATACGGCCGCTCGGCCGACACGAACTGCAGCGCGGCCGCCTCCGGCAGCGGCCGCGCCCGGGCCAGCACGTCCGCGATCCGGACGCCGCCCCAGCGGACATTCGTCACCGTCCAGCCGGTCACGCAGTGAAAGGTCGAGACCTCGCTCACGCGCGGGAGCGAGCGCAGCTCCTCGTAGGACAAGCTCACCGGCTCCTCCACCTGACCGCCCACCGAGAGCCGCCACGTCGCGGGGTCGAAGGTCGGCATCGAGCCGGACACGGTGTAGATCCGCCAGCCGCCCGACGGCACGAGCGGCACGAACGCCTCCACCGGCGCGATCGCCTTCGAGACGTGACCCCACACCGACTTACCCCAGACGAGCGAGGACAGACCTCCCGCCATCGTTGCGAGGAAGAGGCCGCGGCCGTAGCGCTTCTGCTCGGGCTGCCCGGAAGTCGGCTCGAGCGGCTCCGTCATCACATGTGCGCCATACCGGCGAACAGCGTGCCGCGCAGCTCGCCCGGATGACCCTTCGTGTCGACCCAGACCCGATACGCGGCCGGCTTCGCCTCGATCAGATCGAGCGCCTTCGTCGCGACCGCACCGCAGCCCTTGGCCGTGTAGTGCATGCCGAGCTCCGCGACCTTCATCCCGTGCGCGTCGCGGATCGACGCGCCCGTGATCCCCTTCGTGGTCAGCTCGAACGCCCAGCAGAGCTTCGCCTTCGCAGCGTTGGACTGCAGGTTCACGATCCCGTGCTCGCCCATGCCGGAAAGCTTCGCGCCGAGCTCGGGGTGCATCGTGTCCGCGAGCGCCGCTCCCGAGCTCAGCAGCAAGGCTGCGCTCGCGGCGGCGGCGGCGGCGATCTTCTTGGGGTGCATCAATCCTCCTCGAGTAGACAGTGCTATCCGAGGATCGACGCTCCGGATTGCGAGGCCGTTGCGGAGTCCTTACGGGCTCCTTAAATCGTCGCGAGGAGCAGAGACTGACGTTGCCGGACGCCGCACACGCTGATCCTGCCGGAGTCGCACTCACGTCATCGAGGAACCCACCCCCGGCAAGAGGCCTCGCGCACCCCAGGCGGCTATGCCATGAGGTCGGCCGCGGCCACGCGGCCGTCTATCGATCCTTCGCGCCGTTCGCCGAGCAGCGCTTATGGGCCGCGCCATTATGGGCGCCTACTTAAGCGCTCTCCCCGGGCGGGACGTCGACCGCTCGGCGACATCATCCTCCGTGCGACACAGGGCTCTTAGGGGGCCCAGCGACTTTGTTCCGAATCTTGTCCCGAACCGCGGCAATCCACTGCGCCTGAGCGCACCCAGGAGCACGCAACACACCCGAGAGCAGGCACGAGCAGCCTGTCCGACCGATCTTCTAATCCGCGGGTCGCAGGTTCGAATCCTGCCGGGCGCGTCAGGGACGCTAGGAGCGCTTCTCAGCGTGTGCGGCGAAGTGCGCGTCGAAGCACGACGTCGTACTCGTTCAGGCCCTCCCGGTAGAGGCGCGCTTCGGGACCGGCGGCGACGCCGACCCGTTCCGGGATGACGCCCCAGATCGCGACCGACTGCGACTTCCACCACCCGATCGCCTCTTCGAGATCGTTGGTGCCCAGCCTCGCGGCGCAGATGACGACGCCACGAGGCGTACGCGCCGGGATGAGCTCGAGGGTGGCGAGCACAGGTGAGAACTCGACGCCTCCGGCTCGGGTCGGGATCACGACCGAATCCGCCGAGCCGGCGGCGGATTGTATGAGCCGTTCGTCGCCTGGTGGCGTATCGACGACGACGAGGCCGTCGTCGCGGCCGATTGCGCGCGTCAACGTCCGCTCGGACGGCGCCTCGATCACCGTGACGCCTTCGATGGGACGCGTTTCGAGCCACTCGGCAGAGGAAGCCTGCCGGTCGGCGTCCACGAGGATGACCGGGTCGTAGCCCCGCTCGACGGCGGCTGCGGCCAGGTAGACGGACGTCGTCGTCTTCCCGACGCCGCCCTTGATGTTTGCGACCACCACACTTGTCACGACGCCACATCGTAAGAGATCGATGGGCGTACCGGCGCCGAGGCGAGCGCTTCAGCCGTCGCGCCGACCGCGGAGCCGCCAGGCCCACACGATCAGGCCGAGGCCGATCACGAGCAGCACGCCGCCCAGCCCCGCGTAGCCTCCGTGGCCGCTCATCGACGATCCGTGAATGGCGTTCGTGCCCTGGCCGATGAACACGACGCCGACGGCGCAGGCCAGGACGCCGACGATGCCGAGTGTTGCGCGCAGCACCACGACCCCAGGTTACGCGCTCGGGTCGCGGCCGGATTCCTACCGAACCGGGCGAACGTCCCGTCCACCGGGGTGGCCGACGGGACGGCGAACGGCGGGCGTGCTCTCGAGCGCCAACTCGACGCGGAAGGTCGTGCCTTCCCCGGGGAGGCTCTCGACCGAGATCCGGCCGCCGTGCGCGGTGACGATCGCCTTGACGATCGAGAGGCCGAGGCCGATGCCCGGCACCTTCCGCGCCCGGCGGCTGCGGAAGAAGCGCTCGAACATGTGGTTCCGGTCACCGGCCGAGATCCCGATCCCCGTGTCCGCGACCTCGAGGACGGCCAGCTCGTCGAGCCGGCTCACGCGCACCTCGACCGAGCCGCCGGGCGGCGTGAACTTGAGCGCGTTCGAGACGAGATTCTCGAGCAGCTCCGCAATGCGCGCGCGATCGACGACCGCGACCACCGACTCGCCGACCAGGCGCAGCTCGAGCTCGAGCTGCTCGGCCCGCGGCCGCTGCGCCTCGACCACATGCTCGGCAACCTCGGCGAGGTCGGCCTCGGCGAGGTTGAGCTCGAGCTTGCCGGCCTCGGCGCTCGAGATGAGCAGCAGGTCGTTGACCAGCGCGAGCAGCCGGTCGGCGTTGCGCTCGATCACCTCGAGGAAGCCGCGCTGCTCAGCCGTGAGCGGGCCCTCGGCTCCGTCCAGCACGAGCTCGAGATAGCCCATGATCGACGTCAGCGGCGTGCGCAGGTCGTGCGAGACGACCGAGATCAGCTCGCCTTTGAGCCTGTCTGCGTCACGGAGCAGCGCGTTCTGCCTGCGCAGCAGCGTGTGCGCGTGCTTGCCGTCGGCCTCGGCCATCTTGCGCGCGGTGATGTCGACAGCCTGGAGCACGATCCCACTCGGCGCTCCCGCCTTGTCGTGCACGAGGGAGATGCCGACCTGGAGCCAGCGCTCCCCTCCGCCGTTGGCGATCAACCGACGCTCGAGATTCCGCTGCGGCTCACCCGTCTCGACGAGTAGTCGCAGCGCCTCGAGGTCGAGCTCGAGCTCGTCGGATGGGACGAAGTCCGTGAACAACCGCCCCTCGATCTCTTCGGCCGGGTATCCCGACAGCTCGCACAGCGCCGGGTTCACGTGCAGCAGGGTCCCGTCGAGGTCGGCCACCGCGACGCCCATCGGCGCCCCTTCGAACGCGGCGCGGAACCGCTCCTCGCTCTCTCGGATCGCCTCCTCTCCAGCACGTTGCTCGGTGACGTCCCGCGACGTGGTGACGATCGCGTGGATCTCCGGATCGTCGAGCAGGTTCTTCCCCACCGCTTCGAGCATGCGCCACGAGCCGTCCTTGTGGCGGGCGCGGAAGTCCATTCGCGAGACGGCTCCGGGCGTCTGCATTCCCTCCGCGATCGCTTCGACGACCGTGGTGAGATCGTCGGGGTGCACGAGGGCAAGCGCGCTCGCGCCCACGAGCTCGTCCGGCGTGTAGCCGAGCACGCGCTCGATCGCGGGGCTCTCGTAGTGGATCGTCCCGTCGGCGTCCTGGACCGCGACGATGTCGAAGGCGTTCTCGGTCAGTGTGCGAAAGCGAGCTTCGCTCGCCGTCAGCTCGTGCTGTGTCCGCGCGACGCTCCGCAGGCCGAGCCAGAACCGAACGAAGACGAGCCCGAGGACAGCCGTGCCGAGCACGAGCTGGCCCAGAAGGATTCCGCCCCCGTACAGGTGCTCGTAGAAGAACACGGCCGGGACGACCAGCGACGCTGCGACGAGCAGGAGAAGGCGCGAGCGCGTGAAGCTCGGCTCCGACGCCGGCAGGCCGAGCCTCCGCGCGGAGGGATGGAGCGCGGCGACTGCCCAGAACACGTACGAGAGGAGGTAGCCGAGCTCGAGGGCGTTGCCGGTCTTGAACGACGCGGCCGACGCCTCGTACACGACGTCCGTGACGACCAGCGCGACGGCCGCAGCGAGCAGGAAGAACGCGGCGGGTGTCCGAACGCCGGCGACGAGCAGCCGGCCCACCGCCGCGAGAACGAGCAGGTCACCGACGACATAGGCGACGAGGACGGCGTGACCGAACCCGGAGACGCCCGGCTGGCTGCGGTAGCCGTGGACGAGGGGCTCCCACGCCACCGCGCCGAGCCCGCAGGCGACGATCGCCCCGTCGATCAGACCCTCGCGCCGCTGCGGTCCACCGAAGTTGAGCGCGAGCGCGAAGGTGCCTGCGACGAGCAAGGGGTAGCCGACGAGGTACACGTAGTCCGCCGCCGACGGAAAAGGCGTCCCGCCGCCAGTCAGGTCGTAGACGTCCCACGTGACGTCGCCCACGACAAACCCGGCGAAGCCCGCGGCGAACAGGTACCACGGCGCCGCGGGCCGCAGCCGCAGGAGCCGCGGCGCCGCTGCGAGCGCCACGGCGG
>Ga0265318_10000898_pt1 | contig 19404 bp, 22 predicted proteins | sample 4821metaG_FD_192431 | JGI IMG/M metagenome (GOLD analysis project Ga0265318, IMG submission 192431) | Rhizosphere microbial communities from Carex aquatilis grown in University of Washington, Seatle, WA, United States - 4-8-21 metaG | ecosystem: Host-associated > Plants > Roots > Rhizosphere >... | reverse complement strand
TCGAAACATGCCGGCGGTGCATGATCCCGGGGAATGAACGTAGGAATCGATGCTCAAATCGCCCACCAAGCCCGTGACCATCGGCAGATGGTCGCCGCACAAGCGGTCGGGCGTCGAGAGCATGGCGATCTTTGTTCCCGCTGCGTCCGGCTGCGGCTGAACCCATGCCGTGCCGGTCCAACGCCAGACCCCTCCTGTGCAGCTGACGGCCCACGTCTCCGAATCCTTGGCTCCCGAGGCCACCGAAGAAACGCAAAGTGTGCCGTCGCCGAAAGCGCCCCATTGGGCCCCGTCCCATCGGAAGACGGCTCCCAGGCTGTTGACGAGCCAGGCGGTTCCGTTGAGGTCGACGCTCGTACCTATTCCCCCGCCCGGAGCCTGCAGCCAACCATTCGACGAAGGGTGCCACTGGTCCACCACGTAGTCCGCGTTGGTCGCTGCCAACAAGCCCTGGCCGATGGCCCAGCCGGACGCGATCGCCCTCGCGAAGCCGGGGACGTCGCGCCAGTACGGGGCCAACGGTGCGTCCGACGCGTCGTCCGTCCCTCCATCCGCTGAGAGTCCATCGGCCAGTGAGGCGTCGGCCAGTGAGCCGTCGGCCGGTGAGCCGTCGATTGATGGGCTGTCCATTGGCGGTTCATCACCTGGTAGGCCGTCGGCTGCCCAGTTGGTCTCGCCCTCGGCGTCGGCGTCAACGCCTGAGCTGGCTCCCGCGTCTCGGCCGTCCCTGTGGTCGTCGCTTTGGTGCTCCCAACCGGCCTCGGTTTCGCCGGCCGCATCCTCAGCATGCCCCCACGTATCGAAAAAGCCCCCATCTGCGTCGGCGCCGTCCAAGGGGATTGGCCGGTCGGCGATGAGCGAAATACACGCGGCTGCGGCGTAGGAGGCCGAAACGACAAGGCAGAGGGCGACAGCGCGCGGAACGTGGAACACGGCTTTGTGCTACGTTTCCTCGACCTTATCGCCGAGCGAGGGCGGGAAAGCGAGGGTCGAGTCGCGGACGCGAACACGCCCGGAGCGGCTCGCAAAACTTCCGTACCGGCGGAACGCTCGAGTGGGGCGAGACAGTAGACGAACTGCGTCCGCGGGGGCTGTCACTGTTCTATCATCGCGCGACGCATGGTGCGCGACGGCGGCGGCGAGTGGACGACCCCCGTGGGACGGTTCGGCCGTTACGAGGCCGTCCGCCGTCTTGGTCGGGGCGCGATGGGCGAAGTACTCGAGGGACGCCATGTCGACCTCGGCACGCGGGTTGCTCTCAAGGTGCTGCACGGCGACGCCGCAGGAGACCCCGGCGCCCTTCGACGCGTGGTCCGAGAGGGACGCGCCCTCGCGGCGATTCGTCACCCGCACGTCGTCACGGTGCTCGACGTCGGCGTCGAAGGCGGCAGACCGTTTCTCGTGATGGAACTGCTCGAGGGGGAAGACCTGGCCAAGAAGCTTGCCCGGGAGGGGCCGCTACCGACCGCGGAGGCCGCCGACTGTCTCGTGGCCGTCGCCTCCGCGATCGCCGCGGCGCACGTGGCTGCGGTGGTGCACCGCGACCTGAAACCGTCCAACGTGTTTCTAGCTCGCCGCCCGGGGGGAGTGGAGCCTGTCGTCGTCGATTTCGGAATCTCGAAATTGCCGCCAAGCGAGGGCGATGTGGCGACGTCGGCCCATGCGATTGCTGGCACTCCGCTCTACATGGCCCCTGAGCAGCTGAGGGGATTCGAGGCGACATACAAGAGCGACCAATACGCCCTCGGGGTCGTCCTCTACGAGTCCGTGACTGGCAGCGCGCCCTTTTTCCACGAGGGCCATTATGAGCTCCTGCACGCAATCATGACCGCTCCGATCGTCGCTCCGAGCGTTCTGAATCCGCAGGTGCCGTGCGCCCTCGACGCGGTCATCCTGCGCGCCCTTGCCCGCGACCCGGCCGCCCGGTTCCCCAGCGTGCAAGCCTTCGGGTGTGCTCTCCTTTCTTTTGCGAGTGAGAGCGCGCGGCACAAATGGGTTGCCGTGCCGGATCTGCCGCGCGATTCGGGCCACTCCTTGGCGGCGACCGCAGAGTCCGTCGTGCGTGCGCCTGCAAGGCCAAAGCTCGCGCGCTGGGCGTGGGGCGCACTTTGCGCGCTTCTCGCTGCCGGGACGCTCTGCGCCTATGTTGCTGCTACACGTGCGCGCGCAGTCGCCGGAACCCCGGGGCCCGCCGCCTCTCGCGATCAAGCGAGCCCGCCGGCCGCCCCGGTTGCCGAGCGTCTCGCCGCACCGATCACGCGGATAGCTGTCCCTGCCCCCTCCTCGGCCCCGGGGGGCAGACCGGCGCCGACTGCGCAAACGACAAAGCCCATCCTTGTGCGGCCCGTTCGTGCTGCGGTTGCACCACAAGCGTCATCCCTGCTCCCTGTCGGTCCGGCACCGGCCGTCGAGACGCCGATCGAGAGGGGCACGCGCGACATCCCTATCGTCGAGTAGCGATGAGACGCGGTTCACGGGTCGCTGCCCACCTCTGCCTTGCTTTCAGCCTTCTGTCGACGGCGAGCGCACACGCAGACGGCGCCGCGGCCGACTCGGCGTTGTCGCACGGCGTTGCCCTGCGCCGAGAGCATCGCGACGCAGACGCGCTCAGCGAGTTTCGACGGGCTTACGCGATTGCCCCGACGCCTCGCGCCCTCGCCCAGATCGCGTTGGCGGAGGCCGCGCTCGAGCAATGGGTCAACGCGGAAGCCGACTTGCTTCGCGCGCTGGGCAGCGGCGACGACCCTTGGATCGCACGCCAGCACGCCGCGCTTCGGGTGGCACTCGACGAGATCGACGGTCACCTGGCCACGCTCGAGGTCGTCGGCCAGAACGGAGCCCAGCTCTGGATCGACGGTGCCTTGACGGCAGAGCTGCCGCGGCCGGTGCTTCGCGTTCCTGCAAGACGCATGAAGCTCGAACTGCGAGCGGCGGGATATGTGACCGCGGTGCGCGACGTGGAGCTACTCCCCGGCCGTACGGCGAGCGTCACGTTTGCGCTTGAGCCCACGCCCCCGTCCATTCACGGGGCGCCACCGGGCGCGATCGGCGGCCCGCAGCAGGCGGTCGATGCGCCACGCCCGACGACGAAGGCGGGGCAAGGACGGACCGCGGCTTGGATTGCAGCAGGCGGCGGGGTGGTCTTCGCCGCCGCGGGCACGGCGCTTCTCGTCTATGCAGGCGATCGCGCGGCGCACTACAATGACAATACCGAGTGTGCTGATGAACCGGGCGTTCCGCGCAGCCTGCGATGCGCCTCCTACGGCTCCCAAGTCTATACGGCGGAAGCCGCTGCGATCGTGTCCTACGGGCTGTCTCTTGCGGCCCTGACCACGTCCGCGTTCCTCTTTCTCCGGACGCCGCGCGACGCCCCTTTGCGGGCACATCTCGACTGTAGGGCCGCTCTCGGCGGTGCGTCTTGCGTCTACGTTTTCTGACCGGACAATGGGTCACGCCGTTTCAACGGAACGCGCGCGGATCGATCCCAAGGCGTTGCATCCACCGGTACACTTGCACCGTTGCCTTCTTCATCTGTCGCGCGACGGCCGCCACATTGCCTTGGCAGAGTCGCAGCCGCTCCACGAGGTCTGCGCGAAGCGCGGCGTCCTCTGGGCAGAGGCCTTCCGAGGCTTCGTTGCGAGCGGGCGAGCTCTCAGCGCCTTCGGAGAGGGAAAACGGCAAGTGCTCTACTTCTATGACTTGGCATTCGACGAGAGCCACAGCCCGTGAGAGCACCTGCACGAGTTCGCGGACGTTGAGAGGCCACGCGTGCATGATGAGTGCCCGTGCCGCACTCGCGGAGACTTTGAGATCGTTGCCGCGTCCCAATCGACTCAGGATGTCGCCCACGATTACGCCGATGTCTTCTCGACGTTGGGCGAGCGGCCATAGTCTGTGCACGAAGCCCTGAAGGCGGGCGAAGAGATCGTGGCGAAAGTCGCCGCGGTCGACCATGAGGTCGATGGGCCGGTGGGTGGCAGCGACAACCCGCACGTCGACTTCGACCGGCCGGTTGGCTCCGATCGGGGTGACTTCGCCCTCTTGCAAAACACGAAGCAGTGCACCCTGCGCCGCGGTCGATAAGTCGCCGATTTCGTCGAGCAACAGCGTTCCACCGTGTGCCGCGCGAACGAAACCGAGCTCCTCGCGCTCCGCTCCGGAAAAGGCGCCCTTTCTGTGTCCGAAAAGCTGCCCTTCGACAAGGGAGACTGGAAGGGCTGCGCAGTTGACCGCGACGAATGATCCCGAGCGACCGGACGCAGCGTGTAGGGCGCGCGCGACGACCTCTTTGCCCGTTCCCGTCTCGCCAAGAAGGAGCACCGGAACCTTTGCCGGCGCCACCCGTTCGAGCAGCCTCAACTCCCCTGCGAGGGCCGGCAGCAGCGTCGTTAGCGCGAGCTTCCCGCTGGCCGGGTCTGGGCCCGATGTCGCGAGGCGCGGAGTGGCTTCCGGGGTCGGCAAGGCGAAGCGAATCCGGAGAAAGGTCTGCCCGACCTGGATGATGTCGCCGTCGGACAAGACGTGATCGGTGACGCGTCGCCCGTTGACCCACGTGCCGTTGGTCGAGGACTCGTCTTGGATCTTCCAGGATCGCCCGCGACGCGCAATCCGCGCATGGTGCGCCGACACCTGGCGATCACGCAGTTGGAGAACGAGCCGTGCGCCATCACTGCCCGCGATGCCGCACGTCTCGCCTCGACCGAGCGCCACTTCGTCGACGTCGCTCAGGCAGTGGCGAAGACCCCCTGCGGTGGGGTGTGCGGCGTCCATGACGACGAAGAGGTGCGGCGCCAAAGGCAGCCACTTCGGAGGAATGCTGGTTCGTCCGTCCCGTTCGGTTTCCACGAGATGCGCGCGCGATCGTATAGCAGACGGGAGCGCGGGTCAGCGGCGGGGCGCCGCCGTTCGACCATAGGCACAAGCTGGTAACGGTCTCCGCGCGAGCGCGTACCCTACATGACGCGACGAGCCAACCCTGAGACCTCTACCGTTCAGGCTCAACGTCGCCGTAGCGGCGGGCATCGCCGGCGCATGCGCGGCGCACCCCTCGCCCGGCCAAACGCAACTCGTTCGGGCGGCCTGCGCGGACGGCCCCACTGTGCTGCACGATCTCCGCCCCATTTCCGGCGCTGTGCTTCGCGTTCGGCCGAAGTACATCGTCGACACGTGCAGCGGTACGGCGCAGGTGAGCGGGCCCCAGTTCCTGTTGCGCCGCTCCGCCGAAACGGCCCCGCTTTTGGCGTGTCCGACCGCGCGTGCCCACGTCGGTGGAGAACGCGAGCCCAGCCCCGCGAGCGGCGCTCCGTGGCTTCCGGAGGGGTGGTTGGACGTCGAGGTGAAGCCCGAGGCAGAGGGCATTCCCGTCACACTCTCCATGGAAAAGCGTTTCGAAAAACGTGAAGCTCTTTCGTCACGTGGCGGCGTCGCGGGCCGCGCCTTCGGACTCCAGCCATCGGGATCGCCATCCGGTCCGCGATGGCCAGCTCACTCCTTGACCCTCGCGACGAGGCCTTCGCGAACCGCTGGCCAGTCTTCGGCGACGATCGAGAACAGCACAGAGTCGGCACGTAGGAGACTGCTGCATGTTGTCTCGGGTTCAGACGCGACCGCGAGAAGGGCCAGGCTTCCGGCGCTCCCAACGGCGATCGCAGCCGCCCCAGCCACGATCCACGGTGTACAGGGGTTTGCGCGCGTTGCGCCGTCGATGTCGGTTTCCCCCCGTAACATCATGGTAGCCCTGAATGAACGCCCCCTCGGTGACCTCGCCTTCTCGTTTCGAGAAAGCATAAGACGATGAGTTGGAGTCGCTGGTCGACGACTTTGATTCGTTCGGATCGAAAGCCGGACCTCGCTTCGTCGGACAGGCCGGAAATGTCGAGAGGGGCGTCTTCCTCGGGCGGACACGGAGTGCGGCGCCGAGGCGGGCATCAGGCTGGGCGCAGCCCACGAGGCAGCTCAGCGCGACACACAACGGTACCGGCGATCGCGCCCACATCGCAAGGACTTACGCGCTCTCCTCAGCGCGATCCATTTCATTCGATTGCGCTTGGCTGGAGAGCCTCGGTGAGTGATCGCCGGCCTCCCTCGCTGCCGCGACCCTGACCAGCAGCGCCGTGCCGGCGCAAGATGGCGCAGGCACCGCCGTCCCGATCGAAGTGGAGGAACCGCCGCCGCCGCCCTACGTTCCGTCATGAGGGCCGAACATGGCGCAGAGTGTCGACCCGCAACCTCATCTGGTGGTCATTCGGCGGCGGATTCGGTGCGTGGACGGCGACCCAATGGCGGGGCTGTCCCCCGCGGACATGGCGCAGCCCATTCGTTCTATCGTCCAGCGGAAGTCGAACGCGACCGTCTTGATGGCGGAGGTATCTACGCAGGGCCCAGACAGCAGGACGTAAACGAAATGCCCATAGACCTCATCGGACCAACGCAGTAACAACCGAAAGCAGGAGATCAATCATCCGAATGTCGTTGGTCCGGCTGCGATAAGTGTGCCACGGTAGAGATATCCTCCCGTCACGCCGTGGCGGAGTTGCGATTGCTGTCTTCGTTGTCCCCTCGCCACCGATCCATCCATCGGCCTCTACCACCTAATCACCCGAAACCAAGGTTTGCCATGAACTCCGCTGCGCTTGTTTCTGGCGACGCGCGCATCCGCACCCTGCGTATCGTCCGCCTGCTCGCCGCATGCGTCGGCGTCGTCGTAGTGGCAACGGCCTTCTCTCAGTGCTCGGCATCGAGCCGGTCTACCGGCGAGTCGTCAAGCTCTCCGTTGAGCCAAAAGGTCGGAGTCACGTCCTCGGCGCTCAACACGACCGGCTGGAACTTGCTCGGGCCCTTCGGGGCGACTCAGGTCGGATTCACCAATCCGCCACAAACGTACTCCGGCTACGTGATGGACGTCGGGATCGACTCGAACGGCCGCATCCTCGCCGGGACCGTCGGCGGTCTATTCGCCGCCACGTCGACCAATTTTCCGACGTGGGTCCCACTGACCGACAGCCTGACCGTTCACACCGTGCACCGGCTGTGGGTAAAGCCGAACGACCCGACGACGCTCTTGATCGGGACGGGGGCCAATGACTACTGGAATCAACCGTATGTTCTCGCCCCGAGCAGCAGCGGCATCTACTACCAGACGGCCGGGGGACAGTGGCAGCAGACGCTGACCCTGGCGCAGACCGGAAGCACTGTGTGGCGCATCGCAAATGATCCGACCAATCCGTCGCTGGTCTACGCCGCGACCGACCTTGGTCTGTACTCGAGCAGTCAGTCTGGCGCGCCCAATACCTGGACCCTGCTTTGGAACGTGCCAAACGTGACCGACGTCGTCGTTCAATCGAGCGGGCAGATGTTCGCTACGGCGATGAGCCTTGGCGCCTACTATAAAAGTGGAAGCCAGATGTTTCCCATGGGAACCCCAAGCAACCCGTCGTGCTCGGGTTCGCCGAGCGCGCCCACTCTTACGAACATGGGCGTTACGACGCTCTCGGTGACCGCCGCTGACCTCTCGACCATGTACGTTCTGTCGCAGTCCAGCGATTGCTCGGGGGGCACGTGCCTGTGGAAACTCAACGCCCAAGGCTGGTGCAACCTGACCACGGCCTACACAAAGCCAGGAACAGGATGCTTTGGGGCGGGCGTGCAGGCGCAGCGTAACCAGGCGCTGGCCGTGTCACCGACAGACGCCAATCGGTTCTTCGTGGGCAACGTGGGTCTTTGCCTTTCGCCCGACGGCGGACAGACGTTCAACAACTTTTCGACCACTACCCAACCCCCGCCCGGTGGCATCTTCGTGCACACCGACCAGTGGATCGCCAAGTGGAGCACCGACGGCAAGACGGCCTACGTCGGCACCGACGGCGGGCTTTACTTTTCGCAAGATAGCGGCAAGACGTTTCTCGGGACCATGAACACCCTGCCGAATACGTTCGGCCTCGGCATGGACGTCACCAACCAGCCGCCGTACACGATATTCACCGCAAACTGGGACGTCGGCTTTCAATGGGGAAGCAATGCGACGACCGCCTGGTCCGCCGGGGGGGTGGTTGGCACCGACTCCGCCGACATCATGGCCGACGCGGTGGGTGACGCCGGCGTCTGGGGAAGCGGATCTATCCCGGTAAGTTGGTGGCACTCGTCGAATCCGAACGGGAACTCCTGGTCCCCAAACGTGCCGGGTCTCAACCCCGCCCAGAACGTCTACTTCGCCCAAGACTACGACGTGCCCGTGCGCGTCTTCGCGAGCGGGTCCAACGGTGTGTATCAGTCGAGCACGCCCTACACCTCGTTCGCCCAGTACCCCGACAGTAGCCCCGCGTCGACCTTCCCCGCGTCTGCGTTTTACATCAGTGCGACCCAGAACTCGGTGCCTGGCACCAAGGGAAACTCCGTGATCTATGCGCCGCTGAACCCGCAGAGCGCCGGTGCCATCTTGCGCGTGTACGACCCCGCGATGGGCAGCTGGCAAGAGCGGAGCCACGGCCTGTCGTCGGTGCTGCGAGTTTCGGTGCCGGCGAGCGGTCTGGCTCCGGTCTTCGCAATCAACCCCACAGCCAGCCTTGCCAACAACCAGAAGGTTTGGGTCACCAACAACAATGGAACGAACTGGACCGCGCTGCAAAGCGCGAACCTGCCGACCACCGTCACGGTGACCGACCTGGCCATTCACCCGTTGGACCCCAACACGCTCTACCTCGCCACCGACCAGGCCGTGTACCGCAGTCAGGACCAGGGCGCCACGTGGGCCGACTGGACGACGAACGCTGGGATGCCATTCGGGACCTACAGAAATCGCCTGAAGATTCAGAGCCAACCTGTGACGACAAATTCGCCTTCGCAACAGGTCGTGGTGCAGACCATCGGGCGCGGCATCTGGGCGAGACCGGTCGATCTGGTGCGCCGAACGCCGGCTCTGGCCTGCAAGTCGACCATACCCGGCGGCGCGAGCTTTGTGGTCAACTCGGTGGGTCAAATTGCAAACACAAGCTCGCAGTCGATCACTCTGGCCTGCCCCCTCGTCGGTGACAGCAACTTCGACGGCAAGTCGAACGTGTCGTTCGAGTTCGACGGGTACGCCGCCACCAATGGCGGCATCTCAGTTTCGCACTGCGTGACGCCGAAAGCCGGCGGACAGGCGTCATGCAAGCAAGGCCCGGCCACCACCGCGGGGCTGGTGCACCTCACCCTCTCGCCAGCGACTTCTTCACCGGGCGACTACGGGTACCTCCTCGTGGCGCTCAATGGCAAGTCAAGCTCCGGCTCGAACATGGTGTTCGGGTACGCATCGCGCGCGGGAGACTGAGTATGGACAGGGTACAAACGACCGGGGCGTGTCGTGAGAACAAGCGCGGGAAGGCCCGGCATCTTTTCGTCATGGCGGGGGTCCTCACGATCGGCTTCGCCGCGGGACTCGGCTCGTCCTGGGTGTCGGCGGTCGCCGGTGCGGCGCAAAAAGCGACGACCGCGCCTGCCGTAGGCCCCGCGTTGGATCGCCCGGGGCCTGCACCAAGCGGGGTTACTGGGGGCGAGCAGGTGGTGGATCACAAGGCAGAGCACGAGCGTGCGATTGCGCGTCATGACAACGAGCCCGTGGATGGTCGCCGGTCGGTCGGGCTCGCCGCCGCACTGGGTCGCGAGCTCAAGGGCATCAAGGACGCGGGCGGGTTTCGAGTCGTCTCTCTCGACTGCCGAACCGAGACGTGTGTCGCAACCATCGAGTGGAGCAATCACGCGTTGGCCATACAGAATTGGGCGCCCGTCCTGAACCACCACTATCCACCCGGATGCGGCGTCGACATGGCTCTGGACGCACCGTCCACGGCCAATGCGCCGTTCCAAACGCGTGTCGTGTTCGACTGTCCGAAGGGCTTGGATCGCTCGCAGCCATCGAGCGGCTGATGTGGGGAGACCACGAGAGTAGAAAAGGAGTTGAGGAAACATGAAATCAACACATGTGGTGGGTTTTGTCGCGGCGTGCGTAGCTGGCTACTGCGCGGCCCATCCGTCGGAGTCGTGGGCGGCGTATCGAACCATGCATGCCCTCAACTGCTTGGTGCAGGGGGGGGGGACCGAGGGCATCAATTCGGCCATGCAGGTTTACAACCCGAGCGCCAGCTCCAACCTGGTCCTGATGTGCCCCATGGTGTCCGATACGTCGATGAGCACGAATGCGACAACCGCGGGCGCCGAGGTGGACGGTTGGCAGAGCTCATCGAACGGGGTTCAGGTGGTCTCGTGCGTGACCTGGCAGGCGGGCGGCGGGGCAGGAGGCAAGTGCGATTCGGCCATCGCCCAGCTCGGAGGAAGCAACACCGCCTTCCAGATGAAGTTTACACCAACGTCGTGGAAGACTGCCGGCTCGGGCGATTACGCGTACCTCATGATTGCCGTTCTGCCGATGGTGGCCGGCGCGAACGTCGTCTTCGGGTACGCCCTGTCGAACTAAACCGCGTCTACGTTGAGAACCGCAGCGAGTAGGCCGTGCAAACGGGCGTAAGCCGGCAAGGTTCGGGACTTGTCCTGTCACCCGTTATCGGCTCGACGGCCATCGACCGTCTTCGCCGATTGGCGGACCAAGTTGGCTCGTTTGGAGGCGTTTCGGGTGCGAGGCTGCCGACGCGAATCGCCGACACATGTGCCATCAATAAATGGTGCAGGGCACGCGTTGCGCACATGCAGCCCGAGCCTCACAGCCAACCGGGCCCCCCGTATCGTCAATAGCAGCCCCCGACCGCCCTTTTTAATGGACCAATAAAATAAGAAAGTGCCCAGAAATGCGCCTTCATATTTCACCTTCTATCATGCTCGCGACGTCCGCAAGCGGAGTCGCGATTGGTTCGTTATTCTGCGCGCCCCCCGCTTTTGCCGATTCCAATGGTGTGGTCGCCGCCCCGACTGCGACGCCCACGGCGACGGCCGAACCCCCGCAGGCCGACGCGCAGACGCAACCGGCCGCGGACACGTCCATGGGGGGCGTCTTTCGTCGGGCGACGCCGGTGGAGGACCCTACGGGTGGAGCGTACACCAGTCCTACGCTTCTCTTCATCCCTGCGGCCGCCGTGCCCGTGTGGAACGTGCGCGTTATTACCTCTCTTGATATGCAAGGCCCTACGGCCGCCGACCGCCTTGCCACGGGAACGGGGCTGGGGTTTCAGCCGGGTCTCGGAGGCGAGGTCGGATTGCCCGCCGGATTCACGCTGGGTGCTGGCACGGAGTGGGTCGGCGGTGATGTGAGCCCGACGCCCATAAGCGGCGGCATCAGTCCGTACGTCCAGCTACGCTCTCACCTTCTGGGGGCTGCCGACGGGCAAGGATTTCAGCTCGGCACTTCGGTGACGTACAAATTCGTCGGGTTCCAGGGGGATCCGGGTGAGATGGAGTTCGCGTTTTCGGGCCAGTACCGCCGGTCGCGCTACGAGCTCGGTCTTCAGGGTGTGATCGGCAAAGACTTCGCGACCACCGACGCCGACGGCGAGGTGCACGCGTACGCCATCTATCGCGTGATCCCTGAGCTCGGTCTCGGCGTGGCGACTCAGGTACGCATCGGCATCGTGTCGCAGCCCGGCGAGACGACGTACGACGTCATCGGCGGAGCAATCGCGAGTCTAACTCTCGGACGCTGGCAGGTCGGGGCTCTGGGCGGAGAGAGCACGGTGGGGCTCAACCAGGGGCAGTTGGGTGGCCTCGGAGAGGTCTTTGGAACCGTCCGTTTCTAGCGCCCGGTACTCCCGACGAGTCCGGTCCCATCCGTCGCCGCGAACGGCTTGGCGGACTCCTCAACTTCTATGAACGAAACGCCGCGTGAGTCCGAGATCGTATTTAGGGACCAAACGGGGTACTCAGGGTCGACGTACGGAGCCCACTTGCGGGCGATGGTGAAAAGGTGGCCTCGCGCTTGCGGAACGGATTTGCCCGCCTCTCGTTCCGCCGCCGACCGGCCCCGAGCCTCCGAGATCGCGGTCTCCGAGGCGCTCAGCTTAAACCCGCGATCAGCAAGCGCTCCGATCCTCGTCGCGTCCAGCCCGCGGAAGATGTTCGTGTCTACGACCAGTCGCGGTGTGTTCTCGATCCCCATCGAACCGTAACGTCTCCAATCGGACCTGGTCAGGGTACCACGTGGAGCCGTACCGGCCCGTCACGCAAGCCAGTCCTCGACGACGAGTCGGGCGATCGATCCATCCTTGAGTGCCGCGTCGTTCGTCACCAACGTCGCGCCATACTCCAGTGCGGTGCAGGCGATCAGAAGGTCCAGATCCCCCTTCGCGATTCCGCGCGCCACAAGGCCGGCGCGGACCACGCCGTACCGCTCGACTATCGGGCGAGTAACGGGCTGCACCGGGAGTCCGGCCTCCAACGCTTCCACGTGAGCCACGTTCTCCCGAACGAGCTTCGACCGATGCGCCCCGAACAGGAGCTCCGCAACGACGAGGACGGGAGAGTCCGAGCTCGCCAGCCGGAACGGCGGCGACCCGCTGGGCGACCGGCTCCCGTTGCGCGAGCATCGCGATCGCGATGTTCGTGTCGACGATATACCTCACCGATCCAGATCCGGCACCGGGCGAGAAGTCCGCTGCCGGACGTCCGCGAATAGCGCCACGAGCTCCTCGTAGCTCTCACCCTCCCAGGGTCCGACCTCGCGGAGGACCTCGCCCACCGTGCGCTCGGGAGCTGGTTGCGAGTCGGGCACTGCGCGGAGCTCCACGGTCATGTCCCCCACCCGCGCGCGAACCGTATGCGTGGGATCACGCTTTAGCGCCTCAACAGCTTGGTCGAGTGCAAGGGGCTGGCTCACGCACCAGAGTGTAGCAAGGCTCGAGCCACGACGCCTGACGTAGCGCGACCTAGGCGACCGGAGGTCGCCCACGACGCTGCGCCCGGACGAATGCCATGGCCTCGTCGACCACTTCGGGCGCGTCAGCGAAGAGGCCGAGCAAGCTCTTCGGGTGGCGGCTGGCTGACGACCGGCTGAACGAATGGCATGAGCGAGGCATCGGTGGCTGCATCGTCGGGTGCTGCGCCTTGGAGCCGGTGCGGTATGCGCTGCGATCCTCGCTCGGCTCGCGTGAAGGCACCGACGATGGCGGCGCAATGGGCACTCGGAATGGCAGAGCTTCAGTTGCCACGGGTGCCAACCTTGGTTTGGTATTGGCCATACGTGTGTGCGAAAAGGAGCCGAACCGGATGGGCTGAGGACAGGAATCAGCGCATCGCTCAACCGGGCGCGCACACAGCGAGACGTCGAGCAACGCGAGAGGAGCGCGGGAAGTGCGGCACTGCGTGCGAGTGTGCCACGTCCAAACGCCCTAGCGGAGAGCACGGCGTTGCCTAATACGGCTTCAGCCGATTTGTCCGCCATCCATGCGCTCGTGTTCGCACGTTCCGCCGCCGCCGAAGTGCACCTTCCGGATGGCCAATAGTTCGGCCGCGCGGCTACGCGCCTGTAATATACGTCGTGATTCGCGACGTGCTCACATAGCTGGCAATGGATTGGGGCGACAGTGCTGTGCTGATGCACTGCGCACTGCTTGAAGTGCGGTTGGTTTGGTACCGCGCGCAGCACAACGGCAGCACTGTCGAGAGTGTCGAAGAGCCGCGCGGCAGAACCAACACCACGGAGCGAAAGGCGAAGTGCAAGATAAAGGGCCGGCGTCATGGGGTGGTCAAGTCATCGATTCGATTGTACAAAACATGTGTCACGCGGAATCGTCGTGACGCCGACCGGGAGCTAAGTCATCAATAGACCAATGGAAATCATGGCGCCGGCCCGGGACCAGGGGTCATTTCCCTGCTTTTTGGCGTCCCTTGGCCGCCGCATCGGTGAACAGGATTCGCGCGTCCCATATCGTGCCGTCGAGCTTCTTGTCTCGTGGGCCCCGCGGCGCTCCGAGCTCCGACCGTTTCTCGCGCAGGTCGCCGAGCGCGATGGAGAACCCCGCATTCGCGATCTTGCTCACGCCGCGCCGTGAGGCTACCGTCGTCGCACATGGCAGCACCGTGGCGGGGGTCCGGGATGCTAGCGATCCTCTTCGGAACCTACGCATGCGGGTCCGGGAGCCCCGCAGAGCCGCGGACCGCCGGTGACGACTCCAGTACGTCTGAGGCGCAACGTGCCGCGGACGCGTCGGACGTAAGCTCCGCGTCCGAGGCGGAGACGGATGCCGACGCGACGGCCGTAAGCCTTGCGTCCGAGGCGGGAACGGACGCCGACGGGTCGGAGGCAAGCTCCGCGCTGGGTGGGGCCGGGGACGCCGGCGCAGAACCAGACGCAAGCGGGTCGGCGTGTAGCGATTTCGCGAATGCGTACTGTCAACGATACCAGGCGTGCGATCTATTGGCCTTTGCGCTCGGATTCGGCGATGCAAAGCTGTGCGTCACCCGCATGTCTCCACCGTGTGAGAACCAGTTCGGCGCTCCTGGGGGTACGTTGACCGTCTCCGCTCTCGAGGCGTGCACGCGCGCCACGGCAGCCGAGAGCTGCGCCGCCTTCCTCTCGGGCGACAAGCCGCCAGAGTGTTCGTGGAACGGAACGGAGGAGGCTGGCGCTCCGTGCGCATATAACCTGCAGTGCGCCGAGGGGTTCTGCTTCGTCCCGGCGAATACCTTTTGCGGCACCTGCCGGGCACCCCTTCAGCCCGGAGCTCCGTGCGATCCGAACGCGCGCCAGTGTGCGAACGGGCTGGTCTGCGGCAAGCTGGTTTGCGCGGCGAATGGAGCGCCGTGCCCCGGGGCGACGCAATGGCAATGCACGGGCGCGGACGGGGGCGTTGGAGACCCGTGCCCGAACTGGGCGGCGTGTGCGTGGCCACTCGTTTGCGACGGCACCCATTGCATCCAGCCGCCCGGCCTGGGCGCGTTGTGCGACCCGACTGGCCAGTGCGACGACACGCACGGCCTCTATTGTGCCGCGTCCCCCGACGGGGGAGGGCGGACGTGCGATCAGGCGACCTACGTCCCGGCCGGTATGCCCTGCGACCTTACAGCGTCCAGCCCGTTGCTATGCTCGGCTTCAGCGGTGTGCACGTCGTTCACCGGCACACCGAGCCCGGTCGGAACGTGCGGGCCCGCCGCGGCGGACGGCCAGTCGTGCGCAGACGCGCTCTGCGTGCGCCCGTCGATCTGCGCCAATAAAGTGTGTCTGGCGCCGGGTCCCGCGGCCTCGTGTCAGTGAGTCGCGCATGAAAGGTCTGGGAAAATCTCGATGCGCGCCGACGAACCCGTAAACGGCCGCTATTCCGGCAAGTCAAACCGAATGACCCGAGTCGAAGGGAGCGCCATACTGACGCGCGTGACCACGGAGGTGATCCTTGCGCCTTGAATCGGTGACTCAGTGCCTTTCCGCTTCGAGGCGACGTCGCATCGCCGGACTCATTTTCCCCTCCCTCGCGTTCGACAGCACGCTTGTGGATCTCGCCTGCTCCTCGTCCTCGGGGACGGCCACCACGCCGGATGCGGCAAGCTCGACCGGCACGAGCAACGACGCCGGCACCAGAGATGACGGAGGAGGCTCGGCGGCGGACAGCTCGAGCGGCGCCCCGGACTCGGCGTCGGTCCGGCGAGCTCGCTTCGAGACGACGGTCCTCTCACGTGTGACGCTGGCGCGCCGCCTGACGGAGGGGCGACTTGCGCGGCTGCCCGGCCCACCTCAGCCACGATCCTCGGGGCGTCCTTCACGTCGTCGGTTGGCGGTGCGACCTACGGATCGCCACCGGACGCGTGGATCGCGTATCCAGCCGCGGGCACGGGCCAGCCGTTGCCCACCCTCACTCCGAGCGCGGGAGCTGTCACGATCACCGGAACGGTCCAGCACTCGACCATGGGCGACAGCTGGGCGGGGATCGGGCTCTCGATTTCCGAGGGATGTATCGACACGACCCAAGTTGGAGGCGTGCAGTTCTCAATCAGTGGAAGTTTCGGAGGATGTGACTTGGAAGTTTTGGTCATCACGCCTCAAGACGAGAGCGCCTCCGCGGATCCCTGCCGTGGTGCGTGCACCGCTGGTGCTGGAGCCTGCAGTGCCCCTTTCGCGGTGATTCCTCAGTGGCAATTCGTCAACAACACGGCATCGGTCACCTTCAACGGAGTCGGCGGCGGAAGTCCGAGCCCATACGGCACCAGAGAGCTGATTGGACTGCAGTTTCGATTCGTCGCCCCGGAGGATTCCTCCGCCGGGTGCATGCCGAACGCGACGCTGAGCGGGGTGATGTTTTCGAACCTCTAGCGCTGGTCGGGTCGAGAGGCGTGGCGGCGCACCAATCAGGTCGGTCGCTTGTCATGACGGACAAGCACGACCCACCGTCCCGAAACGACCACCGAAAGCAGAACCTGATCCACCGCTCGAGGCAGATCCGCTGGCCTCGGATCCTGACCACGTGCCGGAATCAGAATCCTCCGGCGCGGTGCTCGCCAGGCGCGACCGGGATCGCTGGATCCAAGGGAGCGGTAGGGGACTTTCGCTTCGCGCGAGGTGCTCGGCGCCCTCGCCGGGCCTTGCCCCACCCTTGCCACGCCCCGGGCGCATTCGGGAGGGGCGTGGAGGAATTGGGAGGAAGCCAAGAATCGAGAAAAGGGGAGGGGAATCGAGCCCTTGCACGAAAAGAGTAGCCGCCGCGCCTAGTTATGAATTGCGGCTAAAGTGGGTTCGATTCCCGTCAGCTCCACTCGAAACCCCTTGTTTTGGGCTCTTTCGTGACGCGGCAATCGCCCCGGGGCGATTCGGGGCGATTCCCAGAAGGCGAGCCGGGAGGGTAGGGAAGACGGTTCCGAAGGCCTTCGCGAGGTTCTCTGCCTCCCTCAGGTAGATCTTCGTGGTCTCAAAGTCCGCGTGCCCGGCGCGCTGCATGATCCGTAAGGGATCGTCGCCCCGTGCCGCCATCCACGTGATTCCCGTGGCCCGCAGATCGTGGAAGGTGACGGCCTTGCGGGTCGCGTCGCTGGCGAAAAGGTCCGAGCGCTCGACCCCGGCGCGCTCCAAGTAGCGTTTGAGCTTGTACGAGAGCACGCCCGCCGATGGCATCCGGAAGACGAGCCCCTTGCCGCCAGCCTCCCGACGCATGGCCGCGAGAAGGGGGGCGAGTTCCGGCTCAACGGGTATGCGCCGCGCCGTCTCGCTTTTGGTCGCCTTGATGCCCCGCTTGCGCACGCGATCGTTCGATTGGTGCACGTGGATGGTCCCGTGCTCCAAGTCGACGTCGGACCACTTGAGCGCCGCGAGCTCCCCCGCGCGGGCGAACGTGTAGACGGCCAGCGCGAAGAGTCGACCCCACCGAACCGGGACGCGCTCGCTTCCTGCGAGGGTGAGAAATTCGCTCGGCCACAGGTACGTCTTGGCCTTCTTTGCGCCGACATCGGGGCCGGCCACGCCTTCCGCAGGATTGTCCTCGCGCACGCACAAGGTGACGTCCTTGGCTTTTTGCGCGTCGCGGAAAAGGGCGCGGGCGACTCCCCACGCGTTGACGGCCGTCTTCCAGGCGAAGGGCTTGCCGTCGGCGCTCTTGCCCCTGGCTGCCTTCTTGTCGAGCGCGGTGATGAGCCGCTTCAAGTCGTCGCGGGCGATGGTGCGGACGTCTCGCTTGCCAATGGCTGGAAGGATGTGGCGCGCAAGGAGCTGGCGATCGCCGTCGACGCATCCGAGGCCCTTGCGTTCGCGCCACACGCACCAGCGAACCGAGTAGGCCTCGACCGTCTCCAGTGGTGAGCTCCCCGCCGCGCTAGCGGCCCTCACCTGCGGCGCGAGCGAAGCGGCGTAGGCCTTCGCCCCTGCCTCATCGTCGAGCGCTAGCGGAGGGTCGCCCTTCGCGGGAATGGGCACCCACCGCCCGCGCTTGCCGCCGGGCAGTGTGAACTTCGCATGCCACTGGCGATGACCCGTCTCGGCGTTCGTGAGAACGCGAACCGTTCCGGTGCTTGCTCTGCTCATCGTCCTGCCCTCCGCCGGGTCGAGCTGCGCCCACTCGTCGCGGTGCGCCACAACGTCACGGATCGTTCTTGCACCGAAAGAGAAGCGACGTCCGCTCCCGATGACGGATGACCGTGACTGTTCCGATGCGCGCCGCCGTTGCGCCATCGTCCTCCGTGGCTTCGTCGAGCACCTTGTAACCAGATGGACACTGCCGCGACAGCTCTTCGCGGCATTCCATCCTCGTCGGGCACTCAAGTTCCCACCACGTCCGCCCGTCCGGGCCGTGCACTTTCGGCAGGTACGTCGGCTCACTTGCACAACCGACGATGATCGCTGAGACGATCGCGACGGTGCCATAACAGCGCATCTGGCCCACCCGCACGCTGCCGAGAATATCAGAAACGTCGGTGCGGTTGCCGTGCGTCCGCCCTGGTGCCCGCCCCTCGGTTTCACCGCTTTCCCGAGACCTTGATGCCGTACTCCGGCTCCAAAGCGTCGAGCCCACGCGCGAGGACCGCTTCGAGCACGGTCGTCCGCGGAACGCTCGCGCCAAGCTTCGTGCACATGGCTTGCTCCAAACGGGCGAGCCGTTGCCGCTGGTCTTCGTTCGAGAGCCGCACGACGTAGGGCCATTCGCTACCGCCGATGTCCTTTGCCTTCGCCATAGGTAGCCAAGTGTACAGGTACGCCTCGGAGTACGCAACCGGTTGCCTACAGGCCTTGTACGATGCTTATTGTCACGCATCGAACGAAGTGTTACACATAGGTCATGAGCAAGCGCGTCAACGTCGGTTCGCCCCGGGTCGCAGTCGCCTACGTCCGTGTCAGCAAGGAAGAACAGAAGCTCGGGCCCGAAGCGCAGCGCGCGAGCATCGAAGCATGGGCCGCCCGCGAAGGCGTGTCCGTGGTCGCCTGGCACGTCGACCAAGGGGTGTGCAGCGTGACCCCCATCGACGGGCGTCCGGCCCTCGTGGCGGCACTGGCGAGCTTGCGCGAGCACGGCGCGGGCGTGCTCGTCGTGGCGAAGCGCGATCGCATCGCCCGGGACGTTGTGCTGACCGCGGGTGTCGAACGCGCTGCGGGGTCGAGCGGCGCGGTCGTGGTCAGCGCGGCGGGCGAGGGCAACGGCGACACCCCCGCCGATGCGTTCATGCGGACGGTTATCGACGGCGCGGCCGCCTACGAGCGCGCGCTCATCCGGGCCAGGACGAAGGCGGCCCTCGCCGCGAAGTCTGCCCGGGGCGAGAAGACCGGGGGCGATGTCCCCTACGGGTTCGCCGTCGACGGGTCCGGCGGCCTCGCCGCCGTCGAGAGCGAGCAAGCGGTCATCGCCCGCGCTCGGGCGCTGTCGGCCGAGGGCCGGTCCCTCCGGGCCGTTGCCGCTGCTCTCGCTACTGAGGGCCACGTCGCCCGGACGGGGAAGCCTTTCGCCGCGATGCAGGTTTCGCGGATGCTCGCGAGCGCGGCGCCGCAGAGCCGAGCGGCGTAGCTCCCGAACACGTCCC
>Ga0265318_10000896_pt1 | contig 19425 bp, 15 predicted proteins | sample 4821metaG_FD_192431 | JGI IMG/M metagenome (GOLD analysis project Ga0265318, IMG submission 192431) | Rhizosphere microbial communities from Carex aquatilis grown in University of Washington, Seatle, WA, United States - 4-8-21 metaG | ecosystem: Host-associated > Plants > Roots > Rhizosphere >... | reverse complement strand
AGGTGCCGGATTATCGTCCCCATCTAGGCCTCAAAATAGGGATCAAAAATGGGTCTCCACCATGTGTTATAGGGACGTCATTTTGTTCCCACGGCCTGAGGACAGGCCCGCTCGATCCCTCAACGGCGACATCCTCGGGGATGGCGCCGTTTTTTTTGTTCGCGGTGCGGGACGGCGGGCGCGCAGTCTTGCCGGGCGGCGGCAGCGCCCGCCCGCCCCGCATGCCCGACTCTTCATCACCCGTCCGAGCCTCGGCCTGGGAGTGGGCCCGGGTGGTCCTCCTTTCGGCGAACATCCTCTGGACGACGCTCTGCCTGGGGGGCTTCCTGCCGGGCACGAGGATCGCGATGGCGGCGCTCACCGCCGCGCTCGTCGCGGTCCACCTTGCCGATCCCCGTCGCGGCACGCGCGCGCATCCGGCCGGGTGGCTCTTCGTGCCCTTCATCGCCTATGCGGCAGCCAACGTCGCCTGGGTGACGCCGGTCCGCTGGCTGGGATGGTTCGACTGGCTGAACTGGGCGCAGGCCGCGGCGATATTCTGGATCGTGCTGAACGGAGTGGAGGCGCGCTCCTGCCGGCGTCTCCTCTGGATCGTCCTGGTGGCGCTCGGCGTCGCGGCCGCTGCCCTGGCGGGATACCAGCATTTCATCAGCCCGACCTGGCTCATGCTCGGGCGGACCCAGGCGGGGCAGTTCGTCGGACGCTCCTCCGGGCCCTTTGGGATCCCGAACAGCCTGGGCGTGTTCATGGCGCTGCTGATCCCGCCCGTCGGCGCGCAGGCATTCGGGCCCGGCAGGACCCGCGCCGTGCGCGTGCTCTGCGCCTTGGCGCTCGCGGCGCTGGCCGTCGGCTTCGTGCTCGCGGTCAGCCGCGGCGCCTGGCTCGCGCTTGCCGCGGCATTCGCGCTGAAGCCGCTCCTTTCCCGGGGCCGGAGCCTTGGCCGCAGGGTCGCGGGCGCCTCGGTCGCCGTCGCCGCCGCGGCCGCGGCCATCGCCGTCCTGTACTTCTCGTTCCCGCTGATGCGCATGCGGGCGGACCAGCTGGTGAAGGACGCCGGAGAGCAGACGCGGCCGATACTCTGGCGCGGCGCGCTGAGGATATTCGAGGGGCACAAGCTGTTCGGCGGCGGCGCCGGGAGCTTCGATGCGCTCTTCGAGGCCTACCGGCCCGAGGGTTACCGCGATCAGCCCGTGTATGCGCACTGCGACTACCTGAACACGCTCTCCGACTACGGGGCCGTCGGGTTTGTCCTGCTGTTTGGCGCCGCGGGGGTCGTCGCCTGGAGATGCACGCGGGCCCGGGGGCTCGCCGGCGCGGCCTTCACCGGGCTCATCGCCTTCGCGCTCCACCTGCTCGTCGACTTCCACCTCAAGATTCCGGCGCTCGCCATGGTTGTCGCAACCTTGGGCGCTCTCGTGACGGCCGATGCCTGGCATGCCCGGCGGGACCCGCCTGCGGGGGCTGGGTACGGCCGCCGCCTGGCGAGGGCTTCCGCGCTCTTGGCCGCAGTTGGCGCGCTGGGGCTGGCGGTGTTCTGGGTCGTTCCGAAATACCGGTCCGAGGAGACCAGGAGGGTTGCGCGCGCAAGGATAGACAAGATGGCCGAGGCGGGAACCGACGTGTCCGGCGAACGCGACGCCCTGGTGACGATCGGGGGCGCGCTGGCGCGCGCGACGAGCCTCGACCCGATGAACGCCCAGGCCTGGTCCGACAGGGCGTACGTCGATTCGCTTCTGGCCCTGGTGTATCCAGGGCGGACCGTGGAGCTCGGCGTGAAGGTGGAGGGCGAGGCGGGCCGAGCCGTGGACCTCTGCCCCGTTGTCGCCGAATTCTGGATTCGCAAGGGCACGGGTCTCGACATGCAGCGCCGCTGGATCGATGGTGGGAGCTGCTTTGTGCGGGCACTGCAACTTGCGCCGGCACGGGCAGATGTATGGTACTACCAAGCTTATCACCTCAGCCTCGCCTCGACCGAGGTTGGCCCCGCAATGGCGGCTTCCGACTTCTGCTTGCGTCTTGACCCCAGCTTCCTTCTTGCACAAGTATTGCGTCAACGATTGGGGGCCAGGCTCTAACAACCACCCTAAACGCTACTTCCATGCTCAATAAGATCCTATCAGTAATTATCTTGGGTGTTTTTGTTGGGTTTACGGCCGCCGGCGCCCAAACGGCACCGACTGCTCCCGCTAGGATCAAGGGCAAGATAGTTGCCGCCCGTGTCCAGGGCCATGTGGATGCGGTCTCCAAAACGGACGGCCAGAAGCGAGTCCTTCATGACGGGGACATGGTATCGGACCAGACCACGGTCGTGACGGCCCAAGGGGCGACCATCATCCTCGCCTTTTCAAACGGCGCGACGGTCAACGTGGCCGCCGATTCAAGTCTCGATATCGAACAGTTCGAGCAGGATCCCTTCGGGGCCGACGTCAAGATGTCCGAATTGAAGGAGGAGCCGGGCACGTCCACGACGAGGCTGAGCCTCACGAAGGGCGAACTGGTCGGCAAGGTGGTCCACCTCAATGTAGACCGGGGTTCCGAATTCACGGTGCAGACCCCGGTCGGCGCGGCCGGTATCCGCGGCACGACCTTTCGCATCGTCTTTCGCCCGGACCCGGCCACGGGAAAGGCCTTCTTTGTCGTGACGACGGCTGACGGCAGGGTCTTGTTCACGGGCGAGACATCCGGCCCGGTGAGCATTCCGGCCGGCAAGACGGTCACGGCGACGTTCGACTATACGCCGCCGACCACGGCCGGTGGACAAGGAACCGCGACGGGGGTGACCATCACCGGCACAACCGACGTGTCCGCGGAGGAGTCGGCGCAGATCCAGACAAGCACGCAGCAGATTGTCGCGGCGACCAGTCCCACGGTATTCACATCCACGGGCACCACGGGTGCGACAGGGAGCACGGGCACCACGGGTGGCACCGGGACGAACAACACTCCGCCGGGACCGATAGTCGTGCCTCCCCCGACCACGCCGGGCGCCGGCAGCGGCGCCTGACAGCAAATCTGCTTTCATTGCGGGCCCGCGCTGAATAGCGTGCGGGCCCGTGGCATCCCTGAAAAAGTCCGCGCTCTACCGGCTGCGCTGGCTATTTCTTGCGCCGATCCCGCTTCTGTGGTGCGTGCTGGCCCACCTCGGACATCTCGAGTTTGCCGAGAACAAGGTGGTCGACCTGCGGTTCCGGTATCGGGGTCCCATTGCCGCGCCCATAAACCTGGTCTATGTGGACGTGGATTCGATCGCCTTGCAGGAGATCGGAAACATGCCCTGGAGCCGGGTGTACTTTGCGACGGTCGCGAAGACCCTGGTGGAGCACGCCGGGGTCAAGGCGATCGGAATGGACTTCGTCTTCTCCGACGCCGGGGTCGCGGAGTCGGTCGACCAGTCGAAGCTTGTCGCGGGAAACCGCGCCCTGGGCAGGTACCTTTGGCAGAATCCCACGCCCCCCGTCGTGGTCGGGGCCTCATACTCGGCCGGCGATTTTCGCGACAGCAACGGCAAGCGCACGATTCGGGAGTTCCCGGACGTGAGCCGGAGCGACCTTCCGTCGCTGCGCCAGATCGAGCCCCCGGAGACGCCCTCGTTGAGCATCGCCCCGAAGAGGACCGTGGGTGCGCCGCTCGTGGGGATAATCGACACGGTCAACGGGGCGACGCGCTGGGTGATGGTCTACGCCCCGACCTCCGTGAAGACCTACTACGCGATGGCCGTCGAGCTCGCCCGGCTCTTCTACGGTGTCGAGGAGGACGGGATCAAGGTCGAGGGCGACCACATGGACCTTGTCCGGCCCGACGGGTCGCTTGCCGCGCGCATCCCGCTCAGGAACAGGCAGCAGGTCGAGATCAATTGGTTCTCGCCCTGGTTTGACGCCGCCCACAACCCGCGGGTGAGCATTGCCGACGTCTACGAGTACGCGCAGATCCTGGACTCGGGGACGGCGGACGAGCGCAAGAAGGCCGAGGAGTTCTTCGCCCAGTTCAAGGGTTCGGTGGTCCTGATAGGCCCCGTGGACCGGCTGCTGCAGGACGTCGCCCCCACGCCCGTCGACGACGTGGCTGAGCCGAAGGTGGGGGTCCATGGGAACCTGCTGAAGACCATCGTAGCGGGGATGTATATCCGACGGATCCCGTCGTGGGGCTCCTATGCGATCATTTTCGGCCTCTCGTTACTCGTGTCCTCACTGGCGCTCGCGGGCGGGGGCCGCGCCATGTTCGCAAAGGTGATGGCCGTTCTTTCGGCGGTGCTCTACGTGGCGATCGCATTCCAGCTCTTCAAGACGGGCCATTTCATGATCCCCGTCGTCGCGCCGATCGGCGCCGCGATCACAACGAGCGGCGTCGGCCTGCTCTGGCAGATCGTCGAGGAGCAGAAGCAGAAGGGCCGGATCAAGGGGATGTTCGGGACCTACGTCTCGCCCGCACTTGTCAACCAGATGGTGGATTCCGGCGAGGAGCCCAAGCTCGGAGGGGTCGTCGAGCACATCACCGCTTATTTCAGCGACATCGAGTCGTTCTCGACCATGTCGGAGAAGCTTTCGCCGTCGGGGCTCGTCGAGCTGATGAACGAATACCTCACCGCCTGCACGGACATCCTCCAGGCGGAGGGCGGCACCCTGGACAAATACATCGGCGACGCCGTCGTCATGATCTACGGGGCGCCGCTCGCGCTGCCGGGCCACGCGCACAAGGCGTGCGTGGCGGCGCTCCTTGTCCAGAGCCGCATCGGCGAGCTGCGCGCAAAGTGGACGAGCGAGGGGGACAAGTGGCCGCAGATCGTCCACAGGCTCCAGGCGCGCATCGGGCTCAATACGGGCCCGGCGGTCGTCGGCAACATGGGAAGCCACACGCGCTTCAGCTACACGATGATGAGCGACGACGTGAACCTGGCGGCGCGGATGGAGAGCGGGGCCAAGTCCTGGGGGGTCTACACCATGTGCACGGAGGCGACCCGGGCCGAATGCGAGAAGGTCGAAAAGGGGCGCATCCAATTCAGGGCGCTGGGTCGGATAGTCGTAAAGGGACGCGCCCAGCCCGTGCCGATCTTCGAGCTGGTGGCCTTGACTGAGAACGTGACCGATTCCACGCGGGAATGCGTCGCGATTTTCGAGGAGGGGCTGGCGAAATACTATGCGCGCGACTGGGACGGCGCGATCGAGTGCTTCCGGCGCTCGGAGGCGCTGGAGATCAATGGACCCGGGCGGACCACGGGAGCGAAGACCAATCCCTCGCTCGTCTACATCGCGATTGCCGAGGGCTACAGGGCCGAGCCGCCTCCCCCAGGCTGGGACGGCGTCTATGTGATGAAGGAGAAGTAAGGGGCCGCCCCTAGACGCGGATTGAGCCCTTGAGGTACGCCACCCCGTGGCCTGCCATCCTCACCCGGTCGCCGGCGAGCTCGCACCAGAGCTCGCCGCCGCGCCTGGAAACCTGGCGGGCGTGGAACTTGGCCTTTCCAAGCCGCCGGGCCCAATACGGCACAAGAGTGCAGTGAGCCGATCCGGTGACGGGGTCCTCCGGGATCCCCGCGTCGGGTGCGAAGAAGCGGGAGACGAAGTCGCAGTCCCTTCCGGGCGCCGTCGGTATTATCCTGCCGGGGACGACGGACCCGAGAGCGCCGAAGTCCGGGGCGAGCGCCGAGACCTCCTCCGCGGTTGCGTAGACGCACAGCCACATCCGCTCCGAACGCAGGACCTCCGCGGGCCTGAGGCGCAGGCCCCGCAGCAGGCTCTCGGGCGGCTCGGCCTGTTCCGCCGGGCGGGCGGGGAAATCGAGCTCGATCAGGGGCCCGCGCCGGGCGACGGACAGGGGCCCGGACTTGGTGTCGAACACGACCGGGGATTCTGCCTGGCCGAGCTGGTTGAACAGCACCTGCGCGGTCGCCAGCGTCGCGTGCCCGCAGAGGTCGACCTCGGTTGCGGGCGTGAACCATCGGAGCCCGGCCCGGGCCGGGCCCGTGCGGACGAAGAACGCTGTTTCCGAGAGGCCGTTCTCATTGGCGATGCGCTGCATGAGCGCGTCGTCGAGCCAGGAGTCGAGCGGGATCACCGCGGCCGGGTTCCCTCCGAATGCCCTCTCCGTGAACGCGTCGACCCAGTAGATCGGAAGCTCCATGCTACTTCTGCGGCTGGCGGTTGCCTGGGTCGGTCGAGAGATTGGAGGAGGAGGAGGGTGCGGGGGCGGACACCGGTGCCGACACCGGGGCCGACGAGGCGTGGGCTGCCGGTGCCGGGGCTCTCGCGGGCGCCGTTGCCGGCGGCTGGGTTGAGCGAACCCCGACGCCAGGCGGTAGGTTCGCCTGCCGCGTCTGCTGAAACGGGGCGTCATGCACGGTACGTGTCGGGCTCTGCGGGGGGGCTTCCTTCGGTTGGGGCTCCGGGGACCGCGGCACCGCTTCTGCCGGCGGTTTCGAAGCCGGCTTGCCCGGCCTTTCAGGACTCGAGGGGGCAATAGGGGCGCCGATCCTCGGCCTGTCCATGGGAGGAGCCGGCGCCCTCCGGGGGGCCGGGGCCCTATCCGGCCGCGTGCCGGTGACCCTGTCGCGGGAAGGAGGGGGTTTCGGGGCGCCCGTCATCGGGCGAGGCACTGGCGCGGAGGTGCCGTGCTCGCCTCTGCCTGGCTGGTGATTGCCGGGTTCGCCCTTCCTGGGATTCCACTGGTGGGCCCCGGGCGGCGCCCGGTCGCCGTCAAAATGCCGCGGGTGCCAGGCGCCGTGGTCGCGCCATGAATCCCTGTCGCCGGACCAGACCCGGTGGTGGCGCCAGTCAAGGGAGTAGTCCAGCCACATGCCCGCAAAGAACGGGGTGCCGAAGTAGATGAACGGGCCGCCGTAGCCGGTGTAGGGCTCGTCCGCGTATACGACGTTGGGGTCGTAGACCGGGATGTAGACGGCATCGGCCTGCGCCGGGAGAATCTCGACCTCGCCGTCCTCCGAGAACACCTGCTGCTGCGGCGTCGACACGAGGGTGCCGGCGGCCAGCGCCCGGGACCGGAGTCTCTGGACCGCTTCCATGACCCCGGCCGGCGAGACGGAGAACTCGGAGCCGAGCGCCTCGGTCCAGGCGATGTTCTGCGCCATCCAAGCGACCACCGTGGGATAGTGGGCGAGCGCCCGCACGCTCGGATCCCATGGCTGGCCGTCGATCCGGGACACGTCGCCGTACTGGACCAGGTAGGAGGAAGCCGCGGTGATCTCCCAGGGCACGGTGGACGCCGCCAGCATGATCGCGATCAGCGGATCGGGATACAGGGCGATTGGCGCCACGAGCGCATCAACCCCGCTGAGCGCCTGGGGCGGGGCCGCGGGCTGCGCCGGCGGCGCCTCAACGTACTGCGGCGGAGTAGGCGGCGGCGGCGGATATGCCGTCTCGGGGGTGTACTCGACGCAGGCCTGCGCGAGCAGGCATGCTGCGACGCACATCAGGGGGAATGGCGCCTTGGGGGAGGTCATGGGCAAATGGTGTAGAATTGCATCCTACCACGCAAGACGCACGCGGGGTGCCGGGCGTTGCGCGGCCGTGGCCCTGGCGGGCCGGCGGCCATCAGGATGCGGCTGCCTTGGCGATGCGGCAGAGCTCCGAGATCGCCGCCGCGTAGCCGTCCGCGCCCTGTTCAAGCCAGCGCTCGCCCTTCTGCGCGGTGGCTGCGGTGGCATCTCCCATGACCCCGGACTTCGAGACGTCCTTCGACGCCCAGGCGACCAGCGCGGGCGCCGCGACCGGCCTGACCTCCCCCGGGTCCCCGATCCGAGCGGGGAATTCGCACACCGCTTTCGACGGGTCCGTGTGCTGGCCTGCCGCCGCCATCATCCACGACGTCTCCACCTCGCCCGCGTGGATTCCAAAAGTGGCCTCCTGGGCCGAGAGTCCCTGCACCGGCTTCGACTGGAGGAGTCCCGCCCTCATGCCGTAGAGCGTCCGAATCTCCCGAAGAGTCGGGATAAGGACCGGCACGTTGCCCCCGTGGGTGTTGATGACCGCCAGGGAACGGAAGCCCCAGGTGCCGATCTGGCGGGCGACGGCGAGGATCTGCGAACGGAGGGTTTCCCGGGAGATCATGAGCGTCCCCGGAAACCCGGTGTGCTCGTTGCTCTTGCCTATCGTGATCGGCGGCGCGACGTAGCACGACGCGCCGGCGGGAAGCCGGGCCAGGGCGAGCGACAGCCACACCTGGCCCATCAGGGCGTCCACGGCCACGGGCAGGTGCGGCCCGTGCTGCTCGATCGCACCCGTGGCAAGGATGACGGGCGCCCACGCCCTGTCGGGAAGCGCCCTGATGCGCCGCAGGGTCATCGCGGGAAGGTACCTGTCGCGATAGGACGGGAAGTTCATGCGGGCGTTATCTTCGCTCTGAGAGGCGCGCGGTCGTGGATGTCCGACAGGAGCTTTGCGAGGCGGCCGGCGGCCGCGGCGAGGATTGAGGCGCCCTCGGCTCGCGCCTCCTCGAGGCCCACGGCCGGGCCCTGAAGTGGGACCACGGACTCGTCCCCCCAGAGCGCCGCCGGCCGGCCGGGCGCCTCCGGCCCGGGCGCCTCGGGCTCGGCGCCGTAAAGGGAGGTGAGAAGCGTCTGGAGCTTCCGGCGGCTCCCGCTCCGGACGGGATGGAAATCCAGGCCGATCGCGCTCAGGTGCACGAGGAACATGTGGAGCCCGCGCGAGACGCGCAGGTCCCGGGCCGACGCGCTGCAGAGCTCCTCGCTCCACGGGCTCGCGTTCACAACGGCGATCTTCCTGAACCCTGCCGCGGCGATTGAGGCGGCAACCTCGGCGATCAGGGCGTGCGCCGCGGGCTGGTCTACGGAGAAGGCGCACGAGGGGTCGGCGCCGAAGGCGAAGCGGAGGGGGGGCACGACCAGCGGCTTCCTGTCATTGGCGACCTGCCGGCACGCGTCGCGGATGACATGGGTGAGCACCATCTCCTCGGCATCGAGGGGATGGCCCAGGCCCCAGTCGGCCATCCCGCCAAGCGGGACGACGACCACGGTCGACTCGCGGCTCGGCAGGGATGCGAACCTCGGCCAGGAAAGCCACGGCCAAAACGTGGCGTCGTCGGCCACGCAGAGCGCCGGGGTGCCTGACGGGGGAGTGGCGGGAGGCGTCACGGGTTCACTTTACTGCGACGACCTCGATTTCCACGCAGCAGCCCTCTCGAGCCAGGCCCTTCACCTCGAGAAGCGTGCTCACCGGACGCGTATCCGCGAAGAACCGGTTCCGCACCGGGGAGAACTTCTCGAAGTCGGGCATGTGAGTCAGGAAGGTCTGCACCTTCACCACGTCGCCGAAACCCATCCCAGCGGCCCCGAGTATGGATCCGATGAGCCCGAAGACGTATTCGGTCTGCGCCGCCGCGTCGTAGGGGGCGACGACCTTCCCGTCGGGGTCGACGGCGAGCTGCCCCGTGACGTAGAGCGTCTTCGAGCCCCCCGCCTCTACGAGGAGGCCGGGGCTGTAGGCGCCGCGCGGGTCGGGATGGTCTGGCGGATGGATGAGCGTCTTCTTCATCGGCAGGGCCAAGGTTTTGATATTCCCAGGCGCGAGGTCAACCCGGCGCTCGGCCGGCCGCCGCCTTTGCCGGGCCGGGCATGGTCTCGATCCTCCCGAGCAGGAAGATGAACGCGAGGATGCCGACGACGAGTATCGCGGCGGCCGCCAGGAACGCGCCGACGAAGGAATGGGTGGCCTTGACGATCAGGCCCGTCGCGATCGGGGCGGCGATCCCCATGGAGTTCACCGCAAAGTTCATGATTCCGCCGACGGCCCCGACGCCTCCCTTGGGGGCGATCAGCGAGGGGAGAGACCAGCCGACCGGGGCGGCGGCGGCGAGGCCGCCGAGCGAGATCGAGATCCAGAAGATCGCCCAGGCCGGGCTGGATGTCCGGGTGGCGCCGATCACCGCGAGGCCGAGAAGCATCCCCCAGATGAGGACCGTCTTGCGCACGCGGGTCTCGTCGGCGCCGCGCGCGATCAGGGCGTCGATCAGCCACCCGCCGACGAAGAGATCCGTGAAGGTCGCGATCGCCCAGGGCGTCACCGTGTAGGTGGCCGACCTGAGCACGCTCATCCCGCTCGTGCTGACGAGGTAGGACGGCAGCCACGTCAGGAAGAGGTAGAACGAGTAGCCGTAGGCGCCGAAGCCGATCGCAAGGCCCCAGATCTTTGGCTGGCTGAGCAGGTAGCCCAGCATGTCGAGGGAGCCCTCGCCCGAGGGGCCCTCGGGGACGCCGCCGCCGGCGAGGATGTGCTCATGCTCGATCCGGCTCAGCCGGGGGTCGGCGCTCGGGTCCCTGTAGAGGAAGTAGAACGCCACGAAGTACACGAGGCTGATCGCGGCGGAAATCGCGAACCCCCAGCGCCAGCCGAACCGCACGACGGCAAACGCGATCACGGGAATCCCGAGCACGTTCGAGAACTTCGCGGCGGCGTCGAAGATCGACGTCGCCCGGGCCCGCTCGGACCGCGGAAACCAGTGCCCCGTGGCCTTGGACACCGCGGGGAACGAGGGGGCCTCGGCGATCCCGAGGAGAAACCTCGCGGCGACGATCCCCCAGAAGCCCCCCGCGACCGCGGTGATTGCCGAGGTCATCGTCCAGAGGAGCGCGCCCCAGCGGCCGACCCGTGTCACGCCGAGGCGGTCGACGACCAGGCCGACGGGGATCTGGAGGGCGGTGTAGGTCCACAGGTACGCGCTGAGGAGGAACCCCAGCCCGTCGGGCCCGATGTTGAGCGCCTTCTGCAGCTGGGGCCCGGCGATCGAGAGGTTTATCCGGTCCAGGAAGCTGACCAGGATGCCCGAGCCAAGGAGCACGCCGATTCCCCAGCGCCTTCGGGGAATCCGGTTCTTGCGGTTGGTTGGCACGCAGCCGGAAGCCCATAGGGCGGAAGGCGCGTTTGCAAAGTTTGTATTCGCGGAGTTCAGGCGCCCGGGACATGGCGGGCCGCGGCTCCCGCCGGACGGCCGGGCAGGGCCGGCTCCCGCGGCCAAATCCAGGCTCGCTTGGAGCCATCCTGGCGGGCAACTTTTGTGGGGATGTCGCTGGTATTTCTAAGTTTGGCGATCGCCGGGCTTTGGATAAACCTCCTGGGCGCCGGATTGGCCGCGCGGCGTTTCATTGACGACTACGTGATCGCGAGGGCGGCCGGGGTGCTGGCGGTCTGCCTGGTCTTCTTCTGCTTGGAGCACTTTGCGGGCTTTGGCCCGCGCCTGCCTCTCCTGCCGCTCACCACGGCGCTGTCCGTGTGGCTGATTTGGCGCGACCGGCCGCTCATCCGCAGGAACCTTGGGAATGAGGCCCTGTTCGCGATCGGCTTCCTCTACTGCCTGCTCTGGCGCTACACGTTCCCGGACATCGACGCCAGCGAGGACAAGATGCCGAACTTCGGGCTGATCGAATCCTACATGAGGGGCACGCAGCTCCCGCCCCCGGACCTCTGGCTGTCGCCCTTCCGCGCGAACTGCTACTACAGCTTCCAGCACTATGGCGCGGCCCTGCTGGGCAGGCTGCTCGGGGTCGGCCCGGGCGTCAGCTATCACCTGGCCTTCTGCACCCTGGTGGGATTCCTGACGCTTCTGGCGGGCAGCTGCATCTGCAGGCTCTGCGAATGGTCACCCGGGCGCTGGACCGGGCTGCTCTCCCTTCTCATCGGGGGAAGCGGGGTGGCCGTCGCGGCCCATCTGCTCCTCAAGGAGGCCTATGTGCTGGACGTCGTGCGGTTTGTCGGGGGATCCATCGTGCGCAACGTCCAGACTCCGCTCGGCCGGCACGTCGCCTCGTGGATGACGACCCCGGGCGTCGAGCCGCGCGACCTTCCCATGGAGCCGCTCAGCTACTTCCTGATCAAAGGCGACTACCATCCGCCGCTCTCCGGATTCCTCCTCCTCGCCTTCGCGGCCGTCCTGATCGCGGCCCAGGAGACGGGCGCGTCCGGACGAAGCCGGGCCGTCAACAACGCGCTCCTTGCGGCGACCTTGCCCCTGGCGCTGATCTCAAACGCGTGGATCCTGCCGCTGCAATGCCTGCTGGTCGGCGGATGGTTCCTGTTCACCGCCCTGCGCGGGGAGGAGGGCTACCTGGTTCCGGGGCTGGCCGGCGCCGCCGTCGCGACGGCGCTCGAGTTCCCGTTTCTCCTGCAATTCACCCAGCAGGCGATCGGCAACAACGCGGCGATCGGGCTGACCGGCGCCGAGGACCACACACCGTGGCTCGGATGGCTGCTCACGTTCTGGCCGGTGCTCGGGATACTCGTGCTCGGCCCGTTCAACCGCGAGCGGCGTCCGCTCGCGCTCTTCCTCGTCGCGATCTGGAGCGTGGCCCTCCTCGCCACCGAGTTCCTCTACAACCACGACCTCTACGGCGGGCCCTGGAGCCGGTTCAATTCGACGCTCAAATGGTGGCCGTGGGTGTACGCCGGGATCATCGTCACGCTCGGCGCGCTCAATCTCGGATCCAGGTCGCGGGTGTGCAGGTACGGCACCCTGGTCCTGCTGCTTCCGAACCTGGCCTTCGCCTATGACCTTAGCAGGCAGTTCGCAGGGGCCTACGAGAACTCCAAGGCGTCCGTCGGGCACCTGTCCGGGTCCATGTGGATCGAGAAGGACGTCGTGATCCGGGACATGATTGTCGAGCTTTCATCGCGCCCCGATGGCGTGACGATCGAAAGCGGGCTCGCCATGATGAACACCGAGTCGCCCGCGGTGACCCTCTTTTCCGGCAAGCAGAGCTTCCTAGGCTGGCCCTGGCTCGAGGAGGCCTGGCGCGGCTCATTCCTTGAGGTCAACCAGCGGTTCACCCAGATAAACGCGCTCTACGCGGGAACCCTCCCGGACCCGCTTGGGTGGCTCCTCCACAACAACGTGAAGTACGTCCTATGGCTGCCCAGGGACAACGCAGACCTGAACTCCCGGTTCGGGCCCCTCGCGGACCAGATCAAGCCGCGCTACTACTGGCACCACATGTACGGGAACGACGGCGATTTCGCGATCGGGTTCTGGGAACGAAGGGACGGCCCGCCGGCCCGCTAGGCGGCAGGCCGCGTGCGGGCAACATTGTGCTTTGCGCAATCTCGTGTCAGGGTTGGGCAAAAGCCGGGTGACTTATGCCGATCAAGTACAAGGACTACTACGAAACGCTTGGCGTCGGACGGACCGCGACGCCGGAGGACATCAAGCAGGCGTTCCGGAAGCTTGCGCGCATCCATCATCCGGACGTTGCCAAGAACAAGGCCGCGGGGGAGGAGAGGTTCAAGGAGATCAACGAGGCGTACGAGGTCCTCGGGGACCCGGACAAACGCCGGCGCTATGACGAGCTCGGGGTGAACTGGCAGGAAGAGGCCGCCGGAATGAACGGCCGGACCGGGGCCCGCCGCGGCGGCAGGCATCCCGGGGGTGCCCCCGACTTCGAGTTCGGCGGCACCGGATTCAGCGACTTCTTCGAATCGTTCTTCGGGGCCAGGCGCGACGGGCGCGGCTCATTCGGGGAGTCGGGCCAGACCTTCGACTACGGAGAGGAGTTTGCCCAGGCCGGCAGCGATGTGGAGGCCGACATCATGGTCACGCTGGAGGAGGCCCTGCGGGGCTCGAGGCGAAAGGTGACGCTGAGGAGGCCGCAGGACGACGGCGCCGAGCGCACCGACACCTATCAGGTGCGGATCCCGCCCGGGGTGCGCGAGGGCCAGCGCATCCGCCTTGCAGGCCAGGGCGGCGCGGGCTCCGGCGGCGGCCAGGCGGGAGACCTCTTCCTCCGGGTTCGCCTCGCGCGCCACCCGGACCTGACCGTGAAGGGCCCGGACCTCTATTTCGACCTGGACCTCGCGCCCTGGGAGGCCGTGCTCGGGGTCAACGCGAAGATACCCACGCTCGACGGAACAACCTCGCTCAAGGTTCCTCCCGGGACCGCAGCCGGCAGCCAGCTTCGCCTGCGCGGCCTGGGTCTGCCCCGCGAGGACGGGATCCGGGGCGACCTTTATGCCGTCGCGCGGATCCAGGTGCCCCCCTCGGTGTCGGCGCAGGAGCGCGCCCTTTGGGAGAAGCTGGCGGGCGCGTCGGCCTTCAAGCCCAGGAGATCGCCATGAGCCCCCCTTTCGTGCCGGACAGGGAGGCGCGGCCCGCTCCTTCTCCAGCCCCGCGGGAACCGATCCAACATGAAGATTAACCCAGACGACTTCCGCATCGCGCCCGGCAGGAAGGTCAGGCTCAGGAAGTGGCCAACTGACATCAAGCCGCTCTACAAGTCGGGAAAGCAGTACAAGGAGTCCCTCGTCGAGGACGTGCGGGACCTGAGCGCGCTGCAGCATCTCCTGTACGCCTCCGACACCTACGCGCTGCTGCTCATATTCCAGGCCATGGACGCCGCCGGCAAGGACGGGGCGATCAGCCACGTCCTGAGCGGCATCAACCCGCAGGGCTGCGAGGTCTACTCGTTCAAGCAGCCGAGCGCAGAGGAATCGGAGCACGATTTCCTGTGGCGAACGAACTGCCGCCTGCCGGCGCGGGGCAGGATCGGGGTCTTCAACCGGTCATATTACGAGGAGGTCCTGGTGGTGCGCGTGCATCCCGAGATCCTGCAGTCCCAGGGGCTTCCTGGGGAGCTGATGGGCAAGAAGACAATCTGGCGGGACAGGTACCGCTCAATCGTGGACATGGAGAGGCACCTGCACCGCAACGGCACCCGGGTCGTCAAGTTCTACCTGCACCTTTCCAAGGACGAGCAGCGCAAACGGCTGCTGAAGCGCATCGACGTGCCGGAGAAGAACTGGAAATTCAACCTTGGCGACGTCAAGGAACGGAAATTCTGGGACGACTATACCCGGGCCTACGAGGAATGCCTGAGCGCGACCAGCACGAAGGCGGCTCCATGGCACATCGTCCCCGCCGACGACAAGCTGAACGCCCGGCTCATCGTCTCGCGGATCGTGATCGGCGTCCTGAAGGGCCTCGACATGAGGTACCCGGGCGTCACAAGGGCGCGGCGCGCCGAGCTGCGGGCGATCCGCAGGCAGCTCGCCGGCTAGGCGCCGGTTAAGATCGTGGAACATTGTCGGCGCGCCGCTGGCTATAGCATGGATGAGTCTTAGCCTCCATTTTCAATGAAACCGGCCGATCGGAAAGCCTCTCTCCTGGCCGTTAACGGCGGTTCGTCGAGCATCCGGTTCGCGCTGTACGAGGCGCGCGCGCCCATGCGGCGGATCCTGGACGGCAAGGTGGACAGGATAGGCCTGCCGGGCACCCGCCTACACTTCATCCACGGGCTGGAGGGGAAGGAGGGCAGCCGCCGGGTTGCGGCCGCGGACCACCGCACGGCCGTCGGCGTCCTGCTGGACTGGCTCGAGGCCCAGCCCGCGTTCGCGTCGGTTCGGGCCGTCGGGCACCGGGTCGTGCACGGCATGGAGCACTCGGAGCCGGAGCGGGTCACACCGGAGCTGCTCGAGGAGCTGACGAGGATAACGCCCTTCGACCCGGACCACATGCCGCGCGAGCTCGAGCTGATCCACGCCATATTGGGGCGCCATCCGGCGCTGCCGCAGATCGCGTGCTTTGACACCGCGTTTCACCGGACGATGCCGCGGATCGCGAGGATGCTGCCGATTCCGCGCCGCTTCGAGTCGACCGGCGTCGTGCGCTACGGCTTTCACGGCCTGTCCTACGCGTTCCTGATGGAGGAGCTCGGACGCATCGGCGGGCGGGCCGCGGTGCGCGGCAGGGTGATCCTCGCCCACCTCGGAAACGGGGCGAGCATGGCCGCGGTCAAGAGGGGCCGGAGCATTGACACGTCGATGGGGTTCACGCCGGCCGCGGGGCTTGTCATGAGCACAAGGTCGGGGGACCTGGACCCGGGGATCGTGGGCTTCCTCGCGCGCAGGGAGCGGATGACCGCACCGGAGTTCCAGAGGATGGTGAACCGCGATTCAGGCCTGCTGGGGGTCTCGGAGACCAGCTCCGACATGCGCGACCTGCTGAAGCGGGAACCCCGCGACATCCGGGCCGCCGAGGCCGTGGGCCTCTTCTGCTACCAGGCGAAGAAATGGATAGGGGCGTACGCGGCGGCGCTGGGCGGCCTCGACACGCTGGTGTTCTCGGGCGGGATAGGCGAGAGCTCGCCCGTCGTCCGGGCCCGCATCTGCGACGGCCTCGGCTTTCTCGGCATCGAATTGGATGGAAGGAGGAACGCGGCGAATTCGCCGCTGATCTCAAGAGCCGCCGGGCCCGTCGCCGTTCGGGTGATCCGCACGGACGAGGAGCTGATGATCGCCAGATCGGTCATGCGCGCGCTCGGCCTGGGACGGAGAGGAAGGGCGCACCCATGAAGAAGAACACATTGACCCCGGACATGCTCAAGAGGATGGACGCCTACTGGCGCGCCGCCAACTACCTGTCCGTTGGCCAGATCTACCTCCGCGGCAATCCGCTGCTAAGGGAGCCGCTCAGGCTCGAGCACGTGAAGCACATGCTGCTCGGGCACTGGGGCACCACGCCCGGCCAGAACTTCATCTACGTCCACCTGAACAGGATCATCCGGGAGTTCGACCTCGACATGATCTACATGTCGGGCCCGGGGCACGGCGGCCCCGCCGTCGTCGGCAACACGTACCTCGAGGGCACCTACAGCGAGGTGTACCCCGACGTCAGCCGAGACGAGGCCGGGCTCAAGAGGCTCTTCACGCAGTTCTCGTACCCCGGCGGGATTCCAAGCCACGCATCGGCCGAATGCCCCGGATCCATTCACGAGGGCGGCGAGCTGGGATACTCCCTCAGCCACGCGTTCGGGGCGGTGTTCGACAACCCCTCGCTGGTCGTCGGCTGCGTGGTCGGCGACGGCGAGGCGGAGACCGGCCCGCTGGCGACGGCCTGGCATTCCAACAAGTTCCTGAACCCGGTGACCGACGGCGCGGTGCTGCCGATCCTGCACCTGAACGGCTACAAGATCGCCAATCCCACCGTTCTCGCCCGCATAAGCCGGGGGGAGCTGGAGGAGCTGCTGCGCGGCTACGGATGGACGCCGTACTTCGTGGAGGGCCACGTCCCGGGGAAGATGCACGAGGCGATGGCCTCGACTCTCGACATGGTCGTGGAGCAGATAAAGCGGATCCAGCATGACGCCCGGGTGCGCGGCATCACCTCCCGCCCGCGATGGCCCATGGTCGTGCTCAGCTCTCCCAAGGGCTGGACGGGGCCGAAGATCGTCGACGGCAGGAAGAACGAGGGCAGCTTCCGCTCCCATCAGGTGCCGATCGCCGTCTCATCGGCGTCCCCGCCGGAGCACCTGAGCCAGCTCGAGGCATGGCTCAGGAGCTACCGGCCCCTGGAGCTCTTCGACGAGGCGGGCCGCCTGATGCCGGAACTCGCCGAGCTCGCGCCCCAGGGCGACAGGCGCATGGGGGCGAACCCCCATGCGAACGGCGGGATCCTGCTGCGCGACCTTCGGATGCCGGATTTCCGCGCGTACGCCCTCAGCGTGCCCGAGCCCGGCGCCGCCGGTCCCGGCGACACCCACGTCCTGGGGCATTTCCTGCGCGATGTGGTCAGGCTCAACCAGGAAGGGCGCAACTTCCGCATCTTCGGGCCCGACGAGACGCTGTCCAACGGGCTCGAGGCCGTGTTTGAGGCGACCAGCCGCCAATGGGAGGCGGGGAAGAAGAAGGACGATGAGTTCCAGGCGCACGACGGACGCGTCATGGAGATGCTCAGCGAGCACCAGTGCGAGGGCTGGCTGGAAGGCTACCTTCTCACGGGCCGCCACGGGCTCTTCAACTGCTATGAGGCCTTCATCCACATCGTCGACTCAATGTTCAACCAGCATGCGAAGTGGCTGAAGGTCACGTCCCGCCTGCCATGGAGGCGCAAGATCGCGTCGCTCAACTATCTTCTGACGTCGCATGTCTGGCGCCAGGACCACAACGGCTTCACCCACCAGGACCCGGGCTTCATTGACCATGTCGTGAACAAGAAGGCCGAGATCGTGAGGGTCTACCTTCCCCCGGATGCGAACTGCCTCCTTTCGGTCATGGACCACTGCCTGCGAAGCCGCCATTACGTGAACGTCGTGGTCGCGGGCAAGCACCCCGCACCGCAGTGGCTATCCATGGAAGCCGCCGTCCGGCACTGCGCCGAGGGCATCGGGATATGGCAGTGGGCCAGCAACGACCAGGAGGGCGGGACCGACGTGGTGATGGCCTGCGCGGGAGACGTCCCGACCCTGGAGACCCTGGCAGCCGTCTCCATCATGCGGGAGCGCCTTCCCAGCCTCAGGATCCGCGTGGTCAACGTGGTCGACCTCATGAAACTGGAGCCGGCCAGCGAGCATCCGCACGGCCTGAGCGATCCGGACTTCGACTCGATATTCACGAGGGACAGGCCGGTGATATTCGCCTTCCACGCCTATCCGTGGCTTGTCCACCGCCTGACCTACCGGCGCACGAACCACGGCAATATCCACGTCCGTGGCTACAAGGAGGAGGGCACGATCACGACGCCGTTTGACATGACTGTCCTGAACGACATGGACCGGTTCCACCTGGTGATGGATGCGATCGACCGCCTTCCGAAGACGGGCGACGCGGGCGCCCACCTGAAGCAGGCCCTGAACGATAAGCTGGTTGAGCACAGGCAGTACATCGATGAGAACGGCCAGGACATGCCTGAAGTCCGCAACTGGAAGTGGGCCATCCCCCCTCCGTCAGCCTAGCCTTGCGCGATGCCGTCCCGCGTCTTTTTCGCACGCCACGGCGAGACGGCCTGGTCGAAATCCGGCCGCCACACCGGACGCACTGACATCCCGCTTTCCGAGCAGGGCGAGCTGAACGCGCGCAGGCTGGCCGACGCGCTTGCCGGTGCCCGCTTCAGCCGCGTCCTGACCAGCCCGCGGCAGCGGGCCCGGCTGACGTGCGAGCTGGCCGGGCTCGGCGGCGCCGCCGAGATCGAGCAGGATCTGGCGGAATGGGATTATGGCGACTACGAGGGCCTGGGTTCGGGCGAGATCCTCAGGATCCGCCCGGGGTGGAAGCTTTTCAGGGACGGCTGCCCCGGGGGCGAGTCCCCGGCCCAGGTCGCGGCGCGCGCGGACCGGCTGATTTCCCGGCTGCGGTCGATGGAGGGAGACGTCGCACTCTTCTCGCACGGCCATTTTGGGAGGGCCCTTGGAGCCCGGTGGATCGGCCTGCCCGTCGGCGACGGTGAACGCCTGCTGCTCGATACGGCCTCCCTGAGCATCCTCGCCTATGAGCACGGGGACGGCGCGGAGCCCGTGCTGGCCCTCTGGAATTTCCAACCCTCGGCCGCGCCGACCGGGGGACACTGAGCATGGGTCGCCCCTCCTAGGGCCCGGCGGCGGCGCGGCCCCCGTCCTTGATCGGGGTGGCGAACTTGTACTCGATGTCCCAGGGGAAGAATATCCACTTGTTCTGCTTAAACTCCTTGACGCACGTGTCGACG
>Ga0265318_10000895_pt1 | contig 19448 bp, 13 predicted proteins | sample 4821metaG_FD_192431 | JGI IMG/M metagenome (GOLD analysis project Ga0265318, IMG submission 192431) | Rhizosphere microbial communities from Carex aquatilis grown in University of Washington, Seatle, WA, United States - 4-8-21 metaG | ecosystem: Host-associated > Plants > Roots > Rhizosphere >... | reverse complement strand
CCGCCGCGCCGGCCCCCCCCGCGCCGACCCCTCCACCGCTTCGCGGTCCCCCCCGCAAAGCGGGGAGGATAAATAGGCTTTGCCGCCCGCCCCGGCTTGGCTAAGAAGGGCGCATGAACAACGCCCTCGTCACGGTCTTCGGCGGCTCCGGGTTCCTCGGCCGCAATGTGGTGCGCGCGCTGGCAAAGGCGGGCTGGCGCATCCGCGTCGCGGTCCGCAGTCCGGCGAGCGCCTATTTCCTCCTGCCCATGGGCACGGTCGGCCAGATCCAGGTGGTCAAGTGCAATGTGCGCGACGCCGATCAGGTCGCGGCCGCCCTCAAGGGCGCGCAGGCCGCGATCAACCTGACGGGCCTGCTCTATCAGCGCGGCGCGCAGAGCTTCGAGGGCCTGCACGTCGAGGCCGCCGCCAATATCGCTGAGGCCGCGCGCGACGCGGGCGCCGCCACGCTGGTGCATGTCTCGGCCATCGGCGCGGACGCGGATTCGCGCGCGCGCTATGCCGCGGCCAAGGGCGAAGGCGAGGCGCGCGTGCGCGGTGCGTTCCCCGACGCTTCGATCCTGCGCCCGTCCCTGCTCTTCGGGCCCGAGGACAAGTTCTTCAACAAATTCGCCTGGCTCGCGCGGATGCTGCCCGCGCTGCCGCTGGTCGGCGGCGGACACACGAAGTTCCAGCCGCTCTTCGTCGGCGACGCCGCCGGCGCGGTGCTCAAATGCGTCGAGGACGTTTCGACCCGCGGAAAAACCTACGAACTCGGCGGCCCCACGGTCTACAGCTTCAAAGAGCTGATGCAGGTCGTGCTCGCCGAGACGCACCGCAAGCGCCTGCTCGTGCCGATCCCGTTCTTAGCGGCGAAGATCAAGGCGTTCTTCCTGCAGGGTTCGGCGCTTCTGGGCATCGAGCCGCTGCTCACGATGGATCAGGTCGAGCTGCTCAAGACCGACAACGTCGTGCATGCCGGCGCGGCCGCTATCGCCGATCTCGGCATCGCGCCGGTGGCGCTGGAGGCGATCGTGCCGTCCTATCTGTGGCGCTTCCGCGCCAAGGGACAGTTCGAGGAGCCGGCTACCAGCCAGCTGCCAGAGCTGCGATAAGCAAAAGCCCCGCCGCGATCCGATACCAGCCGAAGGGCTTGAGCCCGTAGCGGCCCACGATCGCCAGGAACCCCTTGATCACGAACAGCGCGACGACGAACGACACGACGAAGCCGACCGCGATGTTCACCGTGTCGGCACGCGTGAGGAATGCCGCCTTGTGGCGCAGCTCGACGATCGTGGCGCCCACCATGATCGGCACCGCGAGATAGAAGGTGAAGGCGGTCGCCGCCTTTCGCTCCACGCCCAGAAGCTCGCCGCCCAGGATCGTCGAGCCCGACCGCGACGTGCCGGGAATCAGCGAGGCGAGCTGGCAGAGCCCGATCTGGAACGCCTTCATCAGCGGCAGCCTGTCGCCGTCGAGATAGCGCGGCGCCGGCGCCATGCGCTCGAGCAGAAGGATGAGGATGCCGCCCACGATCCACGAGCAGGCGATGAAGGGTGCCGCGAAGGCGGGGTCGAGCAGGAAGGCGTTGATGTACTTCGCCGCGAACAACCCCACGATCACTGCCGGGATGCAGGCGACGATGACGCTGCCCGCGAAGCGCCGCGCGTCGGGCGAGGTCGGCAGGCCCACGAGCACATCCCAGAACTTGCGCCAATAGATCGCGACGACGGCGAGGATCGCGCCCAGCTGGATCACGACCGTGAACGCGTCCCAGCGCTCGCCCGGCAGATGCAGGAAACGCTCGGCGACGAGCAGATGCCCGGTCGACGACACCGGAATGAACTCCGTCAACCCCTCGACGATGCCCAGCAGCACCGCGCTCAACAGATCGCCCATCGTATAAGCCCGCGTGATTCGAAGGGAACAATACATCTGCGATGCAGGTACGTCGCCCTTCGAGGCTCGCCTTCGGCTCGCACCTCAGGGTGACGTACCTACTGATGAATTGGAGCTAACCCAAGTGCGTCATCCTGAGGTGCGAGCGGAGCGAGCCTCGAAGGATGACCCATCCGATTCAAGCTCAAAAACAACTACGGCTTCAACACCGCCAACGCCGCCTGGATGTCCGGATCGCGTCCCACGCAAACATCGGCGCGTGTCCATGCGACGGCAATGTCGGGCGCAACCGCGCGGTCGCGATAGTCCGCGCCGTCCGGGCCCCATACGCCCTGGACCGGGATCGTCAGCGTCCAGCCGCCGGGCAGCTCGAAGTCCTGCGCGCTCAAGAGCGCGCCGGCGGTGGTGCGGCCGACGAACTTGACCTGCGGCAGCGCGCGCATCCCCCAGGCGAAGCCTTCCGCGGCGCTTCCGGTATCGCCGCCGATGAGGACCACGACCGGGCCCGCATAGCGCTTAGGCCCCACATCCTCCGACCAGAACGTGGCCGCGCCTTGATGCGTGGACACGGCGGCGAACACGCCCTCGTCCGTATAGGCGCCGCTGACCCTGGCCGCGTTCAGGACGTCCGCGCGCGTCACGGCGTGACCGAGTTGCGCCAGATAAGGCCTGGCGAACAGCGCGAAGTTGGGCGCGGCGGGACCGGAGAAATAGCTGAGCAGGCGGACGGCCGAGGCGTTGCCCCCCGTGTTCGCGCGGATGTCGATGATCAGTGCGGAGGTATCGTGGAGCTCCGCCATCGCGCGGTCGGCGAGGCTAGCTGCGCCGTCGTCGAAGCGGTCGATGCGCAGATAGCCGATGCGCCTGCCCTCGCCCAGCTTCGTCACCGACCATTCGAAGGCGGGATGCTGAGGCGGCCAGAACGCGCCGATGCGATGCGCGGTGACGTCGCGCGCGCGTCCGCCGCAATCCTCGAAACGCGCTTTCGCCTGCGAGCCGATCTCTCCCACGAGCGCCGCGCGCGGCGAGACGAGCCTGTCGCCCGCGCGGACCGCCGCGTCGGAGAGCGGCGCCACCTGCCACACGATCTGCTGGCCGGCGATCTCCTGGAAGCGCACGCCGATGCCCGCGCCCGAGGCGGACGAGTCCTGCGGCGGCACGATGTAGATGTGCGAGGTACCGATCTCCTTGAGCATGGCCGAGACCAGGGCATCGAATCCCCTGTCGTCGTGCACGCTGCCGAGCCGGGCGCGATAGCGTGCGCCGACCGCTTTCCAGTCGACGCCGTGAAAGCCGGGATCGTAGAAATTCTCGTCGACCGTCGACCACACCTTCTCGAACAGCGCGGGATAGTCCGTGGGCGCGGCAGCCGCGGCAGTCGTACCCAGCCAGGCCACCGCCAGTCCGGCCGCCAAAATTCCCGTTCGCATCGTCTACTCCCCGGCTTCCGCCCTGTCCTCTCATCCCGATGCAGCCACAGGCCGGATTGGACGCAGCTGATATTAAGTCAGTATAGCTGTCTTATAGACGGGAGAGAGAAAGCGGCAGATCGCCACCGCGTAGGGTAAATTCTATATAGGACAGTATAGCTGACTTTTAATCAGGTTCTAATCGCCATATGCGAGATAATAGCAAGACTATTCCTATTGAGTCGAACAGAGCGAACGAATGTTGCGGTTTCAAAATATAGAACCGGATTGGCCCGAAAAGCGCCCTGTCGAGGCGCGCGCGCGGGATTTCCGCGAGGTCTATGCGGGCTACGCGGCCGGGAAGGCGGCCGAGCAGGCCTCGCGCTGCTCGCAATGCGGCGTGCCGTTCTGCCAGGTGCACTGCCCGCTCTCGAACAACATCCCCGACTGGCTGAAGCTGACCGCCGAGGGACGGCTCGAAGAGGCCTACGAGCTTTCGCAGGCCACCAACAACATGCCCGAGATCTGCGGCCGCATCTGTCCGCAGGACCGGCTGTGCGAACGCAACTGCGTCATCGAGCAGTCGGGCCACGGCACCGTCACCATCGGCGCGGTCGAGAAGTTCCTCACCGACACCGCCTGGGACGAAGGCTGGGTGAAGCCGCTGAAGCCGAAGCGCGAGCGCCCGCAGCATGTGGCCGTCGTGGGCGCGGGCCCGGCGGGACTGGCCTGCGCCGAGCAGCTTCGCCTCAAGGGCTATCGCGTCACGGTGTTCGACCGCCACGACCGCGCGGGCGGATTGCTCGTCTACGGCATCCCGAACTTCAAGCTCGAGAAGGACGTGGTGAAGCGCCGCGTCAAGCGCCTCACGGAGGGCGGCATCAAGTTCAAGCTCAATTGCGAGATCGGCCGCGACGTACCCTTCGCGCAACTGCGCGCGGGCTATGACGCGGTGTTCGTGGCGGCGGGCGCCTACAAGGCGCGCGATGCGGGCATCCCCGGCGTGCCCGCACTCGACTATCTCATCGAATCCAATCGCGGCAGCCGCGTGCTGCACGCCAAGGACAAGGACGTCGCGGTGATCGGCGGCGGCGACACGGCGATGGACTGCGTACGCACCGCGATCCGGCAAGGCGCGACTTCCGTCACCTGCCTCTACCGCCGCGACCGCGACAACATGCCCGGCTCGCTGCGCGAAGTCGTCAACGCCGAGGAGGAAGGCGTCGTCTTCGAATGGCTGACCTTGCCCAAGAGCCTCGGGACCGAGGGCGTGCGCATCTCGCGCCAGCGCCTGGGCCTGTCCGACGCCTCGGGACGCCGCGCGCCGGAGGAGATCGCGGGCACCGACTTCACGCTGAAGGCCGACATGGTGATCAAGGCGCTCGGCTTCGATCCCGAGCCGCAATGGGCGGTGTTGATCGCGCAGGACGGCGTCTTCGCCGGCGGCGACCTCGTGCGCGGAGCCTCGCTGGTGGTATGGGCGATCCGCGACGGGCGCGTGGGAGCGGAGAAGATCCACCAATACATCGCCGCGAAAACGGCAGCACTGCAGGCGGCGGAATGAGAAAGAACGCAAATAACCTCCCCCTTGTGGGGAGGTCGAAAAATGCGAAGCATTTTTCGGGTGGGGGCTCATCGCCCTGCACCGTCCCCCCACCCGAAGCGCTTCGCGCTTCGACCTCCCCACAAGGGGGAGGTTAAAAACGATGTGCGGCACCGGTCTCGTGGCAAGCATCGACGGCAAGCCGCGCCGCGCGGTGGTGCTCGGCGCCATCGAGGCGCTGAAGTCGGTGTGGCATCGCGGCGCGGTCGACGCCGACGGCAAGACCGGCGACGGCGCGGGCATCCATCTGCAGGTGCCGCAGGATTTCTTCCGCGCCGCTGTCGCGAATGCGGGCCGCTCCCTGCGCTCCAACCGCATCGCGGTCGGGCAGATCTTCCTGCCGCGGACGGACTACGCCGCGCAGGAAACCTGCCGCACCATCGTCGAGTCCGAGATCCTGCGCGCCGGCTTCCATCTCTACGGCTGGCGCCAGGTGCCGGTCGACATCTCCGTCATCGGCGAGAAGGCCAACGCCACGCGCCCCGAGATCGAGCAGATCATGTTCGACGCCGGCGAGGCGATGAGCCTGGAGACGCTGGACCGCAGGCTCTATCTCTGCCGCCGCCGCATCGAGAAGCGCGTGCGCGAGAGCTCGATCCAGGATTTCTACGTCTGCTCGTTGTCGACGCGCTCGCTGATCTACAAGGGCATGTTCCTCGCCGAGCAGCTTTCGACGTTCTATCCGGATCTGAAAGACGAGCGCTTCACCAGCGCGTTCGCGATCTTCCACCAGCGCTATTCGACCAACACCTTCCCGACCTGGCGCCTCGCCCAACCCTTCCGCATGCTCGCCCATAACGGCGAGATCAACACGCTGAAGGGCAACGTCAATTGGATGAAGAACCACGAGTTCAAGATGGCGTCGGAGCTCTTCGGCGCGGCGGGCGAAGACATCAAGCCCATCGTCCAGGCGGGCGGATCGGATTCCGCAGCCCTCGACAACGTGTTCGAGGTGCTGGTGCGCGCGGGCCGTTCCGCGCCGCTGGCGAAGACGCTGCTCATCCCGGAATCGTGGTCGAAGAAGGCGTCGACGATGCCTGAGCTGCATCGCGCGATGTATGCCTATGCCAACGCGGTGATGGAGCCGTGGGACGGGCCGGCCGCGATCGTCGCCACCGACGGGCGCTGGGTGATCGCAGGGATGGACCGCAACGGGCTGCGCCCGCAACGGTTCGTCGTCACCGATGACGGCCTGATCTACAGCGGCTCGGAAGCGGGCATGGTCGTGCTCGACGAGACGCGCATCGCGCGCAAGGGCCGCGTCGGCCCCGGCCAGATGATCGCCATCGACCTCGACGAAGGCCGCTTCTACGAGGACCGCGAGATCAAGGACAAGCTCGCGACCGAATATCCGTATGAGGAATGGACGCGCAAGATCGTCGAGCTCGAACCGATCATCGGCCCCGGTCCCGAGCCGCGCGTGCTGCCCAAGGATGCGCTGCTGCGCCGCCAGGTCGCGGCCGGATACTCGCACGAGGACCTGGAGCTCATCCTGCATCCCATGGTCGAGGACGCGAAGGAAGCGATCGGCTCGATGGGCGACGACACGCCGCTCGCGGTGCTGTCGGAGCGCTATCGCCCGCTGTCGCATTTCTTCCGGCAGAATTTCAGCCAGGTCACCAACCCGCCGATCGACTCCCTGCGCGAGGAGCGGGTGATGTCCTTGAAGACGCGCTTCCGCAATCTCGGCAACGTGCTGGCGCAGGACGAAAGCCAGGCCGAGGTCTTCGTGCTGGAAAGCCCGATCCTCTCGAACGGCATGTTCGAGCGGATGAAGGATCACCTCGAAGGGCGCTTCTACGAGATCGATTGCGTGTTCCAGGTCGCGGACGGCACGGCCAAGGAAGGCGCGCTGGCGCAAGCCATCGAGCGCATCCGCGTCGAGGCCGAGGACGCGGTGCGCCAGGGCTACAACCACTTGGTGCTCACCGACGAGCGCATCGCGCGCGACCTGGCCGCGATCCCGATGATCCTGGCCACGGGCGCGGTGCATTCCCATCTCGTCCGCCAGGGCTTGCGCACCTACACCTCGATCAACGTGCGCGCGGCGGAATGCCTCGACACGCATTATTTCGCGGTGCTGATCGGCGTCGGCGCGACGACCGTCAACGCCTATCTCGCGCTCGACTGCATCGCCGAGCGTCATGCGCGCGGGCTGTTCGGCAAGATGGGCCTGGGGCCTTGCGTCAAGCGCTATCTCGACACGGTGAGCGCGGGGCTGCTCAAGATCATGTCGAAGATGGGCATCGCGGTGCTGTCGTCCTATCGCGGCGCCTACAATTTCGAGGCGGTGGGGCTGTCGCGCGCGATGGTGGCGGAGATATTCCCCGGCATGCCGAGCCGCATCTCAGGCATCGGGCTCTCGGGCATCGCGGCAAAGGCCGCGCGCCTGAACGACCGCGCCTTCGACGACGACGCGCTTCCCATCGGCGGCTTCTACAAGGCGCGCGCCGGCGGCGAGACGCATGCGCACGAGGCCTCTCTGATCCACATGCTGCAATCGGCGGTGGGCAGCGACTCCTACGGCACCTATCGGCGCTATGCCGAAGGCGTGAAGGCGTTGCCGCCGGTCAGCCTGCGCCATCTGATGGAGTTCCGCGACACGGGCGCGCCGATCGCCATCGAGGACGTCGAATCCATCACCGAGATCAGGAAGCGCTTCGTCACCCCGGGCATGTCGCTGGGCGCGCTGTCGCCCGAGGCGCACGAAGCGCTCAACATCGCGATGAACCGGATCGGGGCCAAGTCGGATTCCGGCGAGGGTGGCGAGAACCCCGCCCACTTCAAGCCGAAGCAGAACGGCGACAATCCCAATTCGCAGATCAAGCAGGTGGCCTCGGGCCGCTTCGGCGTCACCGCCGAATATCTCAACCAGTGCCGCGAGATCGAGATCAAGATCGCGCAAGGCGCCAAGCCCGGCGAAGGCGGCCAGCTTCCGGGCTTCAAGGTGACCGAGATGATCGCGCGCCTGCGCCATTCGACGCCCGGCGTGATGCTGATCTCGCCGCCGCCCCACCACGACGTCTATTCCATCGAGGATCTGGCGCAGCTCATCTACGACCTCAAGCAGATCAATCCCGACGCGCGCGTCTGCGTGAAGCTCGTCGCCATCACCGGCATCGGCACCATCGCCGCGGGCGTGGCGAAAGCAAGGGCCGACGTGATCCTGATCTCGGGCCATTCCGGCGGCACCGGCGCTTCGCCGCAAACCTCCATCAAATATGCCGGCGTGCCGTGGGAGATGGGACTGACCGAGGCGAACCAGATCCTGACGCTGAACAATCTGCGCCACCGCGTGACCTTGCGCACCGACGGCGGCATCCGCACCGGGCGCGACGTCGTGATGGCCGCGATGCTGGGCGCGGAGGAGTTCGGCATCGGCACCGCCTCGCTCGTCGCCATGGGCTGCATCTTGGTGCGCCAGTGCCATTCGAACACCTGCCCCGTCGGCGTGTGCACGCAGAATGAAGCGCTGCGCGCGAAATTCACCGGCACGCCGGAGAAGGTCGTCAACCTCTTCAGCTTCATCGCCGAGGACGTGCGCGAGATCCTTGCCGCGCTCGGCTTCCGCACGCTCGAGGAGGTGATCGGCCGCACCGACCTGCTGCACCAGGTGAGCCGCGGCGCGGAGGAGCTGGACGATCTCGACCTCAATCCGCTGCTGGTGCGCTCCGAGCCCGGCGCGAGCGGCCGCCCGGCGCCGCATCACGGCCGCAACGACGTGCCCGACACGCTCGACGCGCTGATCGAGAAGGACGCGGCCGCGTTCCTGGGCCACGGCGAGAAGATGCAGCTTACCTATGCGGTCAGGAACACGATGCGCTCCATCGGCGCGCGCATCTCGTCGCGCATCGTGCGCAAATGGGGCATGACCGGATTACCGGAAGCGCGGCTGACGCTTCGGCTTCGTGGCTCCTGCGGCCAGTCGCTCGGCGCGTTTGCGGTGCAGGGCCTGAAGATCGAGGTCTTCGGCGACGCCAACGACTATGTCGGCAAGGGCCTGTCGGGGGCGACGATCGTTCTGCGCCCGATGGTGTCGACGCGGTTCGCGGCGCGCGACAACACCATCGCCGGCAACACGATCCTCTACGGCGCGACGGCGGGGCACCTCTTCGCCGCGGGACAGGCGGGCGAGCGCTTTGCCGTGCGCAATTCGGGCGCCGTGGCGGTGGTGGAAGGCTGCGGCGCCAACGGCTGCGAATACATGACGGGCGGGACGGTCGCGATCCTCGGCCTCATCGGCGACAATTTCGCCGCCGGCATGACGGGCGGCATGGCCTTCGTCTACGACGCCGACGCCCGCTTCGCCGACCACATCAATCCCGACAGCGTGGTGTGGCAGCGCATCCAGACGCCGCATTGGAACGGCGTGCTGCGCGCCCTCGTCGAGCGCCACCACGTCGAGACGAGCTCCACCTTCGCAGCCGAGCTGCTCGCCGATTGGGACCGCGAGGCGGCGCGGTTCTGGCAGCTCGTCCCGAAGGAGATGGCGCTGAGGCTTCCCCACCCGCTGCGCGACGAACGCGTCGCGGCGGAGTGACCGCACACCGTCAGCGTGCTATCAATCTCGTATGAGATTTGGAACGGCGTGGTTGGCACTGGCGATCAGCTCAGCGGCTGGCATCGTGCATGCGGATACCGCCGACGATCCGAGCAAATCCTGGCCCCAAAGCGATCTGGAACGTCTGCTTGTCGCAAGCGCGCTGGACAAGACAAAGAGTCCCGACTTCATTCACGCGCTCCTCAAGAGCGAAATCTGCGCGTTGACGGCCAAGTCCGCCAAGGCCAACGCCGACGACAAGATCGCGCTGACGATCTTACAAGCGCCGGACGGGCGGCCCGCCGCACCCATCTTCACCTCCATGCAACGGGGCGCCGAGGTCTTCGAGGGCCGTTCGATCGTCTGCGGGAAGGCAGAGGCGTTCCTGACCGCGCTGCGTGGCAACCGTGTCGTGGTGGACCCGGGCCAGCCGTTCGGCGTGATCTACACAGCGGAGGAGATCGATCACATCCTGGGCGTCGAGTTCACTATCAAGAAGTCGGATATGGCGCTTCAGCCGCCGAACGATGCGCCGGCCGCGATGATCCAGAAGCTCAAGGACACCCTCGCCGCCGAGCCGCGCATCACGCGTGCATGGCTATCGCTCGCCTATTGGCCGGACAAGAAAGAATGGTCCTGGTACCTCGATGTTCAGACCACGCTCGAAGCAGATGCAGTACGCACCCTGATCCATGACGCGACGCGCGATCTCGACATGCTGGGCCGCCCGCTCGACATGACGGTCAATACCTCCGTCGCGAAGCCGGAACTCGGGATCGAGCTGCTGAACCGCTGAGCGGCGATACAACGATCACTTTTCCTTCACCACGAACGCCGGAAGCTTGGTCTTGGCCACGCACGACGTATCGAGCCTCTTGGGATCGGCGGTCTCGATGAAGCGGCGCGTGATGTCCGCGATACAGTCGTTGCCTGAGACATGCGCGCCGGGCACTATGATATGCGCGCTGTCGGGGAAATATTTCCGCGCCTCCTCGCCCCATTTCGGCGGCGTCACCGGATCGAGATTGCCCGAGATCAGGAGCACCGGCGCGTCCGCGGTGAACGGCGCGGCATAGTCCGCCGGCCGGGCGGGTGTCGGCCATACGCTGCACGCCGCCATCTGCCCGCGCACGCGCCAGTCGCCGATGAAGCTGCCGGCGGTTTCCTTCGCGACCTCTTCGGGGCGGATGCGCGAGACGTCCTCGCTGCACGACACCGAAAGCAGAAGGCCGAGCGCGATGCTCTCCTTCATGCCGCGGCCATGGTCCAGCGCGAGCTCGGCGAAGGGCGCGAAATCGCCCGCTCTCGCCCGGGCGAGCAGCAACGGCACGCGCCGCCCGGTGCCCTCGTCATAGAGCATCAGGCGCAGCCCGTCGCCGAACGCCGGTGCGGTTTCCATCAATGTCAGCTTCTTGTGCGTGTGCGGGTCGGTGATCGTGACCGGCACGGGCTTGGCGCGCAGCCGCGCCAGGATCGCGTCGAGATCGCCCTTGGGATCGGGGAACGCCTTGTGGCACGCGGCATCGGCGGCGCATTGCGCGGCGAGGACCTCGAAGGCGCGCTCGGCCGCCGCCGCGTGATAGAGCGGCGAGCGGTCGCCGAGCGCGGACACGCCCGAGAGCACCGCCGCGCGCACGTTGCGTCCATAGAGGCGCAGATAGACGATCGCCGCGCGCGTACCGTAGGAGCCGCCGAAGATGTCGATCTTGCCGTAGCCCATAGCCTGGCGCAGCTCGTCGAGGTCGCGCATCGCGATGGTCGTGGTGTATTGCGTGAGATCGGCTGACTTCGCGAGCTTCTTCGCGCAGGCCGCATAAGCCGTGCCTTCGTGGAACAGGGGCTCGATGTATTCCTGCGGATCGGCGTCGGAACCGCCGAGGTCGCATTGCAGCTTCGTGCCCTCGCCCGTGCCGCGCATGTCCACCAGCACGACGTCGTGCGTCTTGCGCAGCCACTCCGGGCCCACGAAGCCGGGTGCGGCTTCCGTCGCCGCCTCGCCCGGGCCGCCGGAGAGGAAGAACAGCGGCTCCTTCGCGGGCTTGTCGCGCGCCTGCAGCACCACCACCTTCAGCGGCAGCATCCGCCCGCCCTTGAGCGCGCGGTTCTCCGGCACCTCGAAGACCCCGCAGCGCACCGCCTCCTTCACCTCCGGCACATGGCAGCTCCTGAGCGTGAGCGCGGAGGCGGGATGAGAGGCGAGAAGGAATAGGCTGCAGGCGGCGAAGACAAGACGGCGCATGGAACGAATCCGGTGGATTTCGCCGCGCTTCTAGCACGCCGTCGCTGGCGCGGAGCAGTGCACCGGCTGCGAAGCACCGCGCTCGCGGCGCATGGCGGTGAAATAGCGGCTCCGCGCTGCCCTCATGCTTCGACAGGCTCAGCATGAGGGACTGCAGCAGCGAGCTCAGACCCTCACCCTGAGCTTGTCGAAGGGTGAGAGCAGCGAGTCCTCAAGCCGCCACCACGAACAGATGGTCGATCATCTTGCCGTCGTCGGCCAAGGGAAGGATCACCACTCTGTGGCAAATCAACCGGCCTTGAGACGCACGAACACCATCGCGCCGTGCGGCGTGGAGCCGTAGGCCCGCGGCGCGAAATCGAAATCATAGAGCGCGCCCAGGCCGAGCACGGTCTTGTCCCCCACCGGCCAGTCATGGATGGCACCGAGCGAGAGCTTGCCCACGGTCGCGACGGAGGGCGCCGCGAGTTCGTCGCTATCGGCGGATTCCGCGCGCGCGAACACCGTCCAGATGCGGTCCGGCTTGTACTCGGTCTCGAACGAGAACCCGTCCAGGTTCTCGCCGTCGCTGAGGCGCTTGTGCCCCCAGGCGAGCGTCGCCGCGAACGAGCCCTCGCCCAGGGCCGTGAAATACTGCGCGCCGGCGGTGATGCGCGTCTCGTCGAGCTGCGGCGTAAGCTCCTCCGGGCTTTTCAGGAAACCCCACGACGCCTGCAGCGACCAGTTCGCGTCCGGGTTCCAGCTCAGCCGCGCCGACGTGCTGTCGAAGCGCGCCGCGTCGAAATCGAAGCGCTGCTGGTCCGGCTCGCGGCCGGTGAAGCGCGAGACTTCGAGCTTCCAGTCGCCGTGCACATAGCCCAGCGTCGCGACACCAAAGGTGATGTGCGTCGAGTCGAGGAAGTGATGCGTGATCGGCGCCTCGGGGATGTCCATCGCCGAAGCGCGGTGCGGAAAGGCCGGCGGGCCGAGCGCGGGCTCGCCCGGATAGCCGGCATAGAGAAAGACGCTGTCGCTTTGGCCGATGTCGTGGGCATAGGACGCCGACATCTCCATCACCAGATCGTGCGGATGCTGGCGGTCGAGGAGCGGCGTCTTGCCGTCGGCGGTCTCGCCGCTCGCCAGCAGCAGCGGATAGCCGCGGTCGCCCATGAGCGGCTCTGGGCTCAGCATGAGGCGCAGGTTGAGCACGTCGCCTGCGTCCAGGTCGCGTCGCGCCGCACCCATCAGCCAGCCGGAGGCGAACCATTGCGTGTCGCCGCGCGGCCCGCTCTGGCTGTCATAGACGCCGTTCAGCAGCGCATGCCCCATCAGCTCCCAGCCGCCGAGCGCATCGTGAAACGCATCATGCGGCACGGCATCCGGCTGCCAGCTCGTCCCCGACGCCTCGCGCGTCATCGCATACGGGCCGAGCGTGCCGGTCATCGGCATGTCCATGCCCCGCATGTCCATCTGCGCCGAAGCCGGCGTCGCGAGGACGAGCAGGACAAACACACCGGGATGGATGCATGCCGGTTTCGATTTCCGAAGCATGCGCTGATATAACCCGAAGATGCGTTTTTGGGGAATCTTCCGGCCCAAGACGAGGCGAGGCGCGGTCGTGCGCGTGGCGTTGCTCGTCCTTGCCGCGCTCGGCGCCGATGCGTTCTGGCTCGAACCGGCCAGCCTGAGGGTCGTGGAGCACGGCATGGCGCTCCAACGCGCCGATGCGGGTGACATAGGCAAGCTCAGGATCGCGGTGATCGGCGACCTGCATGCCGGCTCCCTCTACATCGATCGCGAGAAGGTGCGGCGCGTCGTGGCGCTCGCCAACGCGGCCAAGCCGGATCTGATCCTGCTGGCGGGCGACTATGTGCATTCCACCTATTGGAGCACGGGCGTGCCGATCGAGGAGACGGCGGCGATCCTGAAGGACCTCCATGCGCCGCTTGGCGTCTATGCGGTGATCGGAAATCACGATCGCTGGCAGAACGCGGCCCGTGTCGCCGCCGCGATCCGGCAAGCCGGCATTCCCGTGCTCGAAAACCAATCCGTCGCGATCCATGACGGCGCGCGCACGCTCTATCTCGCGGGCATCGGCGACTTCTATACGCAAGCAGCTTACCCCGAACGCGCTTTGGCGCAGGTTCCCCAGGGGCACGCGGCGCTGTGCTTCACGCACTCGCCTGACGTCTTTCCCACGCTCCCCCGCACCTGCCTGCTCACCATCGCCGCCCACACGCATGGCGGACAAGTCGCGCTTCCGATCCTCGGGCGCCTGATCGTGCCGTCGCGCTACGGCCAGCGCTATGCCGCCGGCCTGGTGCATGAGGACGGCAAATATCTCTTCACCAGCACGGGGATCGGCACGAGCATCATCCCCGTGCGCTTCGGCGTGCCGCCCGAGATCTCGGTGCTGAACGTGCGCTAATGCGCGGCGTGCGGGTCGGGGATGTGCTCGGGCTCGCCCGGGTTCACTCCGCTCCTGAACAGCCAGAAATCGAGGCCAATCTTCGGCAGGTGCATGTTCGCGATGCGCACGGGGAACTCGTCGACGACGTGACGCATGACCTCGATGTGCTTGGCACGCTCCGCCTCCGGCGACAGGAAATCGCAGCCGTGGTTGAACTCGACCTTGAAGGCGCCGCAGTCCAGATGGTCCACGAACACGACGTTCTGTATCCGGTGCAGCGTCCATGCCGCGCCGACCTGCTGGTAGAAAGCTTCCACCGTCTCCTTGAACGTGCCGCGCGAACCGCAGGCTAGCGATGCGCCCGCGAGCGACACGAGATCGTATTTCTTCAAGCCTGGTCCGTTGGAGCCGTTGAAGAAGCCGGTGTAGTCGTTGACCAGACGGTAGTCGATGCACATCACCGCCAGCGCGGGAACGGGCGTGACTTTCGGGCAATCTGCGGCAGCTTCGGCGCCCGCCGGCAGGATGCTCGACGCGGCTCCCGCCAGGAGGAGCGTGCCGAAACCGCGGCGGCTGAGCCCGCCGGAATGATCGTGGCCGCACTTCGAATGATCGTGTTCAGACATGCAATGCCCTCCCCTTGGAAAATCGCGCGCAGTGTAATCCCGCTTCGAACGAAATGATAGATATTCGTCTGTAAGTAGAAATCTCCCCAAGTTTTCGGTGACTTGCCGCGGATGTATCATGCCCTGGATGGGGCAATGGATTCGCGGTCTTGGACGCGGCGCGGCATCGTTCCTGCGCTGGATTTGGCACGGCGGCGGCGCGCGCACGCCATGGATCAGGCGCGTGCTCGCGATCGTGTTCGTCTTCGCCCTGCCCTTGCCGGTGCTGCTGCTTCTGGTCTTCCGCTTCGTGCCGATCCCCGGCACGCCGCAGATGCTGATCGACCTGGCGACCCTTGAGCCGGTGCATTATTCCTGGCGCTCCTATGACGAGATCTCGCCCGCGCTCGCACGCGCGGTGATCGGCGCGGAGGACCAGGATTTCTGCTCTCACAACGGCTTCGACTGGAAGGACATCGACAAGGCCATCGCAGAGCACAAGCGCCATCCGAACAAACCGTTGCGCGGCGCCAGCACCATCAGCCAGCAGACCGCGCGCACCCTGTTCCTGGTCTCCAACCGAAGCTGGATCCGCAAGGGGCTGGAGGCTTATCTCACGGTGATGATCGAGGCGCTCTGGCCCAAGAAGCGCATCCTCACCGCCTATCTCAACCTCGTCGATTGGGGCCACGGCAATTACGGCGCCGAGGCCGCGGCGCAAGCCTATTTCCACAAGAGCGCGGCGGCGCTGAACCGCGCGGAGGCGGCGCGCCTTGCGGCGGTTTTGCCCAACCCCGACCACTGGCGCGCCGACCATCCGGGACGCTACGTTGCCGGCCGCTCCGTGCATCTGCGCGGGCAGGAGCTGAGCGTCGTGGATAACGGTCTGGATTGGTGCGTGAAGTAGTGCCAAGACGAACTCACCCTTCGACGGGCTCAGGGTGAGGGGCGGCGCAGGGTTGGGGCCCAGCACAGACCCTCATGCTGAGCCTGTCGAAGCATGAGCTTGTCGAAGCATGAGTTCCAGAAATCGCCTGAAGGAAAAACATGAACACATCCGACGTCGTCATCATCGGGGCCGGGCATAACGGCCTGGTCTGTGCCTTCTATCTCGCGCGCGCCGGCATGAAGGTGACCGTGCTGGAGCGGCGCGGCGTCGTCGGCGGCGCGGCGGTGACGGAGGAATTCCATCCCGGCTTCCGCAATTCGGTGGCGAGCTACACCGTCTCGCTGCTCAACCCGAAGATCATCGCCGACATGGACCTCGCGGGGAACGGGTTGCGCGTCGTCGAGCGACGGCTGCAGAATTTCCTGCCGCTGAACGACCATGAATATCTGGAGACCGGCGGCGAGCGCACGAGAGAGAGCGTCGCGAAGTTCTCCAGCAAGGACGCCGAGATGCTCGGCCCCTACAACGACCGGCTCGGCGAGATCGCCGATCTGGTGCGCGGGCTGATGCTCGCCACGCCGCCCAACGTCACCGAGGGCGGCTGGCTCGGGGCGATCCCCGAACTCTTGAAGGCCGCGGGCCAGGGAAGCCCGTTCGCGAAGCTCTCGATGCCGGCGCGGCGCGACCTCTTGGCGCTGTTCGCGCAATCGGCGGGCGATTATCTCGGCGGCTGGTTCGAGAGCGCGCCGATCAAGGCGGCCTATGGCTTCGACGGCGTCGTCGGCAATTACGCGAGCCCGTTCACGCCCGGCTCGGGCTATGTGCTGCTGCATCACGTGCTGGGCGAAGTGAACGGCAAGAAGGGCGCGTGGGGACATGCCATCGGCGGCATGGGCGCGATCACCCAGGCGATGGCGAAGGCCTGCGCCGCGCTCGGCGTCGACATCCGCACCGATGCGCCGGTGAAAGAAGTGATCGTCGAGGGCGGCCGCGCGGTCGGCGTGGCGACGGAGAAAGGCGACGTGTTCCGCGCAAAGATGATCGCGTCCAACCTCAACCCCAAGCTCCTGTTCCTCAAGCTCGTCGACAAGAGCGTTCTGCCGAACGATTTCCGCGAGCGCATCGAGCATTACCGCTGCGGCTCGGGCACGTTCCGCATGAACGTCGCGCTCAGCGAGCTGCCGCGCTTCACCTGTAAGCCTGAGGACGGCGATCACATGACCGCCGGCATCATCATCGCGCCGAGCCTGGACTACATGGACCGCGCCTACATCACCGCGCGCGAGAGCGGCTGGTCGAAGGAGCCGATCGTCGAGGTGCTGATCCCGTCGACGCTCGACGACAGCCTCGCGCCCAAGGGAGCGCATGTCGCCAGCATGTTCTGCCAGCAGGTCGCGCCGGAGCTTCCGGGCGGCCGCTCCTGGGATGACGCGCGCGACGAGGTCGCCGACCTGATGATCGCGACGGTGGACAGGATGGCGCCGGGGTTCAAAGCCTCGATCGTCGGCCGCCAGATCCTGACACCCCTCGATCTCGAGCGCACCTTCGGCCTCGTCGGCGGCGACATCATGCACGGCGTGTTGAGCCTGGATCAGCTCTATTCCGCGCGCCCGGTGCTCGGCCACGGCAACTACCGCAGCCCCGTGCCCGGACTCTATATGTGCGGCTCCGGCACCCACCCCGGCGGCGGGGTGAGCGGCGCGCCTGGGCATAACGCGGCAAGAGAGATGATCAAGGATAGAAGGTAGAGACGCGCCCCAACTGTCATCCCCGGCCGAGCGCCGCAACGCGGCGCGAGGGGAAGGGGACCCAGGCGGAGAGAGCAAGACCTATTCTATCCACCTGGGTCCCCTTCCCTCGCATCGACGCTATCGCGCCGATGCTCGCCGGGGATGACAGTTGGGGTTTGACAGTGCTGCCGGTAAAATCTCTCATCCTCCGCATGGATCACTCGCAACAGACAGGCACGCTCACGACTGCGCTCGCCAATGCCGCCAAGCTGCTCGGCGTGCGCCCTGCCCTCGCCGAGGAGCAGGCGGGCGAGATCCTGAAAGTCGTCCCCGGCGAGCCGCGGGCGCTGCTGCTGCTCGGCCGCGCGCGCTGGGCGCAGGGCAACGATGCGGGCGCGCGGCAGGTGCTGGAGCTGCTCGTGCGCAAGCATCCCGATCTTGCCGACGCGCATTACGCGCTGGGCGAGATATTGAGCGCCCGCGGCGAGGACGCAGCCGCCGACCGGGCCTATGCGCGGGCGTTGAAGGCCTCGACGCGCAACCCCAAGCTCGTCGAGGCGGCGGCGGCGCTGTGCGAGAACCGCCTCGCGGTCGCCGAGCGGCTGCTGCGCGACCATCTGAAAAACCATCCCACCGACATCGCGGCGATCCGCATGCTGGCGGAGACCGGCGCGCGGCTCGGCGCCTATCAGGACGCGGAGACGCTGCTCAGGCGCGCGATAGAGCTTTCGCCCGGCTTCACCGCCGCGCGCCACAACCTCGCGATGGTTCTGCACCGCCAGCAGAAATCGCTCGACGCCATCGCCGAGATCGACGTCCTGCTCGCGGGCGACAAGCGCAATCCAGGCTATCGCGCGTTGCGCGCCGCCGCGCTGGTGCGCATCGGCGAGTTCGATGCCGCGGTCGCGGCCTACGAGTCGCTGCTCAAGGATTGCCCGGCGCTCGCCAAGGGCTGGATGAGCTACGGCCACACGCTCAAGACCGTCGGCCGCCAGGGCGATTCCGTCGCTGCTTATCGCAAGAGCCTCGCCCTCGAGCCCGGCCTCGGCGAGACGTGGTGGAGCCTGGCGAACCTCAAGACCTTCCGTTTCTCGGCGGACGACACAGCCACGATGCGCAAGCAGATCGCGCGGCGCGACATCGAGGACGAGGACCGCTTCCATCTCCATTTCGCGCTCGGCAAGGCGCTGGAGGATGAAGGCGACTTCGCGCAATCCTTCGCGCAATACCGCCTCGCCAACGCACTGCGCCGCAAATCCGTGAAATACGAGCCGGAAGCGCTGAGCGATCACCTGCGCCGCATGCGCGCGACATTCACGCCGGAGTTCGTCGCGAGCCGGCACGGCGCGGGGAACCAGGCGCGCGATCCCATCTTCGTCGTCAGCATGCCGCGCGCGGGCTCGACGCTGATCGAGCAGATCCTCTCCAGCCATTCCCAGGTGGAAGGCACGATGGAGCTGTCGGACATCGCCTCGCTCGCGCGCGGGCTCGACGGCCACACGCTGCACCGCGCGCAGAGCCGCTATCCCGAGCTGCTCACCGATATCGAGCCCGCGCGCTTCAAGGAGATCGGCGAGGACTATCTCTCGCGCACCCGTGTCCATCGCAAACTCGGCCGACCGTTCTTCGTCGACAAGATGCCGAACAATTTCCTGCATGTCGGCTTTATCCATTTGATCCTGCCCAATGCCAGGATCATCGACGCGCGGCGCCATCCGATGGCGTGCTGCCTGTCCAACTTCAAGCAGCATTTCGCGCGCGGCCAGACCTTCAGCTACGACCTCGCCGATCTCGGCCGCTACTGGCGCGACTATGCGGGCCTGATGGCGCATTTCGACGCCGTGCTGCCGGGCCGCGTGCATCGCGTGTTCTACGAGGACATGGTCGCCGAGCCGGAAGCGCAGATCCGCCGCCTGCTCGACCATTGCGGGCTGCCGTTCGAGGAGCAGTGCCTGCGCTTCTACGAGACCGAGCGCGCGGTGCGCACCGCCAGCTCCGAGCAGGTGCGTCAGCCGATCTTCACCGACGGCGTCGAGCAATGGCGCCGGTTCGAGCCGTGGCTGGGGGAGTTGAGGGAGGCGCTGGGCGATGCCGTCGAGGCATATCCAAATGTGGCTCGATAATCCTCCCCCGTCCTTACGGGGGAGGTGCTGAGCGAAGCGAAGC
>Ga0265318_10000894_pt1 | contig 19449 bp, 17 predicted proteins | sample 4821metaG_FD_192431 | JGI IMG/M metagenome (GOLD analysis project Ga0265318, IMG submission 192431) | Rhizosphere microbial communities from Carex aquatilis grown in University of Washington, Seatle, WA, United States - 4-8-21 metaG | ecosystem: Host-associated > Plants > Roots > Rhizosphere >... | reverse complement strand
GGGATACTCGGTTCGAATGAGGGCGTCCAGGGCCAGGGCCAGTTTCTTGGTGTTGTAAAAGCGTCCATAGCGGGACATGGAACCGCTTTGGTCGATCAGCATGACGATGGCCGCGGCTGCCGCGCCCTTGGTCTGGTGCACCATAAAATCCCGGCTGTCGATCTTGATTTTCCCGTTGGGGGCCGCGCCAAGCGCGCCGGCCTGGCGGATGGCGCTGTTCAAAAGGCTGGAAGGCAGGTCCAGGGTCGTCAGGGAGTCCCCGAATTCATAGGGCTTGGTCACGGTCATTTCCACGTTGCCGTCGCCGGTATAGGTGGCGTGGTGGCGGCCGATCCCGTCGGTAAAGAGCCGGGAAAAAACTTCCTTCAAGGCCTTCTCGCCGATTTTCCGGGCCGCTCCCGGGGTGATTTTATAAATGTCCGTGTCCTCGTCGTGGTCCACCTCGCCGGTGGCCTGGAGGGCCTCGGAAAATTGCTTCCGGAGCTCCTCCCTTTTCGCGTCAAAGGACTGGGCCGCTTCTTCTCCCAGCATTTCCTTGAGTTGTTCCAGGTCCATGTTGAAGAGGTCGCCGTATTCCAGGGCATCCAACAGCTGGTCCTCCAGCTCGTCCAGCATGGCCAGGCGCTCCTTCAGGCGTTCCGCCTCGGGAGCGGTTACGCTGTTGGGCCCGGTGAATTCGTTGTCCTCGTCCAGTTCGGAGAGGGAATTCATCCGTTGGACCTGCTGGATCAACTCCTGCAATTGCCGCCGGGCCTCGCCGGCCTTGGGGTTGTTGAGGCGGGAAATCTGCCAATCCAAGGTGTAAAGCTGGGAAGGGTTGCGCTGATCCAGGCCATCTTTCAGGCGCTGGGAGAGGTTTTCGTCCTTGAGTTTGGCGACCAGCTGTTCGAGCACGGCAGATTTACGGCGGATATCCTCCTCCAGCTTGGACAGCAAATCGTCCAAGCGGTGGTCCTCCAAAATCTCCCGTCGCTGCCGGTCGATCTCGTCCAAATGGCCCTGGATCAACTCGTCCATGCCGCTGACCTTGAGGAATTGGTTGTAGGGAATGCCTTTTTCCTGCAGGTGCTTGAGGGCCTCGTCGAAGGAAACGTGGTACTGCATCATCAGCTCCTTCACCGCGTTGACCAGGTCCTCCACGGTAAAGGGGGGCTTTTCAGGTTCATGCCATTCGGAATAATCGTGGGTAATCATTTTAATCCTTAGCTATCAGCCGACAGCTGTCAGCTTTTTTTTCTGGGGCTGGCCGGGGCCTGGTAGTCGAATATCTCGCCCACCTTGCTGCGGGACAACTTTCCCGACAGGTGGAGGCCTTCCAAGACGAATTCCACGCAGGAAGCCTGGTACATTTCCGAGTTTTTCCCCGTCAAGTGATGGACCGGCTCCCAAATCTGGGGAAGCTGGGAAATGACGTCCTTGTACTGGCTGGAGGGGGTCAGTTCGGAAAGCCGGATATGCTTGTCGCCGGACAGGTCCGGCAGGGAAATTTCCAAATGTTCCCGGTCCATGTGCTCCTTAAATACCTGGGACACGGCCTTGTCGGTAATCTTGCCGAAGACCTGGAACTCGTTCACCGTTTCCTCGCGGAAGGGATCCAGCTCGATTTTTCCCGAAGAGGAAGTATAGAGGTAGTTCAAGTCCGACATACGGGGCACGGCCTCTTTCTCGCCCAGGATATAAGCCCTCCTCCTGGCGTTGGCGATCATGGTCTCGTAGTTGGCGATGGAAAGCCTGGCGGAGACTCCCGACTTCTGGTTCACATAGGGGCTCTTGCGGGCCTCGACGGTGATCTGCTCGATAATTTCCGTCATGAAATCCGGAATCACCAGCTTCACCTCGTCGTTGGCCGGGATCCGGGCCTCCTGCAGGATGATCTTGATGCCCAGGTCCCGGGTGAGGGGATAGTGGGTCCTGATTTCCGCGCCGATGCGGTCCTTGAGCTGGGTGATGATTTTCCCGGCCCTGGTGTATTCCTCCGGATTGGCGGTAAAGAGAAGGATCAAATCCAAGTCAAACCGGATAGGGTAGCCCCGGACTTGGATGTCGCGCTCTTCCAGGATATTAAAGAGCGCCACCTGGACCAGGTATTCCAGGTCGGGCAATTCGTTCACCGCGAAGATTCCCCGGTTCATGCGGGGAATGAGCCCGAAGTGGATGGCTTCCTCGCTGGCCAGGGGGTTGCCAGCGGCGACCTTGGCCGGATCCAGGTCCCCGATCAAGTCGGCGATCTTCGTGCCGGGGGAGAGGCGCTCCCCATAGCGCTCCTCGCGGCCGATCCATTCGATTTCCAGATCATCGCCTTTTTCCTTGAGTTTTTTGCGGCAAGCCGAACAGATGGGATGGTAGGGATGGTCGTGAATCTCGCAGCCCTTCACGATGGGAATTTCCTCGTCCAGAAACTGGGTGAGCGACCTCATCAACCGGCTTTTGGCCTGGCCCTTTTCCCCGAGAAAGACGATGTCATGGTGGGATAAAAGGGCGTTGGTCAATTGGGGAACCACGGTTTCCTCGAAGCCGTGGATGTGGGGAAAAAGGATTTCCCCCGCCTTTAATTTTTTCAGCAGGTTTTTTTCCAACTCCGCCTTCACGGTGACATCGGGATAGTGGGAGGCTTTGAGTTGGCCCAGCGTCGAGGCTTTGGAAGACATGAGGATCCTTTAGTTGTTGATTTTGGTGAAGGCGATGGGGAAGGGCCGGAGGCCCTCGCGGTAAGATTTTAGAAGGTCGTCCATTGGGGTTGCAAGGGGAAGGAAAGAAATTCAGGAAAAGCTTTCGATTAAAAACTCTTTTCGGCTAAAATAAGGCCGTTCCACTCCTTTCAACGACCCATCGCCCTAAAAGAGACGCCATGCCTGAACTGATCGACATTCCAGCCCAGTCTTTCCTTTCCGCCGAGCCCAAAGTGACCCTCATCAACAGCTTCGTCAAACCCTTTGATAACGCCGTGGCGACGGCCAGGACCTGTTATTCCAGCAAGGGCATCATCACCGCCGAGCAGGTGGCAGGGGAGGGATTGGACGAGGAAAAACGGGAGGACCGCCGGCAAAAACGTGACGACCTGGCCAGGTCCATTTATAAGGCGGGGCACCACACCACCCTCCAGCACGCCCATTTCCAGTTCGCCCTGGAAAACGTCTCCCGGCAGTTTATCTGGAGTTTCCTGCACAGCCATCCTTTCTATAATTCGGAACAGGTATCCCAGCGCTATGTCACCGTGGACACCAGCCAGATCGCCATGCCGCCCCTCGCCGGCGAGGCCGCCCACATTTACCGGGAGACGGTCGCTTTCCAAACCCAGTCCTATTTGTCCCTCACGGAAAAACTCAAGGGGCTTGTCGGCCGGGAATACCAGGCGAGGTTCCGCCACGCCGATTTAGCCGGCAAGAAGGCCGCTACCGCGGTGCAAAAGAAATCCCAGGAAGTAGCCCGCTACGTTTTGCCCGTGGCGACCTTCGCCTATCTTTACCACACGGTTTCGGGGTTGACGCTCCTGCGCTATTGGAGGCTTTGCCAGACCTTTGACGCGCCCTTGGAGCAGAAAATCGTGATCGGCAAGATGGTGGAGGCGGTTTTGGAACAAGCGCCCGAGTACCGGGCCATTCTAGAACAGCCCCTGGCCTTCGAAGCCACGGCGGAAGCCCAGATGTACCAGGATTTCCACGCTACGCCGGCCACCCATAAGGCCTTCCGGGAAGAATTCGACGCTTCCCTGGGGGGGCGCATGTCCAAACTGGCGGACCATTCCAAGGAAGGCGAAAGGATGCTGGCTCAAGCGGTCCGGGAAGTTTTCGGCCTGCCCTCCTCGGCCCTTTCCGACGATGAGGCCATTGAGCTGGCCCTGGATCCGGCTAAGAATAAATACCTGGGCGAGACCCTGAATGTTTCCACCCACAGCAAACTGACCCGGGCCCTTTTCCATCCCCACTACACCTTCCGAAAAAAACTGTCCCACACCGGGGATTCCCAGGACCAGCGCCACCGGATGACGCCGGCTTCCCGTCCCATCCTCCACGCCCTGACGCTGGATGAACCGGATTATTTGATGCCGGTGCTCTTGGAACAGGACCAAGTCCTGAAGAAGGATTTCGCCGGGATCATGGAAAAAACCTGGGATAACATCGTGAAATTGAGAAAATTGGGCGTATCCGAGGAATTCGCGTCCTATCTCCTTCCGAACGCCGTGGCGGTGCGCTTTTCCGAGTCCGCGGACCTGCTGAACCTGCACCACAAGCACGCCATGAGGCTTTGCTACAACGCCCAGGAAGAAATCTGGAAAGCCTCGGTGGATGCGGCACAGCAGGTGAGGGAAGTGCATCCCCGCATCGGCAAGTGGCTCCTGCCTCCCTGCGGGCTCCGCAGCCGGGCCGGCACCAAACCCGTCTGCCCCGAGGGCGAGCGCTTCTGCGGCGTGGTGGTGTGGAAAAAAGATTTGAACGAGTATACGAGAGTGATTTAAGGGCGGGACCAAGGGGCAGGGTTCCGGGAACCAACGAGGCGTCATGAAACAAAAAACAAAAACCATCCTCACCATCACGGCCTTATTGTTGGCGGCAACCGTTTCGGCCCAAGCTAAGGCCAAGAAAAAAGCCAAACCGACCCTCACTCCCGCCGTAACCGCCAATTTCGCGGCCATGAACAAGGTCCTTCGCCTAGCGGCCTATGAAAAGGGCGGGGAATTCATCGGGGACGTGATCGGGATCGTTGACGCGAAGTCCAAGAAGGTCGTCCTGAAGTGCAATTTGTCCAACCTCTCCAACAAGGAAATCCACGGGGTGCGGGGCCTGCTTCGCTTTACCACCATGTTCGGCGACTATATCGGGGATTTATCCTTGGAAACCACCGCCATTATCCCGCCAGGCGGCACCCTTTCGGTGGAATGGAAGGCCGGCGCCGAGAGGTTCAGCGAGGAGGGGCTGAAGACCTTCCAAAAACTTAAGCTGGATCAGATGCGCCAGCTCTGGTACCCCACCATGGTCGTCTTCACCGACGGAACCGTACTGAAGTAACTTCCGCGAAAAATCAAAGGCAATTTAGCCACCGATGAACACGGATGTAAAAAAATGATTGGATTCCGTAGATATCTTTGTCTGTGTTCATCCGTGTTCATCTGTGGCAAAAAAATCTGTTTTTACTATTGAATCCTTCCGTTCCGTGGCTATGTTGATACCCATGAAACCTACCCATCTCGTCCTTTTCGACATCGACGGCACCCTTATTTCCACCAAGCGGGCGGCCTGGGAACCGCCTTTCTGCGAATCCATCGAGGAAGCCTGGAAGGAAGAGGCCGAATTCCTCAACAGCTCCACCCATGAGGTTTCCAAAGTCAGGACCAATGTGGAAAGGTACCGTCCCGGGGGCAAGACCGATACCCAGATCATCTTTGAGCTCCTGGAAGGCACCAGCTTAACGGAAGAAAATATCTTTAAACTCCTGCCGGCCATCCGGAAAAAATACCTGGGGCGCCTCAGGAAGGTCTTGGCCGATCCGGCGGTGGTGGAGATCAAGCCGGGGATTGAGGAGCTCTTGACCGAGCTTTCCCGAAGGCCGGAAGTGGTCCTTTCCCTTTTGACGGGCAATTTCGAGGAGGGCGCGCGCATCAAACTGGGTGTTCCGAAAATCGACCAATATTTCAAGTTTGAAACCGGCGCCTTCGGCGATTTCGCCAAACAGAGGCAGGAACTGCCGGCCAGGGCGGTCGCAGCGGCCAAGGAGCGTCTGGGGCTGGACTTTTTGGGCAAAAATATCGTCATTATCGGGGATACGCCCAATGACGTGCGCTGCGGCAGGCATTTGAACGTCCGCACTATCGCCGTTGCCACCAGCAACTACTCTATGGAAGATTTGAACAAGGAAAACCCTGATTATTTGTTTCAAAATCTAACGGAAACGGATAAGGTTGTTTCCGCTATATTAGAGCCATTAACCTAAAGCGAGGCTTTTTGATGACCACTAAAATCCGTTTAGCCCACAGCCCGGACGCCGATGATGCTTTTATGTTTTATGGATTGGCCAAGGGAAAACTGGATACCCAAGGCATCGAGTATGAGCATATTTTGAAGGACATCCAAACCTTGAACGAATGGGCCAGGGAAGGCCGCATGGAGGTCACTGCCATCTCCGCCCACGCCTACGCTTATGTGAAGGACAAGTACGCCATCCTGACCCATGGCGGCAGCATCGGCAAGAACTACGGCCCCATGATCATCGCCAAGGGCGCCGTCACGATGGACAGCCTGAAGGGCAAGAAAATCGCCATCCCCGGCAAACTCACCAGCGCCTATTTGGCCCTCAAGCTTTGCTTTCCCGATTTTCAAGAGGTCATCGTGGATTTTGACCAGATCATGGACGAGGTCGTGAAAGGGAATGTGGACGCGGGTCTGATCATCCATGAGGGACAATTGACCTATAAAGAAAAGGGGTTGCATAAGATCGTGGACCTGGGAGAGTGGTGGTTCAAGAAAATGAAGATGGTCCTTCCTATGGGCGTCAACGCCATCCGGCGGGACCTGCCGGAGGACATTAAAAAGAAAGTCTCCCGCCAGCTGAAGGAATCCATCCAATACTCGTTGGATCACCGGGAGGAGGCGCTGGATTACGCCTTGGCCTTCGGCCGGGGGCTTTCCCGGGATATCGCGGACAAGTTCGTGGGGATGTGGGTCAATGAGCGCACGGTGGACATGGGGGAAGAAGGAATGAACGCCATCCGCGAGTTTTTGAGACAAGGCGAAGCCAAAAAATTGATTCCCACGGTCGGCGAGATCGAGTTTGTCAGCTAAAAATCCTTCCGGTGTTAGCCGGGCGGGAGGCGGACAGCGGGAAGCGTCGGGCTGGGTTCTCTATGTCGTCGAGTGCGCGGACGGGTCCTATTACACCGGAATCACCAAAGACGTTGAGAAGCGCATCGAAACCCATAATTCGGGCAAAGGAAGCAAATACACCGCTGTTCACAGGCCCGTGAAGCTGATTTTTCAAGAGCCACAGGCGGATTATTCAGCCGCTTTGCGCCGGGAATATCAAATCAAACGGCTTCCCAAAAGTCGAAAAGTACGATTCGTCACTGGAGAAGCCTTACCCCGACCCCGCAAAAAGTCGAAAATGAGTTTCCAACGAAAAAAGAAAAAATCCAAACGGCGACGCGGTAAAAGGCCAGGAAAATGAGCCAAACTATTTTAGAAGTGGGCGCCGCGCTGGTATTCAAGAACGGAAAATTCCTGATTACCCAGAGGCGGGAGGGGGATTCCTTCGGGGGTTATTGGGAACTGCCGGGAGGCAAGAAGGAACCTACCGAATCCCTGGAAGAATGCGTCGTCCGGGAATTGAAGGAAGAACTGGATATCGAGGTGGGGATCCAGCATTTTTTCCGGATCTTGACCTACCACTATCCCCAGAGGTCCGTGCGCCTCAATATTTTCTTTTGTTCCCACAAGTCCGGGGAGCCCAAGCTCATTGAGTGCCAAAACCTGGCCTGGGTGGAGCCAAAGGACCTTCCGACCTACAAATTCCCCGAGGCGGACCAAAGCCTTATCGCCGAGCTTTCCCAACGAAACGACTGGGATGTTTACCTGGACAGCTTGAAATATCCCCATGAATATCTTGAGGGGATCCGTCTGTTCAACGCCGGCGCTTATTTCGAGTGCCATGAGATGCTGGAAGACCTTTGGCACCCCTCGAAGGATTTGGAAAGGCTCCATTACCAGGGATTGATCCAGGCGGCGATCGCAGTGAAACATTTTCAGAATGAAAATTGGACGGGGGCCATGGGGCTTTACCAGAAGGCCTGTGAGAAATGGGCCCAATTGCCCGGGAATTATATGGGCTTGGATTTAAAGTGGCTGAGGGAAACCCTTGATGTGTTTTTTAACCAGATCCAAAAGGCCGGGCCCACCGGGATGAGAGCGGTGGATATCAGCCTGGTTCCGAAGATTCCGTTGCCGGAATAATATTTAAAGGATGAAGTTTGGGGCTGCCTTCCGAGGGCCGAACCACCGCAGGCTCGGCCAGGGGCCCTTTGCGAAAACCGGTTCATTCCGAAGGCGGTCAAGCGCGGAGGCTTGCCGCTACAAGAGAAAGTCCGAAATCAATAATGGTAGGAAATGGAAAGAGTCGCGTCGGCGCCGGTGAAATCAATTTTGGCGTAAGGCAGACCATAAGCGGCGATGATGTCGGGAGAGTAAGCTTCCAATATTCCCGTATCCAGGGCCAAGCCCACCTGCTGGGTGGCCCCGTTGATATTGGTGATGTTGCCTTGGATATGGGTGACGGTGGCATAGCGTCCGCGCAGGGAAAAGCCTGCGGAAAATTGCTCGCCCAAGGCCATTTCAATGCCGGTGTCCAGGAGCACTCCCCACCCGATGCCGGAAAGGGAACCGTCCTGCAACAGGAAGTTGTCGTTCCGGACCGCGTGCAGGTTCACGATCGTATGGTAAAGGCCGCCGCCCGCTCCCGCGTGAAGGCGGAAACGCCCCAATTGAAAATAACGGTAATATTCCCCTTGGAAAGAGAGCATGTCCGGCTGGATGGTGGTGTGGAGGCTGTTGCCGTAGCTGTCCTGCCAGTCGGCTTGATAGCCCTTGAAAGAGGCTGCGTCGAACATGACGCTCCATCCGTTCCATTTATCCAGCATGAAACCCACTTCCATTCCGCCCAAGAGCCCGAAGCCGTTCGTTTGGGCCCGCGCCTCCAAGATATTGGGATCTTGAAAACCATTGAAGGCGGCCGCGGCCTTGGGAAAATCCCCCAAGGAGGCCGTGATGACGCCGGCGTGAAGACTTGCCCAAATATCGTAATTCCGGAAGACCCGGGGGTAAATGTCGCGGGCCTCCGCCTCCCAAACCAATCGAGCGCGGATTTTTTCGGCGATATCCCAAACCTTGGGGTTGTTGGGATGCCATTGGAGGCTTCGGTCGAAGGCCGCGAGGGCTTCCTCGGGCCGGTTGGAGAGGTAATGGATATAGCCCAAGGTCTCGTAGGCCTGCCAATTTTGGGGGTCCATTTGAACCGTTACTTTTAAATAGGAAATGGCTTTCCCGTAATCCTTGAGGGCGTAATAATTTAACCCCGCCACGTAATAGTCGTTGGAGTTCCAAGTCCTGTTATCCGCTGATAAAGCCGGGGAGGCCGTTAATAGAAAAATAAATAAGGCGAAACGGCGAAACATTCCGGTTCCTTAAAATGGGTTTTGAAGGGGGCGCGATTCATCAAGCCCCCACCGCGCCAAAATCCTAATCGGAGGTTTTTCTTAAAAGGTGGATCTAATGAAATATACACTAAAGATGGCCCGCCAGTAGGACCGCTCAGGGACATGAAACGTCCAATGGGGCCGTTTTTTAAGCCTGGGAGGCGTTGCGTTTCCACATAGGATATTTAATCCGCTCCAAGGCGCTGTCCTTGGTGAAGGCCTTGAATTCCGGCTCGGTGAGCCGGGAAGCCTGGCTGGCGGTGAGGGTCAAAAGCCCGGGGCGGGGTTGGAAAGATTCCACCAGGCCGGCGGGAGCGTTCGCGTTGTAGGGGCAAACGGTCTGGCACAGGTCGCAGCCGGCCAAATATCCCTGCAGGTCGACGCTTTCCTTGAAATCCGTCCGATGCTCCAGGGTGAGGTAGCTGATGCATTTGTTCGCGTTTAAAAGCCCCGGCTCCTCCAAGGCCCCGACCGGACAGGCTTCCAGGCAGGCGGTGCAGGTCTTGCAAAGGTTATCCACCGGTTCATCGAAGGCCAGTTCCACATCGGTCAGGATCTCGCCCAGGAAGAGGAAAGAGCCGAACTTTTTATGGAGCAATAGGGTGTTCTTGCCGATCCAGCCCAGCCCCGCCGACGCCGCGTAGCTTCTTTCCAATACCGGGCCCGTGTCCACGTAATACTTGGCGGCCGCGCCGGGAACCAGGTCCTTGGATAAATAATCGCTGAGGCTTTTTAACTTCCCGCCCAAGACCTCGTGATAATCCTTGCCCCAGGCGTAGCAGGAAATAGGGTGCTTTTCGAGAAGGGGATAGTGCTCCGGCCGGGGGTTGTAGCTAAGCCCCACGCAAAAGATGGACCTCGCTCCAGGCAAGAGGGACTGGGGATTCCCCCTTTCATCCTTGCGGCGTTCCAGGTATCCCATCTCGCCGGCGTAGCCCCGGCCCAGCCAATCCAGGAAAGAGGGGTAGGAGGCCGGAGTCACCGCCCGCGCCGCGCCGCTGAGCTCGAAACCCAGTTCGGCAGCTTTTGCTTTGAGTTTTTGAGTTATTTCGAGAGGGATCACGAAAACACCTAACCTTTTCACCACAGGCCCCAACGGGGCCACAGAGACACGGGTAAGCAAAAGATTTTGATGAAGCTAAAAAATTATTTTACCTACCTGTGGTTCTGTGGCCCCGTTGGGCCCGTGGTGAAAACCTTTTGTTCAAGTCTTGAAGTGGGAATAGGTTAAGCCCGCGGCGCTGATGAGGGACAAGAAAACCACCGCGGGAGCGATCACCCTGGTCGCGGGAGAAAAGATCCAAAGGGAGATGCCGGCGGCCACGACCAACCAGGAAAATCCTATCCAAAAAAGTTCCCGGGAATGTCCCCGGCGGGACTTGAGAAAGGCGGAAAATTCACCCGGGCCAAAGCGCTCCCGGGTGGCGCTGTTGTCGGCTTGTCCTCCCAGACCGGATAACAATATATCAATCAGGTTCAGTTGGAGTTCGGAAGCCTCGGAAGGGGAATCGGCGGTCAGGGAGACATTGAATTTCCCCTCGTTCTCCTCGCGGGAAAGAAAACACTCAATCTCGGGCGGGCCAGGCTCATAAAAACGGATCGCGTCCCAATTTTGGGCCGTGCCCTTGAGGTTGATTTCCACCGGAAAACCCCGGCGATGGAGCTCATCCATCAAATAGGGGCCTTCCGGAAGTTCTTTTTTGCCGGGTGTGACGACATATTCAGCCATGGAGGTAAAGCTCCGGGATCGATTTAAGCCGTCTCAAAAAAAGTAGGGGCGGGTCTTAGACCCGCCCCTAAATTAACCTATTCATCAAACTTAAATTACTTCGCCGCGGTTGTTTCCAAATCCTTGCGGTAAAGCGGGGTCCAGCCCGACTGATCCTTGAACAAACGCACGCATTGAATGCGCTTCTCGTCAGTCAGGTAAAAGCGGTGGAAGCGGTTGGCGGGAACCAGGATAAAATCTCCCTTTTCCACGATGACCTTCATCCAGCGGTCATCCTGGCTCCGGATTTCGAATACTCCCGAGCCGTCCAGTAAAAATCTCACCTCATCGTCCGTGTGCAGGTGCTCGCCCACGAATTTTTGGCAGAGAGCCTCGAAGTTGGGCATATCGGCCCACATCTTGACTTGGTCCATCGTGACATAACCGCGTTCCTTCATGAGGGCCTCAAGAGGAGCCTTGTATTTAATTTCATCCGTCTCGAACTGCTCATAGGGAACGCCCTGGGCGTTCAACTCGTCCGCCGAGATGTTGTTGCCCGTATCCAACCAAATCGCTTTCATGTTTTCTCCTTATGACGGCAGTTATCAGCGGCCAGTTTTCAGCAAAAAAAACCAACGGCTAGCACCTAATCGCCAATTCGCGTTAAGCGTCCAGCGCGATTCCCAATTGCTTCATCCGGCCCGCGGCCTCAAATAAATAGTCGTAGCATTCGGCGTGGGTCTTGGCTTGCTTCCAATCCTTGCCCCAAACATAAACCCCGTGGCGGCGGACCAGCACCGCGTGGGATTTGGGGTTGTTCTGGATGGCCTCGCCCAGGGAATCGGCCAACTCACACTCGTAAGCGGTGTTATCGATGATGGGCACTTCCAAAGTGTCAAAGGCGCCGTAGCCCTCCACGCCCTTTTGCATTTCCATGTTCTTGATGCGGAAGGCCTTGTCGTAGAGCATGGTGGCGGTGGCGGCATTGACCGAATGGCTGTGCAGGACGGCGCCGGCGTTGCGCATTTTATAAGCGTGCATGAAGAGGGGGGAGCATTGGGAAAGCTTCAAGCCCCGGCCCGGCTCCTCGACAATATGGCCGTCGCTGTCCAGCACGAAGATGTCCTCCGGCGTAAGGCGTTCTTTTTGAACGCCGCTAGGAGCCATATAAATGAAGCCGTCTTCCTTGATGGAAATGCCGCCGCCGGTGCCGGAAGCCCAGCCCAGGTCGTAAAAATTACGGCATAATTCGCAAACAAGTTCGCGGGTTTTTCGGGAAGAGGCGGAGGAAGGCGTCGCTTTTTTTTCTTGAGAAGCGCTTAAAATGGATTTCATTTTCAAATAAAGTACCAGTATCCTGTCCCTGGCGTCAAGGGAAAGACCCGTTCCCGGCGGCCCGCCCAAAGGAATTCTTGTGCCAGCCTATTACCAATCCACCCAATCCCAATTCGTCAAAGCCCCGCCCCAAAAGGTTTACGAGGCCTTGACGGATTGGGCCCAAAGATCCCAATGGCGTAAAGGCATCGCCTTGGAATGGGACGGGGATTCCACGGCTTTTTTAAACCAAAAAGTTGTCTTCAAGGTTCAAGGTCTTTTTCCCCACGCCTTTTCTTTCCGGGTCGCGGGGCTTGAACCACCCCGCCGTTTTTACATGGAATACATAGGTCCCCTCAAGGGGCGGGCTTCCTTGGAAATTATTCCCCAAGAGGGAGGGAGCCTGGCGCTATTCCATTGGATGAAGGTGGAGCCGGCTGGTTTCTGGCCGAGGCTGTATTTTGCCCTGGGGTTGGGAATGAGAGCCCACCGCGCGCGGACCCTTGAAACCCTGGGAATGCTCAAACAACACTTGGAAGCAAAGGTTCCGCCGCGAAAGGACCCCCAATAGCCAGGTCAAAAAGCAACGATAGGACTTTGAGTTGTTTGAGAATAACGAAAAATTGGGTTAATTTGCGGCCAGGGGTTGTTGATTAGCGGTTCTTGCCCTCTTATCATACCTTTCCTATGTTTAGCCAATAAGAACATCGAGCCTCACGGAGATACGACATGAACCTAAGCCATGACCAGATCAAGCGCTATACCCGCCATATCCTGCTCCCCGAAGTGGGAGTGGACGGCCAAAAGAAGCTTTTGGCCGCAAGGGTCTTGGTGGTCGGCGCGGGAGGATTGGGCTGCCCCATTTCCCTCTACCTGGCCGCGGCGGGAGTGGGAACGATCGGGTTGGTGGATTTCGACACGGTGGACGCCAGCAACCTCCAGCGCCAGATCCTCTTCACGACCGAGGACGTGGGCAAGCCCAAGGTGGAAGTGGCCGCCAAACGGTTGAAGGCCCTGAACCCCGACGTGACGGTCAAGACCTACCAAGTCGCCCTTAAGAGCGACAACATCATGGACATCCTCAAGGACTACGACATGATCATTGACGGGACTGATAATTTCCCGACCCGCTACCTCACCAATGACGCCGCCGTGCTCCAAAAGAAACCCAACATCTACGGCTCCATCTTCCGATTCGACGGCCAAGTGACAGTGTTCAAGACGCCCGAGGGACCCTGCTACCGCTGCCTCTATCCGGAGCCGCCGCCGCCGGGAGAAGTGCCTTCCTGCGCCGAGGGCGGCGTCATGGGAGCCATGGTGGGAACCATCGGGGCCATCCAGGCCACGGAAGCCATCAAGCTGATCACGGGCGCGGGGAAACCGGCCATCGGAAAGTTCGTCATCTATAACTCCCTGGATATGCAGTTCCGAAACTTGAAACTGCACAAGGATCCCTCTTGCCCCATTTGCGGAACCAACCCGACCATCAAGGCCTTGATCGATTACGAGCAGTTCTGCGGGATGAAGGTGGAAGAAACCCAAACCAAGCAAGTGGCTGTCGGCAAGGACGAGATCGATGCCTTGGAATTGAAGGTGAAGATGGACGAGAAGCAGGATTTTTTCCTGTTGGACGTGAGGGAACCCAACGAGTGGGACATCGCCCATATCGAGGGAGCCACCTTGCTCCCCCTCTCTCAATTGCCAAACCGCTTCAAAGAGCTGGAAAAAGTTAAGGGCAAGGAAATCGTGGTCCACTGCAAGAGCGGTGTCCGCAGCATGAAAGCCATCAACTTCCTGAAACAGCAGGGGTTCGAGCATCTGGTCAACGTTTCCGGCGGGATCCTCGGCTGGAGCGACCAGGTCGATTCCTCGGTGCCGAAGTACTAACGCTGAACCACAGAGTTACACAGAGTGAACAGAGTAAGACTTTGATCTTCTGTGTTTAGGCCAAAATTTTACTCTGTGTAACCCTGTTAACTCTGTGGTGAATATGCCTGAAGAAACCAAAAAAGAAATCGGCGTGGCGCGGGTGGCTTTCGCTTCCCGGTTCCGGGCTTTTGTCGATTACCAAACCCCCGAAACCGACGCGCTTTCCCGCGAGAGGGATTCCATCCAGCTTTTCGCCCTGACCATGGTCAAGGCGTTGTTCCTGCTGGGGGAAAACAAACACGCCCCCATGTTGGTCCAATATCTCCAAGCCGCCATGGGCGACACGGTGACCCCCAAGGGACTGAACCGGCCCACGATCATGGGCAAGGACCAGGTCTTGCTGGCGGCTTTGCCCGAAAATTCCGAAAGGCTGATGGTTCTGCGGTTAATCCAGGAGGAGGAATCCCGCCTCGCCGAGCTGACCCTGCCCCTGGGCGACGAGGGCCATTTTTATCCCGCCACGGTCATCTTTTTTTTCCAATACCTCATCCGCACCTTGAGCGACCCGTCCCTTTTCTTTTTGATGCTGGTCCTAGGCGGCGTCATGGAATATTACGAAAAGATCGGCAAGACCAACGACCTCCGGGCCCTCACCGACGGTCCGGTTTATGGATTCTCCACGGCCATCCGCTATATTGAGGACGAAAGGCGCCGGAGCCAACCAACACCGCCAACGAATTAAGGCGGAACATTTTTCACCACAGGCCCTAACGGGCCACAGAGGCACAGTTAGGAAAATTCTTTGGGTTTCACCAAAAATCTTTTGCCTAACTGTGTCTCTGTGGTCCCCGGAGGGGACCTGTGGTGAACTGGTTTTGTCGTTTCCATTTTGGTTTTTGTAAAATCATTCGAGGTTGACCCATGCCGCTTCCCCTCATCGAAAAAACCCAGGAAATCTTCTCCGAAACCTTTATCGGAAAAACCGAGGCGGCGGTTTTCGCTCCCGGCCGGGTGAATCTGATCGGCGAGCATACGGATTACAACGAGGGCTATGTCCTGCCCATGGCGGTGGACAAGGGGATCGCCATCGCCGGACGGAAAAGGAAGGATTCGAAGATCATCCTTTATTCGGCCGATTTCCGTCAAAAGGACGAGTTCACCCTGGAAAACCTCAGGCCCGACGTGAGCCTGCCCTGGGCTAATTATTTTAAGGGCGTGGCGGCTTTATTAAAAAAGAACGGCATCCCCCTGGGGGGATGCGAGGCGGTCATCAAGGGCGACTTGCCCCAGGGAGCGGGCCTCAGCTCCTCCGCGGCCCTGGAAGTGGCCTCGGGGGTTTTTCTCAAAAAACTATTTCAATTGGATTTGGACGATTTGGACCTGGTCCGGCTGGCCCAGAAGGCGGAGCATGAGTGGGCGGGGGTCCAATGCGGCATCATGGATCAATTCGCCTCCCATTTCGGAGGAAAAGACCACGCGCTTTTCCTGGATTGCAGGACATTGGAATATGATTGGGTGCCTTTGGGCACGGACTACAAGGTAGTCGTGTTCAATACGGGGATCAAAAGGGAACTGGCTTCCTCCGCCTACAATGAGCGCCGGCATCAATGCCAGGAGGGTGTCAGGGAACTAATGAAAGTGCTCCCCGCAGTCCGGTCGCTCCGGGATGTTTCCCTTTGCGATTTCGAGAAGCACCAAGGACGGCTGGACCCGGTGGTCCTGAGACGGTGCCGCCACGTGATTTCGGAAAACCAGAGGGTTTTGGACGCGGTGGAGGCCTTTCGGAACAGGAATTGGCCAAGGATCAAGGTTCTTTTTAAGGAGTCCCACGAGAGTTTGCGGGATGATTACGAGGTCAGCTGCCATGAGTTGGATATCCTGGTGGAACTGGCGGAAGAGCATCCCCTTCAAGGAGGTTCCCGCATGACCGGCGGGGGCTTTGGAGGATGCACGGTCCACCTGGTTCCGAAGGAGCAACAAGTCATCGAGAATTTCGTCTCTTTTGTCGCGGAGGGGTACCAAAAGCGCCACGGCACCAGGCCGGAACATTATGTCTTTACGCCGTCGGCGGGAGCGAAATTTTTAAACGGCAGTTAGAAGTTAGGAGTTCGGAGTGAGGAGTTTTTAAATCCTCTTTCACATCTAACTACTAACTTCTAACTCCTAACTTTATTTGAGGTGTGTATGAAACCCAGTTTGTTAATCATGGCTGCCGGCATGGGCAGCCGCTACGGCGGATTAAAGCAAATGGAAACCCTGGGGCCGGGGGGCGCGACCTTACTGGACTATTCGGTTTACGACGCCATCCGGGCCGGATTCGGAAAGGTGGTTTTCGTCATCCGCCATGATATCGAGGATGATTTCAAGAAAATCGTGGGCAAGAAATGGGAAACCAAGATTCCCGTCCGGTACGTGTTCCAGGAACTGGGGATGGTCCCGGAAGGGTTCCAGGTTCCCGAGGCCCGGCAAAAGCCCTGGGGAACGGGTCATGCCATTTGGGTGGCGCAAGGGGCGGTCCAGGAACCTTTCGCCGCCATCAACGCCGACGATTATTACGGCCGAAATTCCTTCAAGGTGTTGGCGGGCCACCTGAAAAAATTGAGCAACTTTGCCAAGGCCGATTATTCCATGGTGGGTTTTCACCTCAAGAATACCCTGTCCGAATTTGGCACCGTATCCCGCGGGGTCTGCGAAAAAACATCCTCCGGCCACCTGAAAAAAGTAGTGGAGAGGCTGAAAATCGGGAAAGAAGGGAAGAAAATATGGTATCTCGGGGAAGAGGGGGAGTCCCATCCCTTGAAGGGCGGCGCGACAGCCTCCATGAACATGTGGGGGTTCACCCCCGTCCTCTTCGAGCAATTGGGGGAAAAGTTTAAGAGGTTCCTTAAGGAAAAGGGGCGGGAGGAAAAGTCCGAATTCCTCATTCCCCGCGTCGTGGATGAACTGATCCACGAGAAAAAAGCCAAGGTGAAGGTGCTTTCCTCAAAAGACCAGTGGTTTGGGGTGACCTATCCGGAGGACAAGGAAAAGGTGCGCGAAAGCATCCATCGTTTGGTGGCGAAGAAGATCTATCCGGAAATTCTATGGAATTAATGCTTAAAATTTAATTTTTTTGTCACACTCCCTTGGCAATAAAAAAAGGTTTATCTATTAAGAATTTATTTACGTTATTAAATTTTAAATCGTTTTTTATAAACATTTCCTTATTTTTAATTTTGTGCATTCTTATTTTTTGCTCACAGAAACCACGTTTGGACCTGCCTTTCACGGAAAACGAAGGAATGTTCACCTGCGCGGCCCAAGAAATGGTGGACTTCCATTCTAAGCTTTACCTGGATGTTTGGGATCATAAGCCGCCGTTGTTTTTCGCACAGGCGTGGTTGCTCAGAGAATTTTTTCCGCTGGATGAAGTACATGTTCATTTGTGTGTTTTGTGCATACATTGTTTGATCGCATTTCTGATATTACTTATAGGTCGTAAACTACAGCTCACTAATATTGGATATTGGTCGTCGCCATTTTTTTATTGTTTTTTAATTACCCCGCCGTTGTTACAGCCCTGGACACCCCAATCCGATTTGTTGATGCAACCATTTCTCCTTCTTTCATTTTACGTGGGAATTTCAAAAAAACCGATGTTGGCGATACTGTCTGGAATATTTTGGGGCTGCGCCTTCTTTACAAAACAAACCGCTTTATTTTATCTGCCAGTTTACATATTTCTGATTGAGTTTAAACAACTACCAAGGTTTTCTTTTTTTGTTTTGGGGGTTGATCTCATTTCTGCCGTGATTGCTTTACCTTTTCTTTTGGACGGAAGAATCCAACTGTTTTGGCAAGCGATCACCGGTTTCAACGAATTGTATGTCTTGAATGGTTGGTGGCAAATTCTTCATATTGATTTTATTCGAAATGCCGTATTTTATTTTCACAAAATATTTTTAGCGACTTATGTAATGCCATTGGTCGGGATTTTTCTTTCGTGGTTTTTGTGTCGCGGAAAGAACGGTGAAATAATTTACTCGATGATTTTGATTTGGTTTCTTTGCGGATTGACAGGTTGTTTTGCTAGTGGACATTTTTTTCCTTATTACTATCTTTCGGTTTTAGCGCCGACTTCCTTAATTTTAGGTTGCGTTTTTAAACAATGGATAAACAAAAAGGATTACTGGTTAACTGGCTTTTTCATTTTGCTTTTTATATGGATTGGGGCTTTGTGGACTAATTTATTCTCGATAGAAGATTATTTATTTGCCAGATGCCAATACTCGACCATGAGGTTTCGTGACGCGAAAGAAATGGGAATGTTCATAAAAGAAATGTCGAAACCGGACGACAGCTTGCTTTCTTGGACCGCTGAACCACAACTTTATACGTATTCGGGATTGAAAATGGCAGTTGTCACGACGCCAATGGTTAATCAACTGGCCGGTATTCCGGAGGAGATGGAAAAATCTAAAGAAAATATTGAAATAAACAAACCTCGTTTTTGTGTGACAACTAAATTTAATCAAGTAGTGGATATGCCGGTTTGGATTAAAAGAAGTCTGGAAAAGGAGTACTCAAAGGTAAAAGAGATAGGGTTACTGGATTTATATATTAGTGATGAAAAGCGTTGATTTATTTGTGCTAAATATTAATGTCAATAATGGATGCTGGGGTTATATTAATGGAGATCATTATCATCATTCGTTTTAAATTATAGAAATTCTAGGTATCCAAAATGAATAAAATTATAAGTATTTTCTTCATTGTCCTCGGTACGATAGCTTTTGGGGCAATTATAGGGGTCGGATGCTCGAAGTCTCCCGTGGCGCCGACTATGCCTCAAAACCAAATGAAAATTACCGAGAAAGATTTAAGCTGTTTAAGTTTTTCACATGATGATCCACCCCAACCACCGATACTCAGCAATGGAATTTTAGTACCATGTAGTTGCATTGATGGTACGGCTTATAATAATCCGGTTGACAGTGTTTTGACGACCGGTTGTCGTTTAACTTATTTTCCAACCCCGAACGTTAGTGGTACTCCCACCATTACGCCAATAGAGACTTCAACACCGATTGAAAATACCCCGACAATAACACCTACAACCACGGCTTTAACCAATACACCCACTATAACTTACACGCCTACACAAACAATAACGACTACACCTCCAACAAGTACTCCTACAATTCAAAATACTTTTACCGAAACATTTACACCTACGCTTACGGATACACCTACACATTGTCCGACCCCATTTCCGGGCGCTTGTCAAAAATGTGATGATACATATGATCAAGATCTAGTTGAAATTCATGAGCAAGCCAGAAAAAAAACTGTTATTGGTTTGGCCGCCTGTGCATTGGGTTGTGCTCTTGTAGAAGAGGCA
>Ga0265318_10000890_pt1 | contig 19513 bp, 13 predicted proteins | sample 4821metaG_FD_192431 | JGI IMG/M metagenome (GOLD analysis project Ga0265318, IMG submission 192431) | Rhizosphere microbial communities from Carex aquatilis grown in University of Washington, Seatle, WA, United States - 4-8-21 metaG | ecosystem: Host-associated > Plants > Roots > Rhizosphere >... | reverse complement strand
TCGCGCGGCATGGCCAAGGCAAGCGGCGTGTCGGTCTCCAGCGTGCAGCGCATCTGGCGCGCCTTTGGCCTGCAGCCGCACCGGATGGAGACGTTCAAGCTCTCCACCGATCCCAACTTCGTGGCCAGGCGCGGCGTCTAGGGAACCGGCAGGCCCTCGCGTAGCAGTTTCTCCCTTGAAAAAAACGCGACACCCGACCAGTCGACGAATTCGGCGAGGTATTCTTGCGCATAGACCAAAGGGTCGTTGTCCCGCTCCAATTCCGCTTGGTACTTGCTGCGCCGTAGTTGCCACGAAGGCACGCTTTCGTAGCGCAGGCGCTTCGGCAGCAGCGGATTGTCCATGGTGGTCGCGTGATATTCGCGAAACCCGTGCTGCGGCTCCGTGCAGATCCGGTAGAAGAAATTGTCGGGATTCTTGCCCGCGGAATTCGAGCAAACCAGGGCCTTACCCACTATGTGAGCTAAAGCGCATTGCGCGAATATTGGCACGTCCCCGGGTTTTGAAGAGCGGCATTGGCCTAGCTGAAGATCGACAGGTTTTTGTTCTCGCCGCGAAACGCCACGAACGTGCTCTGCGATGACCGCTTTCCGCACAGAGTTTGGGTCACCGCGTGAATCTTCTGCGCGTTGAACACGATCATTTCCCCAGGCCGCGGCTTCAGCACTACGGCTGGCTCTCCGATGAATTTGCGGTCAATGCCGTAATCGCCAGGCACGCGGTGGAGGTCGTATTCCAGCTTGTTGTCGAAGCCGAACCCCCATAGCTGCAAAAGGCCGCCTATTTCGGCGCAGCTCAGATAGCAGACTGCGGAGAGCTGAGTGATGAAGCTGTGCGCTTCTACGACGTCGGGAATGTCCCAGCGCGTCATGTCCTGGTGGGGACGGGCTTCGCCGCCATCTTCGAGGGCTCGGAGCAGTCCCGCGAAAGCAGGACGCTGCTTGAACTTCTGAAGATCGCAGCCTGGTGCCCATCGTTGCTGCAGCTCGAGCAGTAGTTGTTCCATCGGGCTCTTATAGGGTCCGAACACGTTGCGCAGCTCCGCGAACCAGCGCGGGACGGAGTTCAGATACTCGTCGAGCTTTTCCGGTTTGTCTGCTGCGTCGTAGACCGAGCCGCCGACGATCTTTTTGAACCCCGGCTCAACGTCGTAGGCGACCCCGGGATTGCTGGCGATTTTCGTCAACACATGGGAGCGGGTCTGCTCGAAGCACCAGTTGGGAAATCGCACGGCGATGATTTCTCCGCGCGCGACTGCGGAGATCGCGGCGACGTCGAGATTCTGGGACTCGACGACCTCGAAGCAAAGATTACCGATAGTCATGACAAATCTCCTTGGTTGAGTAGGAACGAGACTTTGGGCTTGCCCTTCTTCTGACTGAACGTCATGGCGAACTCGCCGACCTCGGCGATTTCCTTGAGATGGGTGCCGCCGCAGGGGATCGTGAAACCCAGGCACTCCCAGTAGCGGAAGCCCTCTTTCTCCGGATCGTCACGCGTCCGGACCGCCGCGCCGCGCTGCACAAGCGCCCGCATCTCCTCGAAGGCTTGCGTGGCCAGCTCTTCGCTCACTAGCGGAGTGTCGTAGCGGTTGAAGGCGGTGCCGTCGGTGTTCAAGTCCGACGTCGTCGGCACCGGGATGGCGTGACCGGCCACCTGTTCCAAAAGGCAATGATGCAGATGGACGATACTGTGGAGCCGCATCTGCTTGAAGCGATGCGACCAGTCCAACGTCATGTCGACTTGCCGGCCCTGCGCGAGATCCGGCGCGGCCGCGTCCAGGACGCAAAGCGGGCGGCCGTCCGTCGACAGTTCGTCCTTGACCGTGTCGACGACGACGTGGGCGGTCTCGCCGATCCGCAGGATGCCGCGATCGCCCTTCTGTCCTCCGCCCTGAGGGTAGAAGATGGACCCTTGCAGCGCGACATAGAACTTGCCGTCCTCCTCGAAGGCGGCGGCGACGGTGCCGTTGCCTTCCCGGAGATAGGGTTGGGATTGATAGAGAGTGGCCATGTTTTCCCTTTCTCTTGGTTGGGCGCGCCGGCGCGAGCGCCGGTCGCGATTGCGTTCGACGTTCGTCAGCTCAAGAAGAGATTCAAATAGGTCGCCGTCGCCGCGTCGACTTCGCCCGGCGCCGGCTTCCATCCCGGCTGTCCGGCCCTGACGATGAAGCGAAAGCGGCCGCCGATGACAAGGAACCGTTCGAAAACGATCGGCTGGGCAATGACGTAGCCCAGGCGCATGTCCTGGTGTTGGCTATCGAGGATCTGGGAATCGACGAATCTCGCGGCGGCGGCGGATATCTCGATCCAGACAGGTTGTTTGAGGATGACCGGTCCGGTGGTGAATTCCATCACTCCCGCCGCGCCGCTTGGGATGTCGTTGCGATATCGGACGGCTCGAAATTCGGGGGTTTCGAGGATTAGGATCGGCCCCTCCGAGGGGACTCTCGGCGGCAGCACGGCCGTCACCGTGGCCTCTCCTATGAAAACGGCTCCCGCAGGGTAAGAAGTAAATCGGCCGGGATCTTCTGGCGCTTCATCACCGGACGGATCCACCCCTTGAACAAATTGGAGAGTACCGAGAGAAGAGTTGCTTCGAGACATCTTCTAGTCCTTTCAACTAGTTATTTTAAAAAATGGTAGTGACCTTACCCCTTCTGGAATTCTTGTACTATTGAACTTCAACTATGTCAATTGCACCAATATCGGTTAATCTGGCGTTCAGGCGCAATATCGTCTAATTGGTCCGCTTAGCGGTAAGTGCCCGCGCAATAACAACTTTTGGGCTTTGGTTATGAGCACGCTCACAGAGTTCTTGGACAGGCGATTCCAGGAGGCGCACCCTTTGGCGGATACGGACGCCAAAAAAGCGAAATTTCTGGAGGTCGATGCGGGCAGCTACAGCAAGATTCTAAGCGGCAAGATGGAGCTTTCTGCGTCTAGAGCGGCGAAGTGGGCGGAGCAGCTATTTCCTTCTGATTTGACGAAGCAGGATCAGTTCAGAAACCACGTGCTGACGCTCGCCCAAACCCGCGTTCGCACCGTCGCAGAATTCTGCGACTCCATATCCGAGACCGGCGCGGTTCCGGTGACACAGATCTCCGAACTCTTCAGGGCTCTGTTGAATAAGAGCGACGTCAAACACGCGTTGATCTGCGCCGAATACCGCGATCTGCCGCGCGCCGGCGAATCCGCGAAGTATGAGTCGCTCGGAGACGACCTCGCGGACGCCATCGCAAATGGTTTGACCTTCGCGATGTTCCAGCCGTTTACCGACGCGATGTTCAAGCCGTTTACGGAGGTGCCCCCGAAATTACAGAAGTCCGAGGAGCCTTCCGCCGCTGACAAATACATGCAGGAGATGCGGGTGAAGTGCCGCGAGGCCTATCGCAAGTTTCGTCTCGAGGCGGAGAAGATCGCCACAGCCAACAAAATAAAGGAAATGGGTGGCGCTCCACTCGACGATCAGCAGGTCAAAGACATCAGGGCCGTTATAGACAAACGCCTTCGACTCTATGAGCGCAACGTCGCGGCGTTTCAATCTCCGGCAGTTGGAGGATTTCAAGCGAAAATATTTTTGGTCCACTACAAAACCAGGGTTCCGGTCGAGGAGAATCACTACCGAATCATTCAATGGGTTGCTACACAGAAGCATGACTTGCTGATCTATCGCGGCGATACGAACCTCAAATCGGAGGCCCTGAAAGATACGTTCTATCCAGTGCCGCATTATTTCGAGCTTCACGACGGCGCATTGCCGCTGTTGAAGGACAGCGAGGACATGGTCGATACGCATAGAGCAATATTTGCGAAATCGGTGAGGCGCCAGGAACTGCCTCAGATGCACAACGCTTGGAAGGCCTTTGAAGAAAAATGGGAACCGTGACCGACCTTGCCGCTAGACACCTGAACCTGCCCGAGCTCGATATCGAGCCGCGGCACGGGCTGACCATGAAAGGGTGGGACTTCTCGCAAGCCGTGGTCGCGCGTGCGCTGGCGGAAGGGCTGATCTTGAATCCGGCCATGGAGCTGTTCTCCAACCGTTGCCCGTGGAACTGCAGCTACTGCTTCACCGAATCCACCTTCGGAACGAAGAAGCGCAAGCTCAGCAACGAGCTTTCCCTGCAGCAGAGGATGGGCGTGCTAGGCGATCTAGCGCGTCTGGGTGCGCGGTCGATCAACATCGTGGGCGCCGGCGAGCCGACGATCGATTCCGATTTCTTCGCACTCTTGGAATGCGCGGCGGAGCTCGGCATGACGCCGATCGTCTACACTGAAGGTTCGCTGCGTCTCTCGGACATGGATTTCTGCCGGAAGCTCTACGATCTGGGTGCCACGCTTGTTCTGAAGGTCAACAGCCTGTGGCAGGAGGACTATCAGAATCAGATTCTGGTCAGCGGCGACACGGGGCGCAAGACTCCCCGCTACAACTATTTCAAGGCCCGGCAGAAGGCCATCGAAAACCTGTTCGCCTTGGACTTCAACAAGGAAAACCCGACGCGCTTGGCATTCGATACGATCATCTGCAGAGAGAACGTTCATGAGATGGTCCGCCTGCACCGGTTTGCGCGCGACCACAACATTTTCGTCCTGATGGTGAACTATCTGCCGTCCGGCCGCAGCGCGTCAGGCCATACCAACGCGATATCGAAGGCGGAGCAGCTTTCGGTGTTTGGGGAGTTGGCGCAAATCGACAAGGAGGAGTACGGCATCGTCCAGCGCGGGATATTCCCCTATGCGGGCGCCCAGCCTTGCCTTATTCGCGGAACCGGATTGTACGTTAAGATCAACGGCGACGTGCTCGCCTGCCCGGGCGAAACCGAGCCAGTGGGAAGTATCCTGGATTCGCCGCTTGCGGAGATATGGAATCGTCTCCTCGACGTCCGGGCCAGCTTTGACGGCGGATGTGCTCCGCGCGAACGGTTCTGGGCGGGGCTGAACAACGATGAATACCCGCGAGGCGATTCATACAGAGAAGGCATCGCCGCGCTGTAGGCAGTGCCAGCGTGGCAGCCGAAATGTCACGACACTTGGGAGGCCGCCATGAAACGTCGGTTGTTACAGCTTAGCCTTGTAGCGGTTGGCATCTTGATCATGACCGGGGCGCTAGCGCGACATGATTCCGCCCTAGGCGCCGCGAAGCAGAACCCGAAGATCGGAATCGTCTATACTTCGCCTCACCCCGTCATCAACGACATCATTGTCGGGTTCAAAGCTCAAGTCCTGCGCGCCTATCCGAAGGCCACATTCTTCGAGCGTCATGCCAACGGCCAGCAAAGCGAATACGGCACGGCGGTGGCTGCCACCATCGGAGGGCAGCCTGACCTGATCGCCCCAATCGCAACGCCAATCGCCAAGCTAGCGGTGGATCAAGCGCGGGGGCGAATCCCAATCGTGTTCCTGGGCATCACCGATCCCGTAGGGGCAGGGATAGCGCGCTCTCTAGATCATCCAGAGCTCGCGACAGGATCGAGCGATCTTTGCCCCTTCGCTGGTTTGTTGAGCGTCGTGAGAGAGACACTGCCCGGCGCGAAGATCCTCGGTTTGCCGTACAATCCTTCCGATCAACCTGCGGTCTTCAGCCGAGCGCAGCTCAAGCTCTTGGCACCAAAATACGGCTTCGCCATCGTGGACGAGCAGGTGACATCCGCGAGCGAGCTTTCCACGCAGGTGCGGGGCTTGGCCGGGCGCGTCGACGCTGTCGTGATCGGCGCGGACAACCTCATGATGGAAAACCCCGCAGCAGTGGCGTCGGCAGCGGCGGAGGCGGGGAGACCGGCCTTCGCCTGCGACGAGCCGTCCGTCAAGGCCGGCGCGGTAGCCGGCATTGGCATCAACTATCGCCAAGTGGGTGAGATCGGCGGTGATCTCGCGGTACAGGTCTTGGGCGGTAAATTTCCGGGCGGCCTGCCGGTCGCCGTGCTGCGAACCGGCACCATATCGGTGAATCGCGAAGCCGCCTGCCGTGTGCATCTGACTGTTCCGGCCGCGGTCGCGCGCAAGGCGACCGACGTGACGCCGACAAATGCCCGTTGCCTCGCAATGCACTAGAGCCGGATATGCTCGCCATTACCGATAGCGTTCTCTACGAAGCGCTCCCCTATGCGCTGGTGGCGTTCGCGCTGGTGCTCACCTATCGCTATCTCAAACTGATCGACCTGACGTTTGCGGCCTCCTTCGTGGCGGGGCCGGCCATCGCAGGCTCGCTGCTCGTGCAAGGAGGATCGTTTGGGCCCGCCTTGCTCGCCGCTCTGGCGGTGTCAGCTGCGCTGGCATGCGTCACGCTGAGCCTGATGTGGGCGTTGGAACTCGACGGCCTCTTGGCTGGGCTATTGACGTCGTTTGGCGGCGTGGCCGTTGCGCTGATCTTCACCCAGGGGACGCTCAGCCTCCACGAGATAACAACCCCGTTCGATGCGCTCAAAACGATCGACTACCCCCTTGTCGATGGGACGCTGCCGCTTCACCCTTCGCAAATAGGCGTCTTTCTGGCCGTCGTCCTTCTCCTGAAGATCGTCGTCGACCGGTTTCTCGATTCGGAGCTCGGCCTCGCGTTCCGCGCAATGGAGGACGACCGCAGCAGAAGCTTCCTACTCCCCTCCATCGGTGTTTCGGAGCTCAGGATGCTCGCCATCGGCGTGGTGTCTGGAAACATGCTCTGCGCCGCTGCAGGTATGATGGTGATGCTGAAGGAAGGGCAGGTGACGGCAGGGCGCGGGTTCGACGTGCTGATCTCCATTATCGCGGCCTATTTGCTCGGCATTGTTCTGTTCGAGCGCCGCGCCTCTCGGGAGGGCAGCATCCTGGCTCGGTGGATCGCGCGGATCGCGGTCTTTCGTCCGAGCACCGCGGCATTTCTGGGGTTGTTGTTCTATTTCATCCTGCTGAGCTTGGTTGCACGCACCGATCTGCCTTCGTCGACGTCGCGCCTCTTCATGCTAGGGCTCATCGTGGCAAGCTTCGTCGCGGGACGTTGGAGGGACATCGTTTCGCGCTGGACGCTAGCAAAGGGCAATCGCACCTACCTTGTTCCTCCATCCGCTCCCTTCGAAGCGATCTCGGTTAATATCTCTTATCCCGGCTATCCAAATCCGGCCAGGATCGTTCGCGATCTAAACCTCCAGGTGCCGCCGCACACCGTCGTTCAGCTGCGAGGGCCGAATGGCGCTGGCAAGTCCACCCTGCTCAAATTTCTGGCGGGGCTCCTGCCTGGTGAGGGAACGGTCAATGTCCCGAGCAGGAACGCCGCGCGGCGCCGTCGCGTGGCGGGGCGTAGGGTCTTCGTCGGATACGTATCGCAAGACGCGTGGCTAGCGTCGTCATCAACTCTGACCGTTCAGGAGAATCTGGCCCTATTCAAGGCGGGGCCGCGTGCGCGCTTTTGGAAGAATTGGAAACCCGCGCCGGCCGCTAGTACAGCGTCTGCAATCGCCGCTCTGGTCGCAAAGGCCGGCGATGTTCCTGCCGGCCAGCTTTCCGGCGGCCAGCGCCAAGTGCTGAACATCGCCGGCCTGATAGTGCGACCGGACCCCCCGGATGTAATTCTGCTCGACGAACCGTTAACGCACCTGGACGAAGAAAACGCCATTGCTTGCGTTGAACTGATAGAGCGAATGGCCAAGGAAGACCGCGTCATTGTGATCGTACAGCACGATATCTCCGCACCAATCACTATCCATGCCTCGAGCGCGCAAAGCGCGCTCGAGCAAGCTGTTTCGACGGTGATAGATATTGAATCACTTCAGAGCCTCTCCTCTGGCGAGTAATATCTAGGCCGCTCGAGCTAGAGCGAGGCAGTGGACGAAGCGTAGGCCCTAGGCTAGTGTAAAAAACCTTTAGTTTAGTTGCATGCGCACATATTCACAGCGCCGTTAGACCGCCATCATCGATCGATTGATCAATCAATTTTTCCAAAACCGCACACAGCTGTTCCTCGATTTTATCTATCTGTTGAATGATGTCCGCGCCAATTTCAACGTTATCAAGCATGCGATCATGCAAGATCCTCGTCGTGAGGTCTCGGAGGCACGCCCGCACTACATTGTTTACGCTTTCAAGCATTCTCTTCTCCACCTGCTAGAGAAAGATCCACTAGGAGTTCCGGTTGGAATTGCCAATGCACTTATACCACAGTGGCACCTGGATATGTAGTCCGGGATAAGGTGAGATAAATGGGACCGAAAATAATTAGTTCACCATGCAAGTATCTCAAGGTGCGGTGTGGATGGTTTGGATACCGGCGCTTAGCGAGGTTAGAGGTGGAGATCTTATGAGCCAATTGAGTCGCCACTGAGCTTGCTAACTCTTCTTGCTGAATTTATCTCACGGCTCTAAATGTTGAGCGCCGCCGCTCAACATTCGAATGTTCTGAACCAATAGCGCCCGTTGGTCATGGCACTCCTCATCTTTGTAACGATAATTGCTAGTTATGGATGGCCGCGATCCGTACTGGGGTATTGGCTCCGAATTCCTTGCTTAACCGCGGCGCGGTGATAATTCGCTTTCGTTGACGGCTCTCAGGACAGCCGCACAACAACGGTTGTCCAATATTGGATCGGCTTTCCCTCAAGAAGCGCCGGCAGGAATTTCCATTGCGCCTTGACGAAGGCGATCGCCGATTGATCCACGTCCGGCGCGCCCGATGTCTTTTCGATTGTCGTATCGGCAATGCTGCCGTCTGCCAGCACGAGGATTTTCAGGACGACGGAGCCGGAAGATTGATGCCCGGCAGTGAAGGCCGGATTGGGATGCTCCGGATCCGGGCGTGGCGCCAGGACGAGAGATGCGGACAGAGCGGGCGGTGCCGTGTCGGGCGTCTCACGCGCGATGACGATGTCAGGCATCTGAAGAACCGGCAGCTCGACATCGGGCGGCCTTGGAATAGTTACGGTCTCCGAGCGTGTCGAAGGTGCAAGCACGAGATGAAGTTCATCCGTGCCGTGTAAGGGCGAAGGATTCAAGCTTCCTGCGATGATCGCGATCAGCCCGATGTTGAGCGCAATTGCAAACACGCTGGACAGCACGCGCCACCGCGTCGGCTTGAGCCGCCGCAACGCTACGGCGAGGTAATCGCCATGCTTCAACAGATGATCGAATGCCGCCACCAGCGAAACGCGCAAGCGCCCGGCGATAGCTGCCACATTCTTGTGGCCCATCGCGGCGGGATTTTTCGATTCGCTCTTAGGAATTTCTGCTTCCACCATCTATCTTAATTTGCACGGTCACCGCACTTGTGTCACGTTTCCGTTTGTTGGGGGGATGGGCATGAACAAGCGCAGCTTCCACAGTGTTGCACATCGGCACGGGTTCGACACGTTCATCCGATCCCTGCGACTGTACCTCAAAATATCTCTCGGCTTGATCTCGATGTCGTCCGGCGCGATGGCCGCAGGTCCTCCGCCTATGACGACGCCTGGACAGTTCGGCGTGAGCGCGACTGGCGCGGCAAGCTACACCATTCCAATCATCGTCCCGCCGGGAACGGCGGGGCTGGCGCCGTCGCTGTCGCTGAACTATTCGAGCCAGAGCGGCAACGGAATCCTGGGCTTCGGCTGGTCGCTGGGCGGCCTGCCCGCGATGACGCGCTGCCCGCAGACCTACGCGCAAGACGGCACGCATGTGGGCGTGAACTACAACGGAGGCGACCGCTTCTGCCTGGACGGGCAGCGGCTGCTGTTCATCAGCACGACCGGCAACTATGGCGACAACGGCACCGAATATCGCACCGAGATCGAGAGCTATTCGCGTATCATCCTGCATACTCAAAGCGGCGTGACCGGTCCCGCCTGGTTCGAGGTCCATACCAAGTCGGGACAGATCATCGAGCTCGGCAACTCGACGGATTCGCGCGTCCTGGCATCGGGCACGAGCGTGGCGCGGGTGTGGGCGGCGAGCAAGATTTCCGACACCGTCGGCAACTACATGCAGGTATTCTACACGACGGACCAAGGCCAGTATTATCCTGATCACATCGTATATACCGGCAACGCCACGGCGAGCGTGAACCCGTACAATTCGGTCTATTTCCTCTATCAATCGCGCAACGATCCCTCGACGCTCTATCACGCCGGCTCGATGATCTCGACCGCGAAGCTGCTCTCCGACATCAAGACGTTCACGAACACAACGGGCGCGGGCACGCCAGTCACCGACTACAAGTTCCTCTACACGCTGGGCAACGCGCCGTTCTCGCAGCTCATCTCGGTGCAGCGCTGCGACGGCACCGGCACCATCGCCGGCTGCCTCGCGCCGGCGACGTTCGGCTGGCAGACCGCCAGCACATGGTCGAGCAGGATCGTCGTGGATTCGATGCCGACGATCGCGCCCCCGGCCGCCGGAATCCAATCGGCCGGCCTCGACATCGACGGCGACGGCCATCCGGACGGCTATACCAGGCCCGCTCCCGGAATTGGCGGATGCGAGCCGCTGTACCTCAACAACGGTACGAACTGGACGCTCGCAAACATGACGATGACCTATACCGGCCAGCCGACCACAACCGCGTGTCTGACGACCGGCTATCCGTACGGCCCCAACGCCAGCTTTTTCGACATCGACGGCGATGGCTTGGCGGACATGACCGTTTCAATCGCCTATCCCACGTATTGCTTCTGCATCCTGCGCAACGACGGCCAGGGGCATTTCAACCAGTTCGGCGCCACCAACGCGACCGTGGTGATGACCCACGCCGGCGGCATCAATACCGACGTCAACGGCGACGGCTTGGGGGATTTTTCCGGCTACGACTACTCGACGGGTCTGCTCAGCACCGCCATCAACCAGACCACCCCGGCCGGCCCCGCGTTCAATACCGTCACGACGCCGGTCTACAGCAACAACGATCCTCTCGAAAGCGTGGGCGATGCCGGCGACGTCGACGGCGACGGCTGCGCCGACTTCCGCGCCCAAGGCCCTGAGACGAGCGAAATCATACTTTCGTGCCGCTCGACGCCCACAACGATACCCATCCCTTACTATACCACAAACGGCATTCTTCAGATCTACAATGGCGATTTCAACGGCGACGGAAATACGGATTATCTCGTAGTGCCAGGGTCGGGCCGCACCGCAAGCCTCAACATCTCCACGGGCACATCCTATGTGGTCACGAACGTTCCGGGTCTGAACCAGAACAGCGGAAACACCGCACAGTACTTCCTCGGAGACATCGACGGCGACGGCAAGACGGATGTCATCAGGGTCGACCCCGGGCATATGTACGTCTATACCTGGGCCAGTGGGACCTTGGCGCTGGCGCTCACGGTCAACATCAATCTGCCGCAGCCGGGCTGCAATTGGAACTGCATCACCGGCTACAACGGCTATATGTGGACGCAGGACTTTGACGGAGACGGCTGCACCGATCTCGTGGTCCACTCTGATACGTATTTCTATATCAAGTTCGGCTGCCATCCGCCCCTGCTGATGACGTCCGTCTCGAACGGCGTGGGCGCGACGACCGCGATCAGCTATGGCAAGCTCAACGACAATCAGCCCCTCTACACGAAGTGCACGGGGCAGCCGGGTGTCTACGGCTGCGGCGACATCTATCCGACGCAAGCCGTGGACGGCCCGATCTACGTGGTCAGCCAGATCGACACCAGCAACGGGCTCGGCGCGTGCGTCCCGAATGCGCCTCCACCCAACAACAACTGCTTCACCACGAGCTATGCTTATGCAGGGGCGAAGAACGACCTTAAGGGCCGCGGGTTCCTGGGCTACCAGCAGGTGACCGCGACCGACCATCAGACGGGCGTGGTCGAGACGACGACCTACAACACCCTGTTCCCGCTGACCGGAACGGTGCTCGAGAAGAAGCGCACGCTGAATAGCGTGGTGCTGAGCGATACGATCAATTCCTATCTGAGCGTACCGGCGATGCCGGTGATGGGCACGCCGACCTTCGTCTATCTGTCGGTGAGCACGGTCACGGGCCACGAGGTCGACGGCACGGCGCTGCCCTCCACTACAACGGCCAACACCAACCCGGACGCCTACGGCAACATCCAGACCATCACCGTCACCGTCTCCGACAACTCATCGAAGACGACGCAAAACACCTACAGCAACGATACGACGAACTGGTTCATCGGCAGGCTCACCCAGACTGTGGTGACGAGCATCGTGGGCACCTCGACGATCACGCGCACGTCCTCGTTCCACTACAACCCTTCGAACGGGGTGCTCGACAAGGAGATCATCGAGCCGACGGCGACAGGCTGCAACGGCAACAACACACCATGCCTGCTGGAGACCGACTACACGCTGGACCCCTTCGGTCACCACCAAGTCGCGGTGGTGAGCGGCGCGGGCTTCGCCTCGCGCACCACCATGGTCTACTACGACGCCAACGGCACGTTCGTGACCTCCACGCAGAACAATCTCGGCCAGACGGACGCGACTGACTATTCCGGCCCGAACGGCGCCGCGTTCGGGATGCCGACCAGCCACAACGACCTGAACAACCTGCAGACCGCTTGGTCCATCGACACTCTTGGACGCGAGACGCTGGAGACGCGTCCCGGCGCGCAAGGCACCAAGACGGTGGTGAGTTACCAGTATTGCAATCTCGTCTACATCGGCACCGCGAGCTGCCCGGCAAACGGCGCCTATCTGATGCAGACGACGCCCTACGCCCATGACGGTGCAACGCAGGACGGCCCGGCGACCAAGACCTACTACGACGCGCTCGGCCGCGTGATCGATGTCGACGTCGAAGGCTTCGATGGGCCGGGTTCGGGCTGCACGCTGGCCGCGCCTTGCTGGATTCGGACCACGACCGCCTACGACGGCAACGGCAATGTCGCGCAAACGAGCCGGCCTTACTACGTCACCGGCGGCACGCCGCAATGGACGGTCTACAATTACGGCACGACACCCGACCCCTACGGGCGCCCCGTCACCGTGACCGCGCCCAACAACGGCGTGACGACCTTCACCTATACGGGCCTGGGCAATGCGGGCAGCCAGACCAGTGTAAAGAACGCGCTTAACAAGACGACGATCACGCAGAAGAACGCGCAGGGGCTCACCTCGGCGGTCATCAACGCGCTCACCAAGACGACGAGCTATGTCTACGACGCCTATGGCGACCTTCTGACCGTCACCGATCCGCTCGGCAACCAGATTGTCAACACCTACGACATCCGCGGCAACAAGCAGACCATGTACGACCCCGACATGGGGCTGTGGAACTACAGCTACGACGCGCTGGGCGAGGTGATCACCCAGGTCGATCCCAACGAGCGCGCGAACACCGCGATCACGACCATGAGCTATGACGGCCTGGGGCGGCTCAAGGTTCGCACCCAGCCGGACCAGACCGACACCTGGAACTACGACACCGCCACGAACGGCGTGGGAATGCTCGCGAGCGCGACGGGCAGCAACGCCTCCTACAGCCGGACGCCCGCATATGACAGCCTGAGCCGTCCGGGACAGCTGACGCTGACGATCGGCAACAAGAGCTACAGCTACAACCGCAGCTACAACAGCGACAGCCGGCTTGCGACGCTGACCTATCCGTCCGGCTTCGTGGCGAAGTACGTCTACACCACGCTGGGCTATCTCACTCAGATCCAGGACAACGCGACGTCGGCGGTATTGTGGACGGCCAAGTCGCGCGACGCCGAGCTTCATCTGACCGAGGCGCAGACCGGCAACGGTGTGGATACGATCCAGGTGTTCTATCCCCAGACCGGGCTGGTCGAGCAGATCCGCGCCAGCAATGACGGCCAGGACGACGGCTCGGTGGCGAACATGTCCACTGTGTTCGACGCGCTCGGCAACCTGTCGAGCCGGGCGGATACCTATGCGTCCACGGAGCAGTTCTGCTACGACGCGCTGAACCGGCTGACGAACTACACCATCAACGGAGCTTCGTGCCGGTCGGGCTTCGGTGTCCTCAAATCGGTCTCCTACGACGACATCGGCAACATCACCAACAAGTCGGACCTGGCCGACACCAGCGGCGGCACGGGAACCTACAGCTACAATCTCCCCCAGCATCCGCTGCCGCATGCGGTCATGTCGATCTCCGGCACGGTGAACGGGTCGCAGAACCCCGGCTACCGCTACGACGCCGACGGCAATCTGACCTGCGAGTACACCGGCGCCAATTGCTCGCACGGCGCCATCACCAAGGAGACCGACGCCTACTGGTCGTTCAACATGACGCACACGATCAGCGACGGGGGGACGTCGGCGACCCTGACCTATGACAGCGAGCACCAGCGCCTGACCCAGGCGCTGACCTTTGCCTCGACCACCACGACGACGAACTACCTGAACGACCCTTATAGCGGCGCCTTCGCCGAGAAGGTGGTCTCCGGCAGCACCATCACCTGGAACGACTATCTGACGGTGGACGGCAGGCTGGTGGGCGAACGCATCTGCAGCGCGATCGTGTCGAACTGTCCCGCCGCGAACGCCGCCTGGCAGTACTTCATCACCGACCACCTGGGCTCGGTCAGCGTCGTCACCAATGGCGCGACCGGCGCCGTCACCGCGCGCGAGAGCTTCGACGCCTGGGGCAAGCAGCGCAATCCCGACTGGACGGACGACACGACCTGCTCCCAGGGCCTGACATCGCCGACGACCCGCGGTCTCACCGGCCAGGAGGAGATCGCGGCACTCTGTCTCGTCAACCTCAACGCACGCCTCTACGACCCGAGCATCGGACGCTTCCTCAGCGCAGACAGCATCGTCCCCGATCCCGAAGACGGACAGAGCTACAACCGATACACTTACGTCGACAACAGGCCGCTATCGCTTACGGATCCGACGGGGCATGATCCGATGCCTGACCCGTGCGGAGCGGGAGGGATAGCCTGCATATCGTTTGAATCGGGCCAAGTAATTCCTTCGTCGTATCCAAATGCGCACTGCTTTGGCGATTGCCCGTTAGGAAGCGGACTGACCGGCTTTGACGGCGACCCCGGAAAGAAACTTCTTGTCCCCAAAGGAAACGTTGAGCTGGCACCTAACTCCGATGGCGAGATCGCACAAACCTTTGGTCAGGCTGCCGACAACAGTTTCACCATGGCGGCGAACAAGATCACCTATAGCTGCGGATCCAACGGATGGTGCACCGGCTCGGACGGATCGGTCGTCCCGCCAAATGCAGATGGTGTCGCTCCGGATCAAGCCCAGCCTGCGGCGAAGGTGAACGCAGACGGTCCAAGTGGCTGGACATACGGTCACTTAGGCCTCTTCGACTGGGCCTATAAACCCTACTCTGCACGCAGCGGCGTTCTCGGGGAGGATATCTATTTTAAATATAAAGGAGACACCCGAAATCTCCAATGGATTCAGACTTATACCGAAGTTAAGTATGGAGTGACGGTTGCCAAAGATCTAAACGATCACGAAGATGGCAGCCAATTTCCTTTTAATGATTCCAAGAATATTATGAAAAGGCCACCCGGTGTTTTTAAGGATGATCCGGGCGCCCAAGCGGTTGACGATCGTCTCCGCTTCGATCTTTCAGCGGTACGTGTGGACGCGAACGGAAAACAGACAGTTCTCAGTACCTTCCAATATGGCTTTGACCGTACTGGAACGAATATAGATTTACTTCCTGTCACGAGGATCGGCCCATGAACCGTGCTGTTTGCTCGTTGCTCCTTGTGACCTCACTAGTATTGCCAAGCTTGACCTCCTTGGCTCAGGAACCGGGTATATCCTTCGATGACATCTACGGTACGCATCCCCCCACGTTCGTAAAGAATTGGACGAGACTGTCCATTCTCGGCGCCCGACATCATCCATTTCTGGTGATTTGGATTTCTCCCCAACGTTTTCCACGGGTGGATGGTGAGCGCATGCTGACGCTACCTTCTGATCAATACGACGGTCTTGTCAGCACTTTGAATTCTTCGAGATGTTTGAAATCCGATAGTCCCTATCCAGAGGAGCATCGTTTGCTGATCACTGAGCATTCTCAAGCAAGTGAGAGGCAATGCGTTTTAACTCATTCACGCTCTTGCAAGTTCTTGACGAGCGTTTCAGCCATTTCCGAAATACGCACGTCAAAGGACCACAGAGAAGTCTTGCATATTTTCGCTTCCGATGCTGATTGCAGCGTCCCGAAATGACGGCAGCTTGATCCGCTATGATGAGCGGGGCGGCTTATCTTTCCTGTAACCTGACGCGTCGGTGTGGCGCGAACAAACATCCCCTCACTTTTGCTCGCTGCCGCTATCCCAGGCTACGGCGAGCCCCAACCTCTGACCATTATTTTTCTCACAGATGCCGTCACAACGCCTCCTACAGCCGGACGCCTGCGTACGACAGCTTGAGCCGTCCCACGCAGGTGACGCTGGCGATCGGCAACAAGAGCTACAGCTACAACCGCAGCTACAACAGCGACAGCCGGCTTGCGACGCTGACCTATCCGTCCGGCTTCGTCGCGAAGTACGTCTACACGACGCTGGGCTATCTGTATCAGATCCAGGACAACGCGACGTCGGCGGTACTATGGACGGCCAAGTCGCGCGACGCCGAGCTTCACCTGACGGAAGCGCAGACCGGCAACGGCGTCGATACGATCCAGATATTCTATCCCCAGACCGGGCTGGTCGAGCAGATCCGCGCGACGAATGACGGCCAAGACGACGGGTCGGTGGCGAACATGTCCTATGTATTCGACGCGCTCGGCAACCTGTCGAGCCGCGCGGATACCTATGCGTCCACGGAGCAGTTCTGCTACGACGCACTGAACCGGCTGACGAACTACACCGTCAACGGGGCGACGTGCCGGTCGGGCTTCGGGGTCCTCAAATCCGTCGCCTATGACGACATCGGCAACATCACCAACAAGTCGGACCTCGCGGACACCAACGGCGGCACGGGAACGTACAGCTACAATCTCCCCCAGCACCCGCTGCCGCATGCGGTCATGTCGATCTCGGGGACCGTGAACGGCTCGCAGAACCCCGGCTATCGCTACGACGCCGACGGCAATTTGACCTGCGAGTACACCGGCCCCAACTGCTCGCACGGCGCCATCACCAAGGAGACCGACGCCTACTGGTCGTTCAACATGACCCACACGATCAGCGACGGGGCGACATCGGCGACCCTGACCTACGACAGCGAGCACCAGCGAATCATCCAGGCGCTCACCTTTGCCTCGACGACCACGACCACGACCTACCTGAACGACGCCGTCAGCGGCGGGATGGAGGACAGGGTAGCCTCCGGCGGGACGACGACCTGGAACGACTATCTGATGGCCGACGGCAGGCTCATCGGCGAGCGCACCTGTTCGGCCACGACGCCCACTTGCAGCGCGGGCATGACGACGCAGTACTTCATCACCGACCATCTGGGCTCGGTCAGCGTCATCACCGACGGCACGCCGGGCAGCTCGACCTTCGCGCAGGTGACCGCGCGCGAGAGCTTCGACGCCTGGGGCAAGCAGCGCAACCCCGACTGGACGGACGACAACACCTGCAACGACCCGCTGACCGACCCCACCACCCGCGGCTTCACCGGCCAGGAGCAGATCGGCGCGCTCTGCCTCGTCAACCTCAATGCACGCCTCTACGATCCCAACATCGGCCGCTTCCTCAGCGCCGACAGCATCGTCCCCGATCCTTACGACGGCCAGAGCTACAACCGATACACCTACGTCGATAACCGGCCGCTCTCGCTCACCGATCCGACAGGGCATGACGAAATGGGGCCGGACTGCATCGGCACCTGCGGCAACTTCAATCCCGGCTCGCAGGCGGACGGCACAAACTCCGACGCCCATCCCGAAATGGAGGTGCTTGGCAGCTTCGCGATCAGTATGTCCGGAAACCTGGAAGACGGCATCAACGCGATACACATCACCTACAACGTCAGCGGCGAACAGATCGCAAACCAAGACCCGACGAAGAACGAAGTCGGGATGTCGGGAGCAAAGAGTGGAGATCAAGTTAGTTCTGCTTCAAGCAGCAACCCTGCTGCCACGACACAGACAATTTCAAACCTCTATGCGAACTCGACCGGGGTCACGCAGACTGAAACAACTACGTCAGACATAAATCCGATTACTGGGCAGATAACTGCCTCAGTCAGCGATGTAGGGCAGCGTCAGTATGCCTTTTTTGATCCCGGCAACATGGTTTTGGAAAACCCTCTTTCAAAATACGGCTTTTTTGGTCCGGAATGGGGAGTGGTTCTGAGTCCCCTCTCATTTTTGTCGCACCATGATCTTCAACAAATGAAGGTACCCGTATATCGTGTATTTGATGGGGATAGGGCCAAGCAATTTCGCCCGTCTTGGACCCCGCACGACCCATCCAAGATGCACAACTGGAGGGATGAGTTGGCGGTTTATCCATCCTGGAACGCGGGCACATACTACGAAGAAGGAGAGGTAACGCTCGATGATCTATTTACGGGCAATGTTCTTCCAAGCAACAATCCGGGGTCCATAGCCGGACCTAAACCATTCAGCGCTCAGTTGGGAGGAGGACCATACAGTGGCAGAGGGATCGAGTGGATCATTCCCAATTCTCAAGAAACCGTCAAAAATATAACTGTGTTCACGATGCCATGATAATCGATAGACGATCCTTTCTCTTAGGTATCGTCTTAAGTACGACGAGCGGGTGTGCGATGGCCGAAGAGGACGCCGGCAAATTGATTGCTTATGGCGAAAAGTTTTGGATCGATGAGGGTGACGGAGACCAGCGCTACTTGGCTGCCCCTATCAACGTCTTCCTGACTGAAGCGAGTTGGTTTACTGCGGAGATACCAGATTTCGGCCCGGCGTTGTTATTTGTTGTGGTGGGTGGACAACATGATGGGAAATATTTGGCCGCGACAAGTAGGGGGGGGATTTTGAGCGAAAAACTTTCGGAATACGGCTACTCAAGCGCGGTTATTTGGCATGTCACAAACCCAACGCTCTCCTACGATCCAACGAGCGACAAAGATCTGGAAAATATCGGTATGTCGGTCATATGGCGCTCCGTGAAGTATCCGCCACACGAAATCGAAGGGGTGTGATGGAAATTCATATAGCTTAGTATTGATCGAGTTCTTTGTTCGAGCTGATGATCGGGGCTCGTGACAAATGTCGTCAGAAGCATGAGCGGCCGAGCTTCACCTGACCGAGGCGCAGACCGGCAACGGCGTGGATACGATCCAGATGTTCTATCCCCAGACCGGGTTGGTCGAGCAGATTCGCGCCAGCAATGACGGCCAGGACGACGGCTCGGTGGCGAACATGTCGTATGTGTTCGATGTCGTCGGCAACCTGTCGAGCCGCGCGGACACCTATGCGTCCACCGAGCAGTTCTGCTACGACGCGCTGAACCGGCTGACGAACTACACCATCAACGGGGCGACGTGCCGGTCGGGCTTCGGTGTCCTCAAATCGGTCTCCTACGACGACATCGGCAACATCACCAACAAGTCGGACCTCGCGGACACCAACGGCGGCACGGGAACGTACAGCTACAATCTCCCCCAGCACCCGCTGCCGCATGCGGTCATGTCGATCTCGGGGACCGTGA
>Ga0265318_10000887_pt1 | contig 19581 bp, 25 predicted proteins | sample 4821metaG_FD_192431 | JGI IMG/M metagenome (GOLD analysis project Ga0265318, IMG submission 192431) | Rhizosphere microbial communities from Carex aquatilis grown in University of Washington, Seatle, WA, United States - 4-8-21 metaG | ecosystem: Host-associated > Plants > Roots > Rhizosphere >... | reverse complement strand
TGCTCGTCGCTGCGCGCGGCGGGGCGGCGGTATCAGCAGAGCCGCGAGGGACGCCTCGGACACGCGGACCGGCAGCGCGCGCAGCGCGAGAAAGTGACGCATCAGGGTCCACCAAAATTTGCGTTCCTCGTACAAGAGCCCTTGCCGCTCATCACGAGCGCCAAGGAGGACCCAAATGCACGACGACCAAATCCAGGTGGCGATCCACCGCCACAACTCGACGACCCGAGTGCTCGCGACGGCGGGCCCCGGGCAGACGCTGCTCAAGGCGCGGCTGGCGCCGGACCCGTGGCATCATCGGGCGCTGCCGAGCCTACTGGAGGCGCTGGCCTTCTGGCAAAAGCAGCAGGTCCACGCTGTGCTCGTTGCGGGCGGCCCGGAAACTTCGTGCGACACGGGCCTGTTCGCCGATCTCGCGGCGGAACACGCCCGCACGCCGCTTTACACGCTGGACTGGGTCGAGGGCCACCGCCGCGGGCCGCGCCCAAGTGACCGGCTCGACGGGGTGGGCGACTTCCGCGACCTGCGCCAGTTCATGCTGTGGCAGGTGGCGCGATGATCGACGCCGAGTTGGTGGCGCGCATCCGTCGCCTCTTCTTTGCCGAGCACTGGAAGGTCGGGACCATCGCCGCCGAGCTCGGCGTGCACCACGATGCCGTCCGCCGCGCGATCGACAGCGAGCGCTTCGCGACGGGGGCGCGGCGTGTGCCCCCGTCGAGGCTGGACCCGTACAAGGACTTCATCGGCGAGACGCTGGACCGCCATCCGCGGCTGCGCTCGACGCGCCTCTTCGAGATGGTACGGGCACGCGGATACGCGGGCTCCGTGGTGCAGCTGCGGCGGTACGTCGCGCAGGTGCGCCCGGTCGCCCGCGCCGAGGCATACTTTCGCCTGCGCACATTTCCCGGCGAGCAGGGTCAGGTCGACTGGGGTCACTTCGGCAAGCTCCGCGTCGGCAGCGCGTTGCGATCGCTCTCCTGCTTCGTGCTCGTGCTTGGCTGGTCGCGCGCCGTCTTCGCCCGCTTCTTTCTCGACCAGACGCTGGAGAGCTTCTTGCGCGGCCACGTCCTCGGGTTCGAGGCGCTGGGCGGCGTGCCGCGCGTGATTCTCTACGACAATCTCAAGACCGCCGTCCTCGAGCGCCAGGGCGAGCACATCCGCTTTCATCCGCACCTCCTCGAGCTGGCCGGCCACTATCACTTCGCCCCGCAGCCGTGCGCCCCGTACCGCGGCAACGAAAAGGGCAAGGTCGAGCGCACCATCCAGTACCTGCGCCATTCCTTCTTCGAGGCGCGTCGTTTCTCCACGCTCGACGACCTCAACGCCCAGCTCGCCCACTGGATCGAGACCATCGCCCACGCCCGCCCCGTGCCCGGCGACCCTGACCGCCACCTCGTGCGCGCCGCCCTCGATGAGGAGCGCCCACGCCTCCTGCCGCTGCCCCAGCATCCGCTGTCCTGCGATCGCGTCGCCGCCGTCGCGTCGGGAAAGACCCCATACATCCGCTTCGACCTCAACGACTACTCGATCCCGCACGAGCTCGTCAGCCGCGCGCTGACGCTCTCGGCGTCCGAGTCCGAGGTCCGCTTCGCCGATGCGGCGGGTGCCGTGGTCGCGCGGCACGTGCGCGTCTGGGGCCGCGGCGAGATCGTCGAGGATCCGGCGCACCTGGCGCGGCTCGCGGTCGAGAAGCGGCGCGCCCGGGACCTGCGCGGCCGCGACCGGCTGCGCAGCGCGAGCAAGCAGGCCGACGCCTTCCTCGACGCGCTCGCGCGCCGAGGCGACGTCCTCGCTGCGACCACCGCCCGCCTCGGCCGCCTGCTCGACCACTACGGCCCCGCCGAGCTCGATCTCGCCCTCGCCGACGTCATCGCGCGCGGCGCTCTGTCCGCCGACTCCGTCGCGCACGTACTCGACCAGCGCGCCCGCGCTCGACGGGCGGCGCCGCCGCTCGACGTCCCGCTTCCCGACGACCCGCGCATCCGCGACCTGCGCGTCACCCCGCATCCGCTCGCCGCCTACGACCGCCTCGCCGCACGCCCGGAGGATGACCATGAGCCTCGCTGACCAACTCGACGGGCTTGGCCTGCGCCACGCCGGCTCTCACCTCGACGACATCATCGACCAGGCCACCAAGAAGCGCTGGAGCCCAGCCCAGCTCCTCGAGCACATCGCCGACCACGAGTCCCAGGAGCGCAAGCGCCGCTCCGTCGAGCGCCGCCTCGCCGCCAGTCGCGTCGGTCGCTTCAAGCCCTTTGGCGATTTCGACTGGAAATGGCCCAAGCACATCGACCGCGACGCCGTCGAGTCCGCCTTGCGCCTCGATTTCCTCGAGCGCTCCCGCAACGTCGTCCTCGTCGCGCCCCAGGGCCTCGGCAAGACCATGCTCGCCAAGAACATCGCCCACAACGCCGTCATGGCCGGCCACTCCGTCCTCTTCGTCACCGCCGCCCAGCTCCTTCTCGACCTCGCCGCCCAGGACTCCGCACGCGCCCTCGATCGGCGCCTCCGCCACTACTGCCGTCCAGCCCTCCTCGTGTGCGACGAAATCGGCTACCTGTCCTACGACAACCGCAATGCCGACCTCCTCTTCCAGGTCGTCAGCCGCAGGTACGAGACCAAAAGCCTCGTCCTCACCACGAACCTCGCCTTCACCGACTGGCCCTCCGTCTTCCCCAACGCAACCTGCGCCGTCGCCCTCATCGACCGCGTCGTCCACCACGCAGACGTCATCGCCATCGAGGGCGACAGCTACAGAAAGCGCGACGCCGAGGCCGACGTCAAAGCCCGCCGCAAACGCCCGCCATCATGAGCGGCCGGCCCGTCCAGATTTCCGCGGATCTCGATGAGCGCCAACAAAGCCGGGAGCCCCCGGCGATCGGCCGAGCCTGCCCCGACGAACGCGTACGCTTCCCGTGCCATCAGCCACCTGTCCGAACCGCGGGCGGGCCACAGCGTGAGCTCGGATCTCGTCGAGGAGGCCCTTGACCATCGTCCGACTGGGTACGTAGCGACAGCTCGAGCGCCGGAAACCGAGCACGGTGCAGGCCCGGCGCTCGCTCATCTCGAACTCGCCACGCAGAAAGCCGACGGCTTGGCGGAACGCCGAGGGCTTCACCATTCTTTTGCGACGACGGCCTTCAGCGCCTGAATGTCGAGCGCTTGGTCCGCCACCATCCGCTTCAGGCGCCGATTTTCGTCCTCCAGCGCCTTCAGCTTCTTTGGGTCTCTGACCTCCATCCCGCCGTATTTGGCCTTCCAGCGGTAGTGCGTCTGCTCGCTGACGCCCAGGCGGCGGATGACGTCTTGAAGCTTCGCCCCAGCGTCGACCTCCTTCAGCACCGCGATGATCTGCTCTTCCTTGTACTGGCTCTTCTTCATGAGTCCTCCGATTGAAGGACTCGCATTCGAAGTGGTCCAGTCTTCGGGGGTCAGGTCAGCTTCACCCGCCTATCAGGGCGGGTTCGCTGTGGAGGGCGAGGAGCCTGGCGCTGGAAGCAGGCGGGCATCGACGTACTGGTCATCGCGAAGGAAGTGGCGAGCGGCCTCTTTGATGTTGTCACTCGTCACGCGTTGCGTGAGCTGGTGAAGGATGAGGATGTTTCGTGGATCTTCTTTCATCTTGAACTTCTCGACCAGCCTCTCCAGCCAGAAGACATTGGTCCGATATTCTTGCTCCAGATCCCGGGTTCGCATCTTCTTCAGCTTCTCGACGTAGGCTGCCTCGACTCCCTCTGCCTTCGTCCGCTCGATTACCTCGTGAGTGACGCGGACCAGGTCCTCGACCTGGGACGGCTGGCACGGGAACCCGATGCTCAAGGAGTAGGAGTCGAACGGGATTCGTTCGAAGTCGTAGGTGACGGTGGGGGTGTACACGCCGCCCATCTGCACCCGCAGCACCTCGCGCAACCGGATGGCGAGGTAATCCCGCAGAGAATTGAGATCAGTGTGCGCATTCTCGGACCATTTGACTTCACCATGATAGGTGAGGTTGACCATGGCCCGGTCATCGGTTCCGGCCTCGGCTCGCACGGAGAGGACCCCCTTCTTCCTGTGCAAACCAAGGTCGTGAAACGTGTCCCCGGCCCCCCCGCCGGGAAGACTGGCGAGGTAGCGCTCCACCAGCGGGCGAAGGACACCCTCGTCGAAGTCGCCCACGAAGACGAAGACTGTCCCGCTCACGTCACCAAAAATCTGTCGATAGAACATCAGCCCGTCGTCGAGATTTTGCTCGTCGACCGAGGTGGAGCGCGGTCGTAGGCGGCGAGGCTCAGCGCCCCAGAGCCCGCCCAAGAGCGCATCGAGGAGCCGGATGCCGGGGATGAGGTCCTGGTGGCGAAGACGTTCGCGCGACGAAGCGCGATACCCCTCGAACGCGACCTCGTCCCGCCGAGGGGCGGTGCTGTAAGAGTAGATAAGCTGGAACATCGTCTCAACATCGATGGGGGAGCCGCTGGCGCGAATGCCGTGATCTTGCTCGGACACCCATGGATAGGCGGTCACCACCTTCCCGGAGAGCAGCCTGCTCAGCGCCCGCCGATCGTGCCCGCCCACTCCACTCGCCACGACGATCTCGGTCGAAGCTAACCCGGATCTGAAGGCGCGGGTGGGAAGGCGGTTCGTGCCTCCGAACCCGACCGACTGTTCCAGGATCTCGTCCTTTTTGAAATCTGTGTGCTTGAGCACCACTTTCGCTCCATTTGCGAGCGTCCAGACAGTCACGCCGATCTCCGGGATATCCGATTCACGGATGATCTCGCCGGGGGTCGGAGTCGATGACATCAGATTTCTTGGCGGCTCTGGATGGTCCTGGTAGCGCTCTACCGATTGGTGCTCGACTCGGCCGATGTCCGCGAGGACGGCGTCCTTCGAGGGCAGTGCATCGCGCGCGGCGCCCAGGGCAAGCACCAGCTCGGAGCCCGTGACGAAGAGCCGAGTAGCCGCGCGGCTGACGTCGGCAGCACTGATGTCTCGCAGGAGCTTGGCAGCAAGGGCCTTCTCTCCCTCCGCACCCATCACGGCATTGCCAGACGCGAATCCTTCCGCCAGCGCCACCGCGAGAGAGACCCCCGCTTCGGTGCCCTCCGCGGACGCGCGATGGTCGAGCATGCGGGTCCTCTCCTGTTCCGCGCGCTCGACCTCCCGCGCCGAAAATCCATACCGCTTCGCGCGTTCGATCTCCACCAGGAGGGCTTCGATGCTGTCACCGGCCTTTCCGGGCCTGGGCGACGCAGTGATCTGCACGACGTCCAGACGTCCGAGGAGCCCCGAGAGGAGCGACGCCGACGCCGAATCCCACGGTGCGTTCGAGTTGGCCGCCAGCGCACCCAGTCGATGGGTCAGGGCCACGCAGGCCAAGCTCGAGAGCACCTGGGCTCGGTAGTCGCCTTCGGTACGAACGGCCTGCGACGGAAGCTTGAACCAGACGCCCGCCATCGAGACTGGCGCCTCGGCATCAGTGATGACGGCCGCGGTCGCTTCGTGTCGAACCGGAATGTCGAAGATCGGTGTGGGGCCCGCATCCGGCGATGCAGCGAGGGACCCGAAGTGCTTCTCCATGGCGACTGCGAATGCCGAGGCGTCGATGTCTCCCACGGCGACCACTGCCATGCGCTGGGGCCGGTACCAGCGCCGATAGAAGTCGAGGAGTTGGTCGCGTCCAGCCCTCTCGACCCCGGACTTGTCCCGCAAGCTGGACCGCGCGGCAAATCGGGAGCCCGCCACGAGGAGCGGCAGGATCTGGTCGCTCGCCCGCTGAACTACCCCTCGACGGCTCAGCCACTCGGCGAGGACGACGCGGCGCTCTCGCTCCACCTCCGCGGAGTCGAACGTAACGGCGACAGCCCAGTCGGCCAGCACATCGAGAGCGATGTCCACCAACTTGGGATCATCGGTGGGCACGCTGAGCAGGTAGATTGTCCGGTCGGGCAAGGTGAACGCATTCGCGTCTGCGCCAAACGTGAGTCCACTCTGCTCGAGGAAATCGATGAGGGACTGCTGGGGAAACCGCTTGGTCCCACGGAAGGCCATGTGCTCGACGAAGTGGGCCACGCCGTTCTGTTCATCTTGCTCGTTCAGTAGCCCGGCTTTGACGACGAGCAACAGCTGCACCCGCTTGTTCGCGGCCAGGTGCGGCTCGACGAAGTAGGCAAGTCCATTCGCGAGCTTACCCGTTCGGACCCGCGGATCGAATTCGAGGGTAGGGGACGGCGAGCTGGTGGGGGGCGCCGAATCGGCGGTCAGCTGCTGCCGGTCGGCGGGTTTCATGCCCGAGCGCAGGGTGGGCGTCGTCGAGCATGCCACCGTCAGCGCGACTGCCCAGAGCCTGGCCAAAAGACGCGCGAAGGTGCCATGGCCTACCGCGCGGGCGCCCGTGATGGGCTCCGCGACCAAGCGCTCATTCACATTCACCCTCAAGCAGACCATCGATGCCACCCACCCTTCTGCAGAGAATGCCGGTCATGCAGTTTGCAATAGGAACGCCGGAAAAAACCGACTGGCGGGAGCGACTTCTCGCTCGACCTTCAAAGGCGCGCAGCTCCATCTTGATGGTTGACAAGGATTTCGCGAAGGTAGAAGGCCACCGTCGCGTCCTTGGCAAGAAGGCCCACGACCGTCAGCCCCGCGGCGGCAATCAGCTCCAACATCGGGAGGTTCGCTGGGTAGGCGAGGCTGTTCACCCGGAGAGCAAGGGGCGGAAACAGATCATACAGCGCGGAGCGCGGCCATGTCCGCCGGAGCATTGAACCGCCGATTCGCAGGGTGCCTCGCACCGACCTGGTCGTCAGCGCCAACGCCGGTGTGACGAAGGTGAACGCGAAATCGAGGGCCACGGAGATGCATCCCCAGACGATACGATGCGGTGACCTGGACTGTTTGGGAGAGCGGCCGAGAAGGAACGATAGACCCGCAAGGGGTAGCATCGCTGCCAGCGTGAGCAGACCGAGGGCGAGAACGCGCCCGACGAACGTCCGCGCCAGGGAGACCAGCTGCCTCATGCTTACGCTCCTGCCTTCGAACTGACGCATGAAGAAGACGCGTTCAGAACCGAACCAGCCCAGCTGAAATATCAAGGGAGCGGCCGTTGGGATGAGGCGCCATGAATTCAGTTTGCGGGCGAGCGTAACGGATCGGCAGACACGATAAAGAAACGGAGACCAACGCCACAGTTGGTTGATTGATGAGGGCGTGGGTCGCCGACAGAATGTCCGTGCCGAACCCCATCGGCGCTTGCCTGAGCTCATGAATCCCCTCGACGGAATCATCGACACTGTCTGGTGCGCCCATACCACCCGATGATGCAATTGAACAATGGCTGCTATCAAGGTTGCGCGAGTTTGCGGCGGTATGGCCCCACGTAAACTGCACTGTACTCGCTCTAGACTTCCCTCCCGAGCGCACCAGGGCCTCGCCTCCGTGATCTGTAGCACGCGGTGGTTCCGCGCGGTCCGCGGGCGATCCGCCATGGTATCGTCCAGCCGCCTTCGACGGCCGATTCCAATCGAGTGGTGGGGGAAAGATGAAGACGGACCTAACCAACGTGGTTAAAGCGGCCTACCAAGTCGAACAGAGCGAGGACGCCTGGTCAAAAGGCATCCTGGGCGCAGTCAGATCTGCGATCGATGGCGGCCTTGGAGTCGGTGAGTGTCAAGGGCTCGGGCCGCCGGGCGGCTCTTCGTCCTTTCGTTTGTCCATCGCTTCAACCGTAGCTGTCTCCCGCAGCCAGCGCGACAGCGTCGGCTGCGATATCCCCACCTCCGCCGCCAGCGCCGTCGCCGTCAGCGCCTTGGGACCCAGCATCCGTCGGACCATTCGCGCCCTGAACGTCTCCGTGTACTCCATCTCCTCGTCATCATTTCTCGCCCTCTTCTGGCTGTCCGATCCCGGTTACGACTCGCGTCGCTCCGGGCGTCAACTACCCTGGCACAGGGGGGGGCTTCGGGGCTGCCAAGACGACCGATGCGCCCACCATCAAGGTCCGCCTGGTGGATCCCGACTATCCGCTCGGCCGGGCGGTGAATCTGACGGTCTGCCGAGGGGAGTTCTGTTCGCAGGTCTGCCAGGGTCCGTAGCGGGGGGAGGCGGGGTGACCGGCTGCCGGCGATGGACGCGCACCGATTGGCGTCGGGGGCGTCGTGCGTCTCCAGAGGCATTTTGCTCGACTTCACGATGCTCCCGTCCGCTGGCTACGATAGAGTAAGTCCTTTCGATATGGTCCCTTCGCCCTACCTATTTCGGGTGGGTCGCGGATGCTCAACCTGCCTTCTGCTCTCCATTGTCTTTGGAGCCCACGCGTGCGCGGGGGTGCCTCCAAGCAAAGTACCCGACAGGAAGCCCGCCTCCTCCGTTGTCCCCGTGGGGTTCCCGCAAGTGTATTCGAGAGATGTTGCGCTCGATCCCGCCGTGAGCCCCACTCCGCTTGAGCTGGCAGCCTCGCCATCAATATTTGGTCCGTGTACGACCGATCCGACGTCGAAGCCGAAGGGGAAGGGAACCGTTTCTATCCCCGGTCTTGGCGCGGCCCAAGCTGGCTCGAGCCCGTCGCCTGGCCCGGCAGGTATCCCCTCCCCCACCGCACGGGACAATCATTCAGGACAGGGGAACCTGGACGCGCGACTCATCAGGCAAGTCATACGGGACCATATCGGCGAGGTGAAGTCTTGCTACGAGCCGGAGCTGGCCAAGATGCCCAATCTTCAAGGCCGGATGACGGTGCGGTTCACCATCGCAGCCTCGGGCCAGGTCGTCGCGGCGGCTCTCCAGGACTCGACGATGGGCGACGCCCTGGTTGAGAGCTGCACCGTTGCGACCGTACACCGCTGGCAATTCCCGGAGCTCTGCGGCCGCACGACGCTCGTCGTGTCGTATCCGTTCGTACTGAGCCCCGGTCGAACCGCCGTTGGGTCCGTCCCTGGTAGCCCGTAGTCCGATGGCTTCGCACCAGCTCGGTTCGAGCCCCTCAGCTCGCCCTCAGAGTTCACTCAATGCGCCGCTCAGCCCGTAGCTCACCAGCTCCATCGTGAAGGGCTTGCCCACCTCGCGACTCCGGACCATTCCCAAGATCGGGACGGCGGGTTGCCACCACGAATCCCAGACGCTGTGAAAGAAACCCGCCCACTCGCACTCCGAGCGCACCCGGAAACAGCCGGCGAACCGTCCGGGCGGCACCGAGGCCGACTCCTGCGGCTGACCCTCTCATTGGACGACCATCCAGGAGAGAGCCTTCCGAGGCAGGACTGCATCGGCCCGATCCTCGGCTGGGGGACCTCCGAAATCCGCCCCATGCTGTCCTTGTTCTGATGGCCCAAACCTCGACCTGCGCGAGATCCTCCCGGTTGCCGACCGCGACCTGCATCTGCGACACCGCCCGTCCGCGGTCGGTGTCCCGAACCGTCTCGATCCATAACGTGTCAGCCTCGGCCGACAGGACCTTGGAGGTCTCGAAGGAAGCCTCGCCCTTGTCACTCATGATCCTGTGCTGGATCCACTGGCCGGGTGCGAGCGGCATTGGAATGAACGTCTCCGGCGCGCGCGGAACGCCGCGGTCGGCGTCCGACTCTTGACCGAGCCTCCTGAAGGGCCGAGAGCCCGGTGGCGAATGACCCGCAGGGGGGATGATTCTGCCAGAGCAGCTGCCGCCGATCGCACCGGCGGCCGGCGAGGTCATCGATGACGAGCAGTGGGACGGTTGCGAGGTCGGCCAGCAGCTCCTTCCGGGTGCCGTCTATGGTCGCATCGGCGAGGTCCTCGATGAGCGCGTGCGCCTCGCGATAAAGGACGCGGTGACCTTGCTGGATCGCGCAGCGACCAATTGCCTGGGCGAGATGGCTCTTGCCGGTGCCGGGCGGGCCGAAGAAGAGCGCGTCCTCGTGCTTGGCGACGAAGTGGCCGGCGGCGAGCTCGTAGATGAGCCGGCGATTCATCTTCTTGTTGAAGTCGAAGTCGAAATTGTCGAGGGCGCGGCCCGACTCGGGGAAGCTGGCGTGCTTGGTTCGGCGTTCGAGCAGGCTGTCGGCTCGACGACGAAGCTCATCGGACACGAGCGTGGACATCAGGTCGATGGGCGCCATGTGTTCGGTTTGCGCCTGCTGAAGGCGGCTTTCCAAAACAGCCGCCATGCCGCCCAGGCGCAGCTGTTTGAGGGCGCGGTCGAGTTCAACGAGGTTCATCGGGAGGCTCCTTGGTCATGCGGTTGTGGATGTGGTCGCGGTACTGGGTCAGCTCGCGGATCAGGGGATCGATCTGGCGCAGCGCCAGGGGCGGCTTGGGGTTGCGGTCGAGGTACCGCCGCACGAAGCGGTACGTTGGAACGCACATCTCCAGCGCGGCGGCGCAGGCGTCGTCGACGGCGATTGGACCGTGCTGGCGAAGCAGTGATCGCACTCCGAGGATGCCTTTGACGCCCGACTCGCCCTTGTCTCGATGGATGGCGGTACACAGGGCGCCCACGTTCCGGCCGGCATGCGCCGCCATGGCCAGAAGTTGCAGCGTCGTTGTCGGCGTGCGCGTGGGCACGTACTCCGTCGGCGTGCCATAGCGCCCGCGCTCCTGGAGCCGGTACTCGCGCATCAGCTGCTTGGTCTGTGGGTCCATCAGCCGCACGTGCTGTTCGTCCCACTGGATGGGCAGCACATGCCCGATGTGGCCAGGCGGTGCGCAGTAGTAGGCCCCGTTGACCTCGAGGTGGCCGTCCAGGTGGACCGTGCGATCGCCGTACTGGTAGTAGCGGAAAGGCTCGAGGGGAAGCGGCAGCAGCGACGGCCGCTCCTCCTCGTACATCGTAGAGACCTGGCGCTTGGTCGTCCCGTGGATCCGCGTGTCGGCCCAATTCGTCTCCCAACGATCGAGGTGCGCCTGCGCCTCGGCGATGGTCTCGAAGCGCAGCCCGCGCAGCGGCGTTCGCTGCGCGTGTCCGACGCCGGACTCCACCTTCCCCTTCCGGTCGGGATCCCGCACGCGGCACGGCAGACAGACGACGCCGTAGTGCCGAAGGACGTCGGCGTACAGCGGGTTGAGCGTCGGGTCGTAGAAGTCGGCCTTGATGACGCCCTCGCGCAGGTTGTCGAGGACCACCACGCGCGGCGCCCCGCCCAGCCGGCGGAAGGCGCGCTCGTGCAGCTCTGCCCAGATTCGCGAGCTCGACCTGAGGCTGATCAGGCGGATCGACTTTCGACTGTACCCGAGCGTGAAAACGAACAGCCGTGTCCGACGGTACTTCCCGGTCTCCGGCTGCCGCACCATCGGCCCTTCGCCGTAGTCGACCTGGCCTTCCTGGCCAGCCTCGGTGTGGATCACCACGTGCGCCTCGGGCGCCTTCTGTGCTCGCAGCCTCGCGACGAACCGCCGCACGCTCGCGTACTTGGCGCGCAAGCCGTGCTCGCTGACCAGGTCCTGGTAGATAGCCATGGCGTTGCGGCCAAGACCCACCGCTCGCTCTATGATCTCGCGGTACGGCTCGCACGCGCCTGCCGCTGGCGCTCTTCCAGGCGGTGGCCACGGTGTCTTCGCAGCGGTGCAGTCGGTGGACACCACCTCGCTACTGGCCGGTTTTGACGGCTCAGAGTCGGTGGACACCCCACCGGCGGTGGCCGGTTTTGACGGGAGCCCTACCTGCCGTGGTGCCCTGATGGCAATCGAGGCAGCGCGCAGGTACGCGCCCGCAGTCTCGCGGCGGATCCCCGTCGCGGCCTCGATCTTTCTAAGCGACCAACCCAGTCGCCCAAGTGCCAGTACCTGCTGCTTCTTTTCGTCGCTCAAGATGTTGGCCATTCCGGCGCGGGAGCTTGCTCCCATCGCCTTCGTCAACATCCCGGCGCCCTACATCAGCTGGCCGGTTTTGCGGTGTCCATCCCTGGCCGGTTTTGGGTGTCCGCCGAGGGTCACGAGGTTGCCCTCGACGGGCGAGGCGTGAGCGTCTCCTTATCCGTCTCCGTAGCCGTCTTTGGACGCGCCATTCGCCGCGGCCTTCCCCGATGAAGCTGGCCAACCTCGTCGCCGAGGCCAGGGCATGCACCCTGTGTGCACCGCACTTGCCGCACCCGCCACGACCGGTCCTGCGCGTGGGTCGCGGGGCCCGAATCGTGATTGAGGGGCAGGCCCCGGGAGCGAAGGTCAACGAGTCGGGCGTCCCATGGCAGGACGACTCGGGAGATCACCTGCGAGAATGGTTGAACGTCGATCGAGAAACCTTGGAGGACCCGGACTCGTTTGCGATATTGCCGGTCGGCTTTCGCTGGCCCGGCCGGCGCCCCGGTGGCGATCTGCCACCTCGTCCGGAGTGCGCGCCGACTGGCACGAACGAATTCTCGCCGCCTTGCCCAAGCTCGAGCTTTACCTGCTCGTCGGTCAGTACGCCCAGGCGCTATCTGAGCGGGCTGGTCAAACCAACGCTCACCGAGACCGCGCGAGCTTTTCGCGACTATCTTCCCAACCGCATTCCCCTTCCGCACCCGAGCTGGCGCAGCAAAACATGGATGAAGAAGAATCTATGGTTCGAAGAGGCTCTGTTGCCCGAATTGCGGCGACGCGTGGCCGAAACCCTGGACCGGTAGATTGGCTCCGGTTGGCCAGCCTCCGCTCGAACGGCCCCCTCACGGAGTCCTCGAGGTTCCCGCTTGCGCCCCCGCCGATCGAGCCCCTTCGGCGCAGAGGGGAATGACGGCGAGCTCAGGCCCGTTACTGAGAAGCCAGGCCCCCGTCGATTGTGAGGGTCTGGCCGACCACGAATCGCGTCTGCGCCGAGGCGAGATAGAGGATAGCTTCCGCGATGTCCGCCGGAGTGCAGGGAACGCCGAGCGGCACGCCAGACTTCGCGAACCCCCTCATGTTGTCGAGCGATCCGAAAAATCGAGCGCCCATGTCGGTCTCGATCGGTCCTGGCGAAACGGCGTTCACTTGCACGCCCGCCTTCACGAACTCGATGGCTGCGGTTCGCGTCAGGGTCGTGATGGCTCCCTTGGTGGTGGCGTAGACGGTCGCGCCCGCCATGCCTATATCCGCCGCCACCGAGCTGTTATTGACGATGGTGCCTTTGGTCGCTGCGAGGTGAGGCAGGGCGTGCTTCATCACCAACCACGTCCCGCGCACGTTGATGGCAAACGTCTCATCGAAGTCGGCCGCGGTCAGATGGGACCGAGCTTCCCTTCCAGGCCGGCGTTGTTGAAGACCACGTCGAGCTTGCCGAAGCTCTTCACGGCGTGAGCCACCATGGCGGCAACGTCTGTCTCGAGTGCGACGTCGCGGCGCACGAATGCACCGTCGCCGCCCTCGGCTCTGATCTGCTTCACCACTTCCACACCTCTACTTCACGGCGTCCGGCGACCACGACCTTGGCCCCTTCGCGCGCGAAGGCCAGGCCGGAGGCGCGCCCCATTCCCGCGTTTCCACCGGTGATCAGGACGACCTGGTTCTCGAATCGCTTCATGGCTCTCGCTCCTTCGTTCTTCGGATGCTCACCGCTGCGCGACTCGCGCAGCCGACCCGTGGCCGCGCCATGCTCGCGCAGGCCGACGTCGGTCATGATGACGTGGGTGGTGCTCTGGAGTAGGGCGCGGCTTTGCCAAGGACTCTTGCATCCCATGCAACGGCGCGATCGCTGCGCCTGTCCTCGGTCGCCATGACCAGCCGACACCTGCGCGCCCTGAGCAACACGTGGACGCCGAGCTGGTGCCCAGGACCACCCGCCGGCTGACGCTCACCGAGCCGGGCGCCGCGTTCTTGCTGCGCTCACGGGCGCTGCTCGCCAGCGCGGACGAGGCCCGCGACAGCGTCCGCCCCGGGCAAGGACCCGCCGGGCTGATGGTCGTGAGCCTCCCGGTCTCCTTCGGTCTCTCGCAGATCCGCCCGCTGTTCCCGGCCATGCTCGAGAAGTACCCGCGTCTCCAGCTCGACCTGCGCTTCGAGGATCGCTTCGTCGATTTGCTTACCGACGGAGTCGATCTCGCCATTCGAGCCGGCGTGGCGCCACCCGACAGTCCGTTCATCATCGCCCGCAAGCTCGCGACCGTGGAGCGCGTGCTCTGCGCGGCGCCCGCCCTGCTGGCTCAGCACGGCCGCGTGCCATCCCTGGACGCTCTGCCGAGCTTCCCCTGTGTGGTGCAAGGAGCCTCGCCGACTCCGTGAGGGGGCCGTTCGAACGGAGGCTGGCCAACCGGAGCCAATCTACCGTCCAGGGTTTCGGCCACGCGTCGAGCAGCCTCGTAAAGCTCCATTCCGTCGCCATCTCGAGTAGGAGCCGCACGATCTCCTCGGCCTCCCGAGGCCGTCCCGGTCCGCGCTTCTTGCTGCCGTCGAACTTCGCCGCCACCAACTCGCGGTACCACCTCAGGATGGTGTCCGGCGTTGCGATCGTCGCCACCCGTTGCCAGGCCTTCCGGCCTAGTTCCTTGCCCAGCGTCCGCCAGCCGTCGGCGCTCACCGTCCGTCAGTCGGAGCCGGTGCTTTCCCATCTCTCCAACAGCGCCGTGTTCTCCGCCCGCTGGTACTCGATCACACGAGCCTGACGTTCTCCCAACCTCATCCCGATCCACGCAGCCAAGAACTGCAACGGCAGCGGCAACGACTTCTCCGCTGTCGCCGCCTTCGCCGTCCGTCCCGTTGGCCCCTTCTACGCGCCGAGATCCCGTCTGTAAAGCTCGGCCTCGCGTGCCGACAAGCGCCCGACATTGCACACTTTTCCCCGTTCTGTTATCCGGAGACGACGCCATGCGCTGTAAAGGTAGCTTGACACTTGGCTCGGTGCGATTAGGATGTAAAGCGACCTTTACATCAGGAAGGAGACTGGTCATGCCGCAAGCAAGCAAGAGATGGCTCTATTTCAGGGAGTTGGCCGGCGCGCTCGCGGCGTACACCTTCGTGTTGGTGCTCGCCCTGACCATTGGCCGTCGCATCCCGTCTGGCCCAGTACGGACGACCATCTACGTAAGCCCCATGCTTCCTATCCTGCTGGCGGTCTGGGCCATCGTCCGGCAGATCCGCCGCTCGGATGAGTTCGTGCGCAAGACGGTGGTCGAGCACATCGCCATCACCGCGGCCGTGACCGCGGGCTGGACCTTCACCTACGGCTTCTTGGAGAACGCCGGCTATCCGAGGCTCAGCATGTTCACGGTCTGGCCCGCGATGGGAGCGACGTGGTTGATCCTCGGGATTGTCGAGAACGTCCGTCATCGATGAAGAACCTCGTTCGTGAACTGCGAACCGAGCGCGGTTGGAGTCAGGCGGCGCTGGCCGACCTCCTCGAGGTGTCGCGGCAAACGATCAACGCGATCGAGACCGGGCGCTACGATCCCAGCCTGCCGTTGGCCTTTGCGATCGCTAAGGTGTTCCAGACGAAGATCGAGGCCATATTCTCGCCCGACAGGTAGGGCTCGGAACGACCCGGGCCATCATCATCATTCAAAGGCCAACCCGGACGCAGCAGAAGGGTATCTGGACGCCAGCGTGGTATCAATGGAATCGAACATGGATGATCGACAGCGCAGAACGGTGAACGCCAGGGTCGGCGCGGCGGCTCTGACGGTCAGCGCGTTCATCACCATGCTCCTTTCCCATTTCTCGGCCAGCCTGGCACCGCTCCGGCTGCTCTCGCTGACGTCGTCGGCCTTCGCGGGCTGGTGCTTCTGCGACGAGATGGGGATGCGGAAGCCGCTCAACCGCGCCGGTTTCGTGGTCTTCGTCATCGCCATCGCAGTGAGGATTCAGCTGATTCTAGGCGTTGGTGAACGCGAAGCCGGGCGCTATTACGTTCTCTTCGCGGCGTTCCTGCCCCTCGCCGTGCTGCTTTGGTCGGTGGCGTTCTTGCACCGCCGCCGCTCCGTGAGGATCGTGGGCGCCGTGGGAGTGGTCGCCACCGTGCTGCCGATCGGCGCCTTGATAGCCGGCCACCTGGCCGTCGGAGCCGGCGCATTCTTGGGCGCCAAAGGTGTCCTGAGTGCAGGCGACGGCGCCAGCCCAACCGACCGCTCGTTCGTCACTCTCGTCGAGCGCTTGTTCGGTCTGTGGGCCTACGTCGCGGCATGGCTGCTTTGGCGGGGCCACATCAGCGTGGCGACTGAGCAAAAGACGTCGCCAACGTCGCCAACGTGAGGACCGGGCCCCAGGATCGGGTATGGTCATTCCGAGAGCTGCGCCGCCGACATCAGCCGAACCGGAGCAGTAGTAGACGTTCAATGGCTATCATCGGCCATTTCAAGAGGCCGCTCCCAGGTCGCTGTACGTGGTCGAAGACGTGTCGACTGTCAGCAAGCGCCTTCGTTCGAAATCGAGGAGGACCCCGCGTCCGAATACATCGACATAGTGGAGAAAGCGTTCTGCGATTGTTACCGAGGTCGAGCGAGTTCGGCGTGCCACTGGCTCGGTGGCCGCGCCCTGAGCGGGTTCTTCAATCTGGATATCGAACGCTATGGTCTTGAGGGCCTGGGCGGTCGCACCCCCGCCCTCGCAATTCCAACGACCTGAGCGTTAATGCGGTGCCCTGGAGTCTTGCAGGTTCAAACGCGAACGTGAAGATAGAATTGCGCGCCAATCGTCGCACCGGACGGTTCCGGCTGGAATCGCGCTGCCGACGAGCTCATCACCATCGATCTGGGCTCTTCCGCCGCCCGCGCCGGCCCTGCCTGCGCCGCCGCGGTTCCCACGCCCCCGCGGTCCCGCAGCAGACGCGCGGACAGCCGCGACTGCCCCACGTAGACCGCTCGGCCTCGACGCGCGGGCCCACCCGGGATGCATCACCTCCCCGGGGCGGCGGCTGCGCACCGAGGTGCCCCGCGCGGGTCCGGACGAACTCGTGGCCCTCGTCGTGGATCATACGCTGGCGGGCCGCCAGCGCGGCGGATCATCATCGTCGTCTGTCGTCCCGTCGGGAGGTGGGGCGCCGTGCTCGTGGCGATCCATGGCCGCCAGCTGCTGGCGAGCAAAGGCGGCGTAGTCGCCTCGGTCGATGGCGGCGCGCGCCTGCGCCATCAAGCCGAGGTAGTAGTGCAGGTTGTGGATGGTGAGGAGCCGCGGCCCGAGCGGCTCGCTGCACTTCATGAGGTGGTAAAGATAGGCCCGGCTGTATTCGCGGCACGTCGAGCAGGCGCACGCGGGGTCGAGGGAGTCGTCGACGTCGCGGTACTCGCCGCGGCTCACCTTCACCCTCCCGGTCGAGGTGAAGGCGGTCCCTTGCCAGGCGAGCTGCGTGGGGATGACGCAATCGAACATGTCCACGCCGCAGCCGATGGCGTAGAGGAGATCCGGCGGCGTGCCTACCCCCATCAGGTAGCGCGGCCGCTCGGGCGGTAGGAGCTCCGCCGCGAAGCCGGTGACCTCCTCGCGCTGCAATCGGCTGTCGCCCACCGCCAGGCCGCCGATGGCGAACCCATCGAAGGCGTGGTCGGTCAGGAAGGCCGCCGACTGCCGCCGCAGCGCCGGCACCAGGCCGCCCTGGACGATGGCGAAGAGCGCCTGGGCCGGGTTTGTGCGCGCCGCCAGGCTGCGCAGCGCCCAACGGTGGGTGCGCTCCATGGCCGCCCGCACCGCGCCCTCGTCCGAGGTCGCGTTGATGCACTCGTCGAGCACCATCATGATGTCCGAGCCGATGGCCGTCTGCATGTCGATGGAGCCCTCGGGCGACAGCATGTACATGCGTCCATCGATGTAGCTCGCGAAGCGCGCCCCCTCCTCGGTGATGGTGCGCGCCGCCGGCAACGAGAAGATCTGGTATCCCCCGGAATCCGTCAGCACCGGGCCCGGCCAGCGCATGAAGGCGTGGATGCCTCCCACCCGGCGAAACAGCTCGGGTCCGGGCCGCAGCAGGAGATGATAGGTATTGGCTAGCACGATGGAGGCGCCGAGCTCGGTCAGGACCGAAGGCTCGACGCCGGTGACGGTGGCGCGCGTGCCCACGGGCATGAACACCGGGGTGGCGATGGTGCCGCGCGCTGTCTCGAGCGTGCCTCGCCGCGCGCGGGAGCCCGCGTCGCGCACCCCCGCAGTGAATCGAAACGACATGCGGCACCGTAACAGCGCCCGGCCCAAGTTGGTACTGGGCGGGTTCACGAATGGGAAGACGGACGCGTGGAGATTCACGCTGGGGCCGGCGGCGCGCTCCCCTATCGCCGCTTCGACGAGAATCCCAACGTCACCCAGGGGGCCATCGTCGAAAACAAGCGGCTCGGCGTCGCCCTCGCCACCATCCAGAGCGCCCAGCCCAGGTCCCCGTCGTGTCCAAAATCTGATCGAGCCCCGATCAGGCCGCGGTTCCGATTATAGAAATTCAGAAGGCCGCCGAGCCGCTCGCGCCGTTGCGCTCGGCCGTTCTCATTCGCCGAGTCAGGCGATCCCCTGAGCAGCACATTGCCAAGACCTTGGTGGTTCCGTTCGCCGTGGTAGTGGGCGAGGTACTCCACGATGGCCCGCCGGAGATGTCTTTCCCCCAGCGGTACGATTCGGTCCAAGCATTCGCTTTTGATCGAGAGCACAAATCTCTCGGCATAGGCGTTCAAGTTCGGACTCCGCTCCGTACCCGAAGGAGTTCCGGCAAATGCTCCGAGGGGCGGGATTAACGCCGTTGCTGTTGCCCGCCTACCACGGACCGACGCGCTTCGCGCCCTGCAGGAGAAGCCGTCAAAGGACGTCGGTGCCGAAGTCCTCGAGCTCCGGGTAGCTGAACTCGGAGCAGCGCGGCGCCCCGCGAACGACCGAGCTAAGGATCGTCGTTTGCGATCGCCGTCGACTTTTCGAGTACGGGCCCCTCGAACGCGCTCTTCAGACTCACCCCCAGGGCGTCGAGGATCCGACTCGCACGGTCGACGGTGACGCCGTGGTACTCGTTGCGCTCGTCGCGCGACACCTGCGATTCGTTCACGTCGAGACGCTCGGCGAGCTGCCTCTGGGTAAGGCCAAGGGCGATGCGAAGCGCGACCAGCGTGCGCCCGAGTCCGTGAAGGTTCTCGAGCTCGCCGAGATCGCCGCGCTTCAGGCGATCGTAGGCCTCCACCTCCTCCTCGAGCTGAAGATGAAAGGAGCGGAGCGGGTCCATCGCCCGCTTGAGCTCGGTCTTGGTCAGCCCCGTCTTGGCGAGCGCCGCCCGGTGGTCGGACAGACGCTTTCGCTCGTCCGCCAGGCGCTGCACCGCCTCCTTGTATTCAGACTCGTTGCGGATCATGGCGCTCCTCCAATCTTGATGATGCCCCTCGGCTTGCCGTCCCTACGGGAGAGGCGAAATGCCGGGAAACTCGAGCTCGTTACCGAACGAATCTCGGATCCCAAAGAACTGACCATAGTGCGGGTAGAGCTCGACGCGATACTGATGCCACATCGGCAACTGCTTCTTCGGGTACCCGCGGAATGCGCGCCGTTCGGTGGGATCCCACGTCCAGACCTTGTGGGGATCGAGCAGGTTGAGCTGGCGCTGCAGCTCGCCGCTCGCAAATGTCTTCAGGTCGCAGACGTAGTAGCCATCAATGTCGTTCGGATGATCTTTGTCCTCGACGAACGAGCCGTCGGCGAAGATGTCGCGAACGCCGACCTGCCAGAGCTGCCGCACGATCGTCGCGAGACTCTCGACCAGATGAGCTCGCCATCGGGCGTCCAAAGTGCTCG
>Ga0265318_10000881_pt1 | contig 19629 bp, 12 predicted proteins | sample 4821metaG_FD_192431 | JGI IMG/M metagenome (GOLD analysis project Ga0265318, IMG submission 192431) | Rhizosphere microbial communities from Carex aquatilis grown in University of Washington, Seatle, WA, United States - 4-8-21 metaG | ecosystem: Host-associated > Plants > Roots > Rhizosphere >... | reverse complement strand
CCAGCCGGACGCGGCCACGGCCACAAGCGGGGGCACCGTCATGCAGAAGTACATCGAGAGGCTGTTGGCGTGGTCGAGCGACCCGGAGGCCCGCTCGAGGCCCGTGATGAAATACTGCTTCGCGGCCAGGGCGCCCTCGAAGGCGACCGGGCAGCCGAGGGCCACGATCAGGAGCGTCCACTCGCGCCTCGACCGCACGTAGAAGGCCGAGGACAGGAACACCATGATGCTCGCGAGGATCTTCGAGAGCTCAAACACCCCGAACATCTTGGGCTCCATCACCACCACCGTGAGGCCGGCGTAGGCGAAGAAGAGCAGGATCAGCCCCAGGCTGCCCGGCCAGTAGGGGCGCCTGTCGGTTCCGCGCTGCCCGACCCAGCACCCGAAAAGCAGGCCGAACGCTAGAAGCTCGACCAGGGTTACCTGGATCCCGCGCGTGGTGCCCCTGTACCAGGCCTCGCTGAAGAAGTTGACGTCCATCTTCTCCGAGAAGATGGCGAGGCTCACCATGGCGAAGAAGATCACGTCCCTTACGTGCCGCGACCAGGCGGCCGCAAGGGCGCCCGAGAAGGCTGCGACCGGGATCAGCACGACGGCCACCATGTGCGAGGGGCTCATGGGGAACCGGCCCGTCCTCCCGGATACGCGCCGGGCCTGGGCGGGAATGCATTCATCCGTGCTATGCGCGCCGTCACCTGGAGCCGATCTCGCCCAGCGGCGCCGGGACCTGGCGCACCGTCTTCGGCCAGAACGCCGACACCCCGCGGCGCAGGAACGTCGAGGCCTGCCAGCACGCGACGAGGGTGATAACGAATCCCGCCGCCGCCGCGGGAAAATGGGTCAGGCGCCTGATCCCGCGCATCTTGCCGAGGCGCTGCCACCTGAAGGCGAGGATCCCCGGGAACAGCTGCCAGAACCGGCGCGGGCGGGCGACGCGGGCGTCGATCAGCTTCTTGAACCAGTCGGGGTCGCGCGCCTCGTTGCGCCGCATCGTCGCGGCCAGGTTCGCGCGGTCGTGCTCGGGCTGGGCCCGCAGGTACTCGAGGAGCACGAACACGGTCGTCTGGCCGATCATCTGGCGCTTCTGGTTGTTCACGACGTCCCGGAGCGACAGGTAGGGCTCGTAGAGGTGCGTGGCGCCGACCACCGAGACCACCCTGGAGGGGTCGCTCGGCTCCCGGAAGAAGTCCGTGCAGATCACCGCCTTGAAGAACCCGTCATCGGTGGCCCCGAGGTCCCGCGGCAGGAAGATGTTGCGCGCGATGCCCGCGCGCAGGCAGTAGAGCATGCCGTTCAGGCGGCCCTCGATCGTGCCGGTCATGTCCGACATCGCGAGGGAGAGCCGCTCCCTCGCGGAGCGGCGCCCCTTGCCGGAGATGTTCTTGCGGGGGCAGTCGGACGCGCCGCCGAGGCGGGGGTTGCGCTCGAGCTCCGCGAGCACGAGCTCGAGGGTGTCGGCCTGTTCGAGGTCGATGTCCGCGTCCATGAGGCAGATGTACCGGGTCTCGCGGGCGGAGAACTCGTGGACGAACCGGTTCCAGGCGTTGTTGCGGCCCGGCTCGGGGATGTCCGCGACCCAGGCGTTCGGCCCGGTTTCCGCGGGATGCATCCCGCCATGCCGGGCGAGGACGCCGGCGGCGACCCTCGCCGTCGCGTCCGTGCATCCGTTGCACAGGCAGACGATTTCGCAGCCCTCGCCCCGCGCGGCGAGGCGCGCAAAGACCGTCTGGCCCAGGAGCGACGTCAGCATCGGGCCTATGGAGGCCTCCTCGTTCCAGGCCATGATGCCGATGGAAAGCGTGATGGGTAAATCGTTCTTGAGAATGCGCATACGTCCTGGAAGGTGCCGGAAACATTATGACCGATGTGCCGACCGGGCTGCCAGCGGGTCTGCACCCCCATTTAGGGCGGGAATCACCCCATTTCCGCGGCGGCGCGCCTCCGGTAGATTGGGGTGCATGGAAGAGCCGCCCGTCAGCATTGTCCTCCGCTCGTTCAACGAGGCCTGGGCGCTGCGCTCAACCCTGGCGGCCCTGAAGACGCAGGCCTACCGCAACTGGGAGCTCATCGCGTTTGACTCGGGATCCACCGACGGGTCCGTGGAGATCCTGCGCGCCGCCAGGCCCGCGCATCTCATCCAGATGCTGCCGCACGAATACAGGCCGGGGCGGGTCCTGAACCAGGGGATGGAGCTCTCCGGGCGCGAGCGCGTCATCTTCCTGAACGCCGATGCCACCCCGCAGGGGCCCGGCTGGCTCGGCCCGCTCGTGGAGGCGCTGGCGGACCCGCGGGTCGCTGCGGCGTTCGGGTGCCAGGTCCCGCGGCCGGACTGCGCCGCGGCGGTGGCGCGCGACTACGAGAGGTGCTTCGGCGCGGACCGCGAGTCGGCCCGCTGGGACAATTTCTTCAGCATGGTGAGCAGCGGCCTGCGGCGCGACGCGTGGGCCCGGCGCGGCTTCCGCGAGACCATGCAGTACTCCGAGGACGACGAGTACACCCGCTGGTGCCGCGCCGCGGGCTACCGCATCGCCTACTGCCCGGGTTCGGTGGTCATGCATTCCCACAACTATACCCCGCGGCAGGCCTACAAGCGCAGCTTCGGCGAGGCGTGGGCCCTGTCCGCAGTCTGCTCCCCCTCTGAGGGGCGGCCCGGCGCGCGGGCGCTCCTCCTCGGCTGGCTGCGCGACGCCCAGGGCGACCTGCGCTACTGCGCGCGGACAGGCCGGCTGCCCCAGCTCGCGGGGGCCCTCGGCACTCGCTGGCAGCAGCGGCTCGGGCGCCGGCACGGCATGAGCGCCGGCTGGCAGATGCACAGGGTCGACCACGTCCTGTGAGTGCCGCCAGCCAGCAGGAAGCCCCCCCAGTGGAGGCCGGGCCGCCGCCTCCCGGGGCCGCCCCGGGGCAAAGGTTCACGCTCGACGGGGACGCTGCGCTGGAGGCGCACCTGGGGCGCACCTGCGCCCGCGTCGTGAGCGGCCTGCGCGGCCTCGTCCCGGCCCGCGCACTCGAGGCGGTGATCCTCGGGGGCGGCTACGGCCGCGGCGAGGGCGGCGTCCTTCGCGGCGCCGCCGGCGACCGCCCCTACAACGACCTCGAGTTCTACGTCGCCATCAGGGGAAACCGCCACGTGAGCGAGCGCCTCTACCGGCGCCGGATCGACGTGCTCGGCGAGATCCTCACCCACCTCGCCGACGCGGAGGTCGAGTTCAAGATAACGTCGCCCTCGGAGATCGAGTCGTGGCCCGTGAGCATGTTCTCCTACGACCTCGCCGCGGGGCACCGGCTCCTCTGGGGGAAGGGACCCGGCCTCACGCCCGACGCCTGGGGGCTCCACCGCTTCGCCGAGAACATCCCGCAGGCGGAGGCGACGCGGCTCCTCATGAACCGGTGCTCGGGCCTGCTCTTCGCGCAGGTCCGGCTAGAACAAGAGCCGTTCACCGCCGCCGCCGCCGACTTCGTCCGCAGGAACGTGGCGAAGGCGCAGCTTGCCTGCGGCGACGCGATCCTGACGGCGTTCGGGCGCTACCACTGGAGCTGCACGGAGCGCCACCGCCGGCTGGAGGCCCTCGCCAGGGACAAGCACTCCCCGTGGTTCGACGCGGCGGTCCGCCACCACGCCGCGGGCGTCGCCTTCAAGCTGCATCCCAAGTCGGGAGCCCTGCCTTGGGAGACCCTCACCCAGGCGCACGCCGAGGTCACCGCGTTCGCCCTGAAATGCTGGCTCTGGGTCGAGGCGCGCCGCCTCGGCCGGCCCTTCTCATCCGCTAGGGATTACGCCGACGCCGGGTGCGACACGTGCCCGGGCACCTCGCCGCTCCTCAACGTCCTCTTGAATCTCCGGGCCGACGGGTTCAGGCCGAGGGCCCGTCCCGCGCCGTGGCGGCACCCGCGCGAGCGGGTCTTCCACGCCCTCGCGCTTCTCCTCTGGGTTCCCGGCGCGACGGGCGATCCCGTCCTGCGGCCGCGGCTCGAGGCCGGGCTCAATGCGCGGGCGACCAGCCTCGCCGAGTGGGTCGAGGCCTACCGCGCCCTCTGGAGCCGGGTCCAGTAGCCGGGCGGCAGGCCCTTCCCCGGGGTCACGGCTCCTCGTACACCTCGAGGAGCGCGATGCCCGTCGAACCGCCGGCTCCGCTCACCTGCGCCGTGTAGGCGCCGGGGGGAAGCGTCACGAGGATCGCAGCGTCGGCCGACGTCGCGGGCAGCGGGAACGCGGACACCGCGTTGAAGGCCGCCTGCAGCTCGGCCGTGCCGCCCCAGCCGTTGTTGGAGCCGACCGCGACCTGGCTCGAGTCGAACACGGTCAGGAGCGGGTCCGCCAGGAAGCCCGACACGCCGTAGGCGGCCAGGGCGGGCCCGAGGCCCCGGATGAGCACCGTCTCGGGCGAGGGGCCGGTGATGACGAAGCCGACCGTCAGGACGTTGGAGCCGCCGCCCGCGAGGCCGCGGACCGACACGTTGATGAAGTGCGCCGTCGGGGAGGCCGCGGTGTCGGCGTCATAGGCCTCGAGCAGGACGACTCCCGTCCCGCCGTTCGCCCCGGTCACCTGCGCCGTGTAGGAGCCGGGCTGGAGCGTCGCGAGCAGGGCCGCGTCCAGGGATGTCGGCGGCAGGGCGAACGCGCCGTTCTGGGCGAACGCCGTGGCGAGCACGCCGGTACCGCCCCAGTTGTCGTTGGAGGCGATCAGCGCCTGGCCCGAGTCGAAGAGCGAGAGCTGCGGGTCGGCCAGGAGGCCCGTCACGCCGAAGTTGGCCAGCGTGGGGCCGACCGCCCGGATGAGCGCCGACTCGGTGCCCGATCCGCCGACCACGAGTCCGATGATCAGCAACTGGCCGGCGCCGCCGCTGTAGCCGCGCGCCGAGACATTGGTGAGGTGGCTCGGCGTCCCCGCGGGCAGGACGATGAGCGGCGCCGGGACGGAGATGTCGGCCGAGAAGGGGTTGGCGACCTCGACGTCGTAGGTCCCGGCGTCCGACGCCTGGACGTTGAAGATCGTGAACGAGGGGCCGGTCGCCCCCGGTATCAGCGACTGGTTCTTGCGCCACTGGTACGTGACCGGGGCGTCGCCGGTGACGGCCACGGTGAAGGTGGCCACGCCGCCCACCGTCGTCGAGACGGGGTTCGGCTGGAGCTGGATGGACATGATGACGGGCGGCCCGCCGGCGGCCTGCACGGTGAGCGCCGCCCCCTGCGTCGTCAGCTGCCCCGCCGAGTCCGAGATCACCACCGTGTAGGTGCCCGCGTCGGACGCCGCCGCGGGGGCGAAGGTGAGGCTCGTCGACGTCGCGCCGGGGACCGCGACCCCGCCCTTGTACCACTGGTAGGTGATCGGGGGGGAGCCGACGACGCCCACGATCAGCGTGGCCGTGCCGCCCGCTGTGACGGAGGTGTCGCTGGGCTGGTACTGGAAGATGGGCGCAAAGGCTGCCGGAGCCACGGTCAGAACCGCGCCGAGGCTTGTCTGCGAGCCCGCCGGATTGGTCACGACGACGGAGTAGGTTCCCGCGTCGGAGTTCTGGACGTGCTGCATTGTCACCGTGGCCGACGTGGCGCCCGGGATCGGCGAGCCGTCCATCAGCCACTGGTAGGTCAGGGGCGCGATTCCGGAGGCCCCGACCATGAAGCTCACCGGGGAACCCACCGTCGCCGAGTTCTTGTAGGGCTGGGCCGTGATTGCCGGGGGCACGAACACCGAGAGCGCGTCGAGGGTGGCCGCCGCCGACTTGACGCTCCCGAGGGCGCTCGTCACCGTCACGATGTAGGTGCCCGAGTCCGCCGCGGTCACAAGCATCAGGGTCAGCGTCGGGGCCGTCTGGCCGGCGATGAGGACGTTGTTGTGAGACCACTGGTAGCTCAGGGCGCCGGTTCCGACCGCCGTAACCGAGAACTGCGCCGAGGAGCCCACCGTGGCGGACTGCGACGAGGGCTGGACGAGGATCGTCGGCGGGGTCGTGCCTGCGACGCCCGATGTCGGGTCGGTCACCGAGAGCGTGAGGGTCGTCGTCGGCCCGGCTCCGAGCGCGTTGGTTGCGCCCGCGGTGAGCGTGTAGGTCCCGGCCGGCGTCGGCGCCCCGGAGAGCTCGCCCGTCGCCGAGTTGAACGCGAGGCCGGACGGGGCGCCCGTCAGGGTGTAGATCACCGGGCTGTTGTTCGCCGTCAGCGTGTAGGAGAACGCGGCCCCGGCCGGGCCGCTCGGGGTCGTCGAGCTCGTGATCGTGGAGAAGCTCCCGATGGTCAGGATGAGGCTCCGGGGGAGGCTGACGCCGAAGGAGTTGCTGGCCCAGATGGCCACGTTCGCGACCTGCGGGGAGTCGGGTGTGCCGCTGATGATCCCGGTCGTCGTGTCGATGGCCAGGCCCGCGGGGAGCCCGTCCGCCGAGAAGGACGTCGGGTTGTTCGTCGCCGTGATGGCGTAGCTGAACGGTGCGCCCGCGGCGGTGGAGACCAGCGCGGCGCTGGTTATGGCCGGCAGCGGGCCCGCAGGGCCGATCGTGAACATGAAGACGAGGATCGTCCCCTGGCCGACCGCGTTGTTCGCGCTGATCGACGTGAAGTACAGGCCAGCCGTTGTCGGGGTGCCGCTGATCTGGGCGCCCGAGGACGTCAGCCCGGGAGGAAGCTCGGCATAGTTGTAGCTCGTCGGCCCGTTGGAGGCGACAATCGTGTAGCTGAACGCGGTCCCTACCGTGCCCGTCAGCGACCCCAGGCCGGCGATCGTCGGCGTCCCCGCGGCGGCATCCACCGTGATCCGGAACGGATACGGGGTGCTGGTCGAGCCCTGCGCCAGGTGCAGGTTCCCGTTGAAGGTCCCCACGGTTCCCGTCGCGCCGCTGACATTGCCCGTCGAGGCGTCGATGGAGAGGCCCGCAGGGAGCCCGTCGGCGGAGTAGGTCGTGCCCGCGGGCTGCGGGGGATTGGTGACGATCTGGAACGAATAGGCCTGGCCCCCGGTGGCGTCGGGAAGGATGGTCTGCGCCGAGGCGGCGGCGGCGAGTCCGAGGAAGGCAAGCGAGAGGGAGAGCAGGCGGGACGGGAACGCGGATGTTGGATTCATGGAGGGCCGGAGTTTGGACCGGGCGCCGTGGAAGGGCGCCCCGGGTACGGGAACACAGGGATTGTTGATTTGGCCGGAGACAGACTCCCCGCGCGGCGTAACCGATATGGGGGATTACCCCACTCTCGCCCGTCCCCCCGACCCCATGGCGTTGTGCCTGGCTCGCCCGGGAGATTCCGGGCGGCCCATGGTCATCCCTGCGCTTCAATGAATTGGGGAATCATCCGTTCTCCGTTGTGCGGCTCCGGGCCGCCGATTGGGCTCCACGAACGCCGGCCGCGCGTCTTGTTGGTGCTCGGGACAGGACTTGAACCTGCACGCCTTGCGGCAACGGCTTCTAAGACCGTCGTGTATGCCAATTCCACCACCCGAGCATTCTAGCACCTCGCGGGACTGACCCTTGTCGAGGCTGTCTGATTTGCCAATTCTCGAGCCGCAAGGCGAGCCTTTGCCGTTGTGAGGGAACCGCGAGTGAGGTTTGGGGATCAATGGCAGCCGCAGTCCTTCCCCATCCGCTAATCACCCCATATCGCCCAGACGGCCTAGCTGCTACACTCACCCCACTCCATATATGAAATCCTCCCGCACCCTCCTGTATCTCCTCTCAGCCATCGGCCCCACGCTCCTCATCGGAACCGGGTGCTCCAAGTCTGACACCTCAAGCGCATCGACCGCCGTGCAGGACGCCAAGACCGCCGTCACCAACGCCGCCGTGGACGTGAAGAACGCGGCCGTCGACGCGTGGGACAACATCCGGGACTACACCTACGACAAGCGCGTGGATTTCTCGGCAAGCATCGATCGGATGGACAAGAAGATGGACGACAAGATCGCCGAGGAGAAGGCGCAGGCCCCGGACACCCTCTCCAAGGACAAGCAGGCCGCGATCAAGGACTACGATGACGCGCGGGCCGACCTGAAGGCGAAGCTCGCGGACCTCGGCAATGCGACGGCCGACACGTGGGCGGACGCAAAGGCGAAGGTCTCCGAGGCCTGGCAGAGGGTTAAGGCGGATTACGACAAGGCCACGAGCTGATCTGGCTGCGTGCGCAAGGCGCAGGGGGCCCGGGTTCGGCGGGCGGCCGGCCATATTGATCGGTTGCATTTCCGGCGACTGGCGCCGTTGGTAGGCGGCGCCCCATGACCGCCCGGTCGATCCTGTTCTTCATTTTCTCAAGCGCCGGCGCCCTCGCCTCCGAGGGACCGGCGGACTACAAGGGTGTCCCCTACCGCGACACCCAGTGGACAGGCGGACCGCAGAGGATCCCCGGGCGCGTCCACTGTGCGTATTTCGACCTGGGCGGCGAGGGCGTCGCCTATCACACGCTGGACAAGAGGAACCAGGGAAGCGGAGGGCTGAACCCTGCGGACGGAACCTACCTGAATGAATTCCGGATGAACGAGGCCGTAGGGACGTCGTACACCAAGTTTCACGACGCGATCGACAAGAACCCGTTCAACCTCGTCCAGCCGCCGGAAGGCATGCTCTACGTCGGCTGGACGACGCCGGGCGAGTGGATCAATATGACCGTCCAGGTCGAGCGCGCGGGCACTTACTCGGTCAGCCTTCTCTACACCTCCAACCGCGGCGGGGACATCTCCCTCGACCTGAACGGTCACCCTCTGGCGCCTGCCATGAAGGTTCTTTCAACCTGGAACGCAAGGGAGACTGTCCCGTGGCGCCAGTGGCACCACTGGAACGAGATGAAGGCCATGGCCGAGGTGCGTCTTCCCGCGGGAACGAGCGTCCTCACGCTCCATGTCCTCACCGAGGGAAACATGAACCTCGCCTGGCTCGATTTCGCCCCGGGGGGTTGAGGGAGTTTCATGGCAGGCGGGACGGGTCCACCCGCCCTTAGCCCTGCTTCGCCGCTCTTCAGAGCCGCTTGGAGCGGCGCCTGGAATCCTACGATCGCAATCGGGGAGCCGAAGCCACGATAAATGTGCACATAATAAACAATAAGTGCGCATCTTGGTGCACCATGCGGAACGTGACCTCCATCCGAGCCCAAGGCGACGCCCATGCGCTTAGGGGCCATGTGGGATACATATTCTTATGATATTTATGCTAAACCATTTACAAATACAACATTGACTCACATTAGCTCTGGGATTCTCCAGGTTGCCACGCGATGCCGCCCTCTTATCGAGGGTTCACATTGCCCCATGTTGAGGCTTTTTTAGGGTCTGTGTTAGTTAAATCGTGCACAAAAGTGTTGACAGATAAATTACGCCCTCGATAGACGTCCCTCCGCACAGGGGAAGAGACCGCTCAGGCCCCAGCACACCCGTTACCCCTTAGGCATACCCCCGACTATCCCGGCGATCCCCAACCGCTTCATCGGCGGCTTCGAACGAATTGAAAGGCGGCGTGCCAGACAGAGACCAGAGGCCCCAGAAAATCCCCGAGTTTTGACCAACACTAAACCTCAGATGAAAATGACCCCCGCCAAGAACACACCCCTGCTTCGGCTAATGACGGGCCTTGCCGCCCTGGCCCTGGTGGCGACGCTCCGGGCCCAGCAGCCCTCGACGGTCACCACGACCACAACGACCACCTCGTCCAGCGCCGACCAGTCGGCGACCTCGGCGGCGCCCGCCGTCACGCTCGACCCCTTCACGGTGACGACGTCCAAGGACAAGGGCTACGTCGCGACAAACGAGATCTCGGGGTCCCGCGTGGACACGGCGATCAAGGACATCCCGATCCCGATCCAGGTCATCACGAGCGAGTTCATCAGCGACATCGGCGCGACGGACCTGCGCAGCTCCCTCGCCTACTCGGGCGTCATGCTCAACACGCAGAACGACCTTGAGAACAGCGGCGGCACCTACGGCAGCCCGTACGGCCCGGGCGGCGTCAACAACCCCCAGGGGCTCACCTCCAACATCAACCAGGTCCAGCTGAAGATCCGCGGGTTCGTCACCGACAACACCCTGCGCGACGGCTTCCTTCGCGGCAGCTCCTCGGATTCCGTCAACATCGACCGCATCGAGGTCGTGTCCGGGCCGAACGCCCTCCTCTACGGCACCGGCAACTTCGGCGGCGTCGTCGACTACCTCATCAAGGCGCCCCAGGACGTGCAGCAGGGAGCGCTCACGCTCTCTGTCGGCACCTATGACTTCCTGCGCGGGGCCCTCGACGTCACGGGGCCGATCAGCGCGGCGAACCACCTCGACTACCGGGTCGCGGCCTCCTGGGAGAGCTCGGACACGGCGGTCCAGTACCAGAAGAACAAGCACTACTTCGTGGCCCCCTCCATCGAGTGGAAGCCGACGCCGACGACCACCGTCCTTGTCGACACCGAGTACGGCAGCTCCAAGCAGAACGGCTACAGCTTCCAGGCCTTCCGCGCGGTGCAGGGCGGCGGCGCGACGCCGATCAACAACGACCAGATCGAGGCGGTCTCGTTCTACTTCGCGCCCGGCGCCGACCCGAGGACGTTCAACCTCTCCGGCCCCAACACCTACAACGACCAGCAGGAGTCGAACATCGAGCTGAAGCTCACCCAGCAGATCCTGAAGGAGTCGGACTACATCCCGGCGGTGAACGTGCTCCTGGGCTACAACAAGGCGCGCTGGTCAACCCAGACGCAGAACATCAACGGCGAGATCAACGGGCCCATCTCCGCCGGCGCCCCCGGGTTCTCGCTGGCCGAGACCATCTTCACGACCGCGGCGCAGAACTCGATCGACGGCCAGGGCAACGACAACGGCAACCTCGTCTACGGCCCCCTGCTGAGCTCGGTCGACGAGTACAACTGGAACCAGAACCACGCGACGACCGACCGCGACCAGGAGCGCGCGGAGATCACGGCCAAGAAGTCCCTCTTCGAGGGGCGCTGGTACAGCATCGAGGACCAGGCGCTCGCAGGCTACTCCGAGCTCTTCAACCAGATCACCCAGGAAAACTGGAAGACGACGCCGGGCCTCTACAGCTACAAGAAGCCGAACGACCTGAACCCCATCGTCTTCGGGACGCAGGGCGACGGTACCGCGGACCCCGCGATGTTCAACAACGACATCAACAACATCAACAAGGGCTGGGACGCCGGCTACTACCTGAACGACTACGCGAAGCTCTTCAACGGCCGCATCATCGTGATGTCCGGCATTCGCCGCGACAAGAACGACAACTGGTCTACCGACACGCAGATCGGCTCTCCCGGCGCCACGCCGGCCACCACCACGAGCCGCGCCTCGACCGTGGTCTCCAAGTCCTACCAGAACGGCGTCATCGTCGAGATCACGAAGAACCTCTCGGTCTACGGCCTCAAGTCGGAGGGCATCCAGCCGAACTTCGGCGGCCTGCACAACGCCGTTAACGGCTCCCCCGTGGGATCCGACTACGCGAAGAGCCGGGAACTCGGCATCAAGTTCGACTTCCTCGACGGCAAGATCTCCGGGACGATCAGCCACTACAAAATCGAGAAGACGGCCTGGGTCGCGGAGCCCTGGTACGCGCCCGCCCCCATGGGCAACCCCAGGTTCAACCCGAACAAGGACATCGTCTATGAGCTGAGCGGTGGCTTCAACGCCAACGGCCAGCCGGGGACGACGACCACCTTCGCGGGCGTCAACAGCCAGGGCGGCCCGATCCAGAACCAGCCCCAGGTCGTCGCCGCGTGGAACGCGGCGGTGGCGGCGGGCGCCGTGTACACGATCGCGGGCGAGCCGGGACGCCTGTACCTGGACGCCAGCAAGCCGACCGGCGCCGCGTACCTCGACGCCGCGTTCGCGGCCAACCAGGCCGACGGCGGCGCGGGCTGGCCAGGCTGGCTCTACCAGGGCGACTCGAACTCCGACCCGAACATCAACAACGCGACGATGGACGCGGGCGGCTTCTACAACACCTCGCTGGCGCCGGCCTTCCAGGTCATCGACCAGTCCAAGGGCTGGGACGGCCAGATCTTCTACACGCCGAACGACCAGCTGCAGTTCGTTCTCCATGCCAACGTGGACTCCGCCATAAACCGGACGAACCTCGGCTCCTACCCGAAGTACCCCTACCCGCAGGACCGCTGGGCGGTCTGGTACTTCCAGAACGGCGGCTTCGGCCTGGACGGCCAGCCCCTCAACGTCGCCTACACCAACCCGGCCGACACCTCGACGCGGACCAACGCGGGCGTCTTCCCGGGCGACGACACCCCGAAGTACCAGTACGACCTCTGGATGGAGTACAAGTTCGCCGGCCAGCTGAAGGGCCTGAGCGCGGGCATCGGCGGCGAGTGGCACTCCCAGGAGGAGTTCTTCTCCGGCGTCACGCACGGCGGCCAGAACATCGAGCAGAACGCCGCCGGCCAGACCATCATCGCCTACTCGCCGTCCCAGGCGACCTTGAACGGCATGGTCAAGTACTCCTGGAGGAAGTACGGGCACGCGCAGTACGTCCAGCTGAACGTCGACAACATCCTCGACGACCGGAAGCTCTACGGACTCGTCTACAGCCAGCCGCTTCAGGCCAAGATCTCCTACGGGATCGGGTTCTGATCCCCGGCCCCGGGGACGGCTCCCCCAAAGGCGCGCACGGCCCCGGCCGCGCGCGCCTTTTGCTTTCCGGGCGCCCGCCCCGCCCTTGTCTTTTGCACCGCCGCACCGACACTCTGCCCGTGAAACCCGAGGGTCCTCCACCGTCCGCGCCGGGGGCGCCGCGCTGGGCCCTCCTCCTCGCCGCCGGCCTCGCCGCCCTGCCCTGCGCGCGCGGGCAGGCCGGCCCCGCGGCGCCCACCTGGTCGCGCGACGTCGCGCCCATACTGATGGAGAACTGCGTCGAATGCCACCGGCCGGGCCAGGTGGCGCCCTTCTCGCTCCTCGAGTACAGGGACGCCGCCCAGCGCGCCCGCTTCCTCGCGAAGACCGTGAGGGCCCGGGTCATGCCGCCCTGGGCCCCGGACGGGCCCGCGGGGGCCTTCCTCAGCGACCGGCACCTGCGCGAGGACCAGATCGCCACGATCGTGCGCTGGGCCGAGACCGGCGCAGCGCAGGGGGATCCCTCGCTCGCCCCGGCCGCCCCCCCGGAACCCGCGGACGGGTGGCACCTCGGGCCGCCCGACCTCGTCCTGCGGATGGGCCGTCCCTTCGCGGTCCCGGCGGGCCCGGGCGACACCTACCAGGTCTTCCCCATCCCCTTCAGCCTCGCGGGCGTGCCGAGGGACGTGCTCGCGAGGGCGCGGATCCCCGACTCGGACGTCCTCGCGGTCGCGGCGGTGGAGGTCCATGCGGGCAACCGGCGCTCGCTTCACCATGCCGACGTCTTCGTCGACACGTCGGGCGCGGCCCGCAAGCGGGAGGCCGCGGAGGGGGGCAACGGGTACGCGAGCTTCGGGACGCCCGGCTTCGTCCCGGCCGCCTACCTCGGCGGCCGCGTGCCCGGGATGATCCCGCGCTTCCTGCCCCCGGGGATCGCCGCAAGCGTCATGCCCATGACGGGGGACATCGCCCTGCAGGTGCACTACCTCGCGACCGGCAAGCCCGAGGTCGACCAGAGCGAGATCGGGATCTACTTCCTGCGCGAGCCCGCGAGGCGGATCATGGACTCGCTCTTCCTGCGCAGCTTCAAGCTCGACATCCCCGCGGGCGACGCCGCGTTCACGGTGGAGGACTCGATCGAGGTCCCTGCCGACTGCGCCCTCATGTCGGTGTTCGCCCACATGCACTTCGTCGGCCGCGAGGTGCACGCGAGCGCGCGGCTGCCGGACGGCACCGTGCGGCCCCTCCTCGACATCGGGCGCTGGAACTTCAAGTGGCAGGACCGGTATTTCTACAGGGAGCCCTTCGTGCTCCCCAAGGGGACGGTGGTGCGCTGCCGCTGGGTCTTCGACAACAGCGCCGCCAACCCCTCCAACCCGTTCTCGCCCCCGAGGGACATCCGCTTCGGGCCCAACTCCACGGACGAGATGTGCGAGCTGCAGCTGGGCCTGCTTCCCCTGAACCTCGGCGACGAGTCCCTCCTCCTGGACGCCCGGGTGAGGAAGATGAAGGAGAAGATCGCGGAGCTCACGCCCGAGCAGCGCGGCCGCTTCCACTGGGAGGACGCCTTCAACGACCTCGCAGGCCGGTAGCCCTCAGCGGCCCGCGCGCTCGGGGATGAAGCAGCCGAAGCCCTGCTTGCCGGGAAACGGCCCCGCCTTGCCCGCGGCTATCGCCTCCAGGACGTCGCGCAGGTCGTCGTGGGCGGCGGCCGGCCTCGCGAAGCCCAGGTCGCCCACCCTGTCGTCGATCCGTCCCCTGTAGAGCACGGCCCCGTCCTCCTAGAAGACGGCGGCCTCCGGCGTGAGGGTGGCCGACGCCGCCCCCGCGAGCCGGTGCCCGCGGTCGTCCGCCGTGGCAAACGAGATCGCGTACGAGCGGGCGTGCTCCCGGAGCGCCGGCAGGGCCGCCTCGGGGTCGACGTAGGCGCCGACGAAGGCGAAGCCGCGGCCCGAGAAGTCTGAGGCGAGCCGGTTCAGGACCGGGACGTACGCGTTGGACACCGGGCAGTCCTGCGAGAGGAAGACGACCACGATGCGCCGGGCCGGCGGGATGAGCGGCGTCCCGTCGAGGGTCGTGACGGCGAGCCGGCGCCACCAGGCGGGCGCCTGCACCGGGGCGTCGGCGGCGACGCACGCCAGGCAGAGCGCCAGGATCAGGCGGGGGCTCGCGCGCATTCCCGGGGAGAATCCAGGGCGCCGGGCGACCTAGGGACCCTTGACGTAGGTCTGTATCGCGCGCGCCGGGATGCGGCACGCGAGCGGCGCCCGGCCCGCGGCGAGCATGAAGTCCGCCGGGGACTCCGAGGTGTTCAGCACCACGACCGCCAGGCCCCCGCCGGGGTTCGAGAAGGCGACCGATTCGATCCCGGCCGGCCCGCCGTGCGACTCGATGCGGCGGGCGCCCGGGCGGACGAAGCGGCTGAACTGCCCGATGTAGTAGAACGCCGGCGTGTACCTGACCTCGCCCTTTGCCGTGTCGACGATGACCGGCGCGTCGCAGAGGTTCCCGACGTGGTTGGGGCCCCCCGTCTGGTCGAGGACGATGTTCCAGTCGATCCACCCGCACACCCAGTTCCTGAGGTCGTTGACCATGCTGTGGGCGTAGCGCTCGCCGTGCTCCCACATCCCGAGCTCGAACTTTCCGTTCGCCTCGCCTCGGTCGTTGCAGCCCTCGGTGAACAGGATCTGCTTGTCGGGAAACGCGGCGTGCGCGCGGGAGGACGCCGCGTAATCCTCGCTCACGTACCAGTGGATCGCGGTCCCCCACACGAACCCGGCCGCCGCCTTGTCGGAGAGGATCGTGGTCGTCCACTCGTCCAGCAGGTCCCGGTTGTGGTCCAGGACGCACAGGCGGACGCCCCCGAGGCCGGAGCGGCTGAGCGCCGGGCCGAGGTTGTCGCGGACGAAGTCGCGCTCCTGCGCCGCCGTGTAGATGCAGGATTCCCAGGTCTGGACGGCCTGCGGCTCGTTCTGGACGGTGAGCGCCCAGACGGGGATGTGCTCCTGGCCGTCCATCTCCCTCACGAAGCGCACCATGTAGTCGGCCCAGGCCTGCCGGTATTCCGGGCGGAGCGAGCCGCCGTGCAGCATCTCCCCGTTCGTCTTCATCCAGGACGGGGGGCTCCACGGCGACGCCAGCAGGCGGAAGTTGGCGGGGCCCGCGATGGACTGGACCTCGTGGATCAGGGGCAGCACCCAGCGGCGCATGGGCTCGAGCGAGAAATGCTCCAGGGCCGTGTCGCCCGCGACGGGGTCGAGCGCCCAGCTGCCGAGGGAGAAGTCGCAGCTGTTGATGTGGGTGCGGGCGAGCGTGTAGCCGATGCCCTGCGCCGGGTCGTAGTACCGGCGCAGGACCTCGGCCCTGCGCTCCGCGGGGAGCTGGTCGAGGACCCAGGCCGAGGACTCCGTGAGCGCGCCGCCAAACCCCTCGATCGCCTGGAGCCTGCTCTCCGGGTCGCAGACGATCGCGGGCACCCCGTCGGCCACGCCGCCGGGGCCGGCGACCTCGGAGAGCCTGTGGCCGCCGGACCGGGCGGTCTCGTAGACCGTCCAGGAATCCGCGGCCCGCAGGCCAAGTGAGGAGACGGCCGCGAGGAGCGGGACGGCGAGGCGGGACAGGCGGAGGGTGGGCATGGCGGATTTCATGAGTGGTCCTGAGCGGGCTAGGCCGCGGCGACCTTGCGCCGGGCGAGGTCGGCCTCGATCTCCCTCATCTTCTGGTCGGTGATGGAGTAGAAGAAGATGGCGAGCGCCCCGAGGAGGGCCAGAGCGGCGGGGATGACGCTGAAGAGAAGGCGTATCCCCCCAGTCGTCGCCGCGCCCTGGTCCGTGTTGGCCACGAACCCGTAGTAGGCCAGCAGCCAGCCGAGGGCGCCCGTGCCGATCGCGAGGCCCACCTTCTGCGAGAACACCGCGGCCGAGAAAAGGAGGCCGGTCGTTCGCCGGCCGAACCTCCACTCCCCGTAGTCCACCGTGTCGGCGTACATCGACCACAGGATTGCCGGGGTCGGGCCGACCACGAAGGACGCCACGATGTTGAGCGCGATGAGCAGCCCGTACGCGTGCGGGTCGACGAGGTAGAACGCCGCCATGCCGAGCGCGTTGGCGACGGAGAGGACGATCATGAGCGTCCTGCGCTCGGCCAGCCCCAGGAAGAACTTCGTGCAGACGGCGCCCGCGATGAAGGCGACGCTCCCGCTCGTCGCGTAGAGCGTGAACTTCGACTCGTCCCGGACGACATACTTGAAGAAGTAGATGATCGAGCCGCCGCGCACGGCGGCGTTCACCAGCGTGAAGAGCCCCGAGACGAACAGGGCGACCCAAGGCCCGTTCATCGCGACGTTGCGCAGGTCGGTCCCGAAGGCGCCCTTCTGGCCGGCCGGGGGCGTCACGCGCTCGCGCGTGTTCGCGAAGGTGTAGAGAAAAAGCGCGACCGAAATGACCGAGAAGATCAGCATCGTGTAGCGTATGCCCTCCGCCTCGTTGCCGCCCCCGAGAAGGTTCTTGAGCGGGACGACGAGGCGCACGATCAGGAACTGCCCGATGAAGGCGAAGATGAAGCGGTACGTCGAGAGGGAGGTGCGCTGCTCGGAGGAGGAGGACATGACCCCCATGAGCGCCGAGTACGGGATGTTGATCGCGCTGTAGGCGACCCACATGAGCCCGTAGGTCACGTAGGCGTAGACGAGCTTGCCGTGATGCGTGAGGGAGGGGTTCAGGAACATCACGTACCCGAGGACGCCGTAGGGCAGCGCCCCCCAGAGGAGGAACGGCCGGAACTTGCCCCAGCGCGTGCTGGTGTGGTCGGCGACGATCCCCATCGCGGGGTCCACCACCGCGTCGAACACGCGCAGCGAGAGGGTCATGGTCCCCACCGCCATCGCCGACAGCCCGAAGATGTCGGTGTAGTAGAAGACGACGAAGAGGTTGAAGAACTGGTAGAAGAAATTCGACGCCGTGTCGCCCAGGCCGTAGGCGATCTTTTCCTTCAAGCTGAGGCGTTCGGGGGCGGCCATGGGCCTTTGGGGTCCTGTGTTTGGGGCCGACCCGGGGGATTTCGGGGCTGGTCGGCGGTCCAGTGCGCCCATCAAGGATAGGGCCCTCCCCCTTTGTCAATCCCCATGTGCACCGCCAAGTGCATAGCCTGTCGGCCCGACACGGGGCGCCCGAATTTACTCTATTTTGCGGGGATTTCCCCGAGGGAGGCCCTCGTTTTCCCATTTTGTGTGCACAACAATTTTACTACTTGAAATTGGGTTTCCCCTTTGCTCTATTCCCAAAGGTTGCCGAGAAACAAAACGACGTGTCCGACTCCAGCCCCGCAATGGGAGCGACACCCAAAGCCCGCAAGCACCCCTCCCCATCAGCTCCCCAATCAACCAGCAACTGATCGCTGAACGGCTCAAGTTGTCGCGCACGACGGTCTCGCGGAGCCTGGCGAACCACCCCGCGATCAGCGCCGACACGAGGGCGCAGGTGCAGAGCCTCGCGGCGAAGATGGGCTACAAGGGCAACCCCACGCGCACACTGCGCCGCTCGCGCCAGAGCAAGCCCCTGACGATCGGTATCCTGATCGGCGTCCCCGCCGAGAACGTGGCGATGGCCACCTTTCCCTTCATCCTGCAGGGGATCCGCGAGCGCGCCGGCATGGAGCACGTGTCCATCGACGTGTGCTTCGAGAACCCCGCCTCCTTCGAGCCCTCCGTGCGCCCGCACAACATTTTCCGCAACATCCGCGGGGGCGACTGGCGGGGCACGGTGCTCATCTACCCCTTCCCCGAGCACACCGTGGGCCTGATCGCCAGGAAGATCTCGGCCGTCGCGGTCCTCGAGTCCTACAGCGCCCCTGGTATCGACACGATCGATACGGACGACTCGGTGGGCATCTTCGCCCTGGTCACGCAGCTCAGGAAGGCCGGGCACACGCGCATCGGCTTCCTCACCCTGGAATACCCCGTCGTCGGGCACTGGGCGACCCGGCGGTTCGGCGCCTACGTGGAGGCGCTGTTCTCGCTCGGCCTGCAGTTCCGCCCCGAGTGGGCCATCAACGTCCACAAGGCGGGCCCGCACTTCAAGGATGACCCGAGCATCACCGAGCACGTGATCCAGAGGATGCGCGAGGACAAGGTGACGGCGTGGGTGTGCGCGGCCGACCACCAGGCGTACCGGCTCATGGAGCAGCTTGCCGCGCGCGGCATCCGCGTGCCCGAGGACTGCTCGGTGACCGGCTTCGACGGGCTGGAGCCCCCGCCGGGGCTGCACCGGCTCGCCTCGATCCGTGTGCCGCACGAGGACATCGGCGCCGCGGCGGTCGCCCGCCTGCTGAGCCGCATCGTTCTTCCCAACGCCCCGCGCCGGAAGATCCTTGTCGAGGGAACGCCGGTCGAGGGGCAGACCGTGGCCCCGCCCCCGAAGCGCTGAGGGCCGGCCGTTGCCGGTCGGGGAGCCGGCGCCCCGGGACACGCCCGCCCACGAGCATGAACGCAGACCCCCATCCCCTTCGCCTCGCGCGCCGCCTCCTTGCGGCGTCCCTCGCCCTCGCCCCGGGCTGGGCGGCCCCGGCCAGTCCTGCGCCGCGGGCCGCCGCCGCCGCCCCGACGCTCGAATGGAACGACGAGTTCAACGGGCCGCTGGGGTCCGGCCCGGACACCGCGAAGTGGTCGTACGACATCGGCACGGGAAACCCCGCGGGCTGGGGCAACAACGAGCTCGAGTCCTACACGGACTCGAGGAGCAACTCGGTGATCGTCGCCGACCCCGACGCCACCGACGGGCGGGCCCTTGCGATCATCGCCCAGGCGTCGGACGGCTCGTACACATCGGCCCGGATCAACACGCAGTCCGCCTACGCGTTCAAGTACGGCCGCATCGAAATGAGGGCGCGCATGCCGACGGGCGCGGGCCTCTGGCCGGCGTTCTGGACGCTCGGCTCCAACATCGACACGGCGGGATGGCCCGCCTGCGGCGAGATCGACGTCATGGAATGGATCGGGCCGCAGCCCGGGCAGGTCGACGGCTCGCTTCACGGGAGCGGCTATCCCGGTTCCGGGCTGACGGGCGACGCGGTCCTTCCGGGCGGCGCGAGCTACAGCGACGCCTACCACGTC
>Ga0265318_10000879_pt1 | contig 19643 bp, 16 predicted proteins | sample 4821metaG_FD_192431 | JGI IMG/M metagenome (GOLD analysis project Ga0265318, IMG submission 192431) | Rhizosphere microbial communities from Carex aquatilis grown in University of Washington, Seatle, WA, United States - 4-8-21 metaG | ecosystem: Host-associated > Plants > Roots > Rhizosphere >... | reverse complement strand
GTGCTGTCGTGCCAGGTCGACTCGAAAACTCGGAGCGAATCGAGCTCCGTCGTCGACGAACCCGCGCGCTGCGGCTGACGCGCCGCCTGTGCTTCCAGCGCTGTCGCGCTGGCGAGGATGTCAATCCGAGGCGTCTGCGCCGCGGACGTGCGAGCGAAGCAGAGGAGCGCGACGAGAGCGATGGGTGCTACTGGACTGATGCGCCGAGGACCGAACCGGTACATAAACGAACTCCGCGTGTTTTCATGAGGCGGCCTGAGGAACTACCTGGGAACCGCGTCTTCTTTTCACGAGGAGTGTGTATCCGGCGAGGGCCGATGTCCTCATAAAAAATCCTAAATTCGCCGAGCAATACAGACCGAACACGTAAGAAACACTCCAGAAATATTGAGAAGAGCCTTTCGAAACACGCAAGTTCGCGAGCGGGTGCCGAATGCGTTTGGTCTACTGTGGCGAGTCGAACGGCTGGGCTCGGGGCGGACCGACTGCTGAGGGCGCCTTGGAAACGGCACCTGTCGCGCGGGGTAGGACTTCCTGCGCTCTAGGGTACGAGTGAAATCACGAGGAGTACCGGCAGTTTGTCCCGTCCGGCACGGTCGACGCGACGTTTTGTCTCGTGTTTCGTACGTGTATCGCGAGGCCCGATTTGTGTTTCCGGACAGTTTCCAGCGAATCCTAGCGCGATCTGTTGGGTTGACGTCGCACTAGAAGAGGTTAACGTTTCCTGACACGAATCTTGCTTCGTGCAGAAACGCGAGGTGAGCCATGAGGAACACTCTAGTCGGATTTTTCTCGGTTTGCGCGATCTCGGCAGCAACGGGGTGCATGTCGACCACCCAGGCGCCGACGGCCAAGGCAGCTGGCGTCGAACGCCTTCAGTGCGATGGCAGTGCGACGGCTCAGGATGAGGTGCAGCTGCTTCAATCAGTGAAGGTGCTGCGGGTCGAGCCGATCTACTCGCATGTCCTGACCGCCAACAACAACAGCGAAGAACGCGTCAACGGCGCGAAGCTTCTGATTCGCCCTCCCAAGGGAGTCACGTCGGAACAACTGACGCGCATTCTACAGTGCCACAGCGCGCGCGTGTTGCTTGGTCAAGTCAACGGGGCGGCCGTCCCGAATGATCCGTATTGGCTCTCGGACGCGTGGGTGAATATCGACGTGAGGCCCGAAAGCGGGAATTTCGCGGTGAGTGTCAGCGCGGACAGCATCCACGACAACCTTCGGGTTCTGGGCCGAGCGAATCATTACGCGGGCGACCATATGCTCGCCACCGAGCCCGCCCTTCCCTAATTCACTCCCTCCAGCCTCTTGGTTGAGAGCGAGCGAGCCGGGAAAAGGGCCCAGGCTCTGGTCTCTGGGCGCCGCGCGCGTCACGGGACGGCACTGAACTGGACGATCGCGCTCCCGATCAAAATCACGCCGAGGCCGACCCAGGTCGAGGCGTGCAGCGGCTCGCGAAATGCGATTCGGCCGGCGGTGATGCTGACGATCGCAAAGAATGCGACGTAGCTCCCGAACAGCTTCGAAAAATCCATCGGAATCAGGTTGATGACCAGGCCGTACGCGGCCAGGATTCCCGCTCCTATCGCGCAGGACAGCCATCCGCGGCCGCGCAAGCCGGCGCGAATGAGCGCGTCGCCGCCGACTTCGAACACCGCCGCCAGAAGCATGACCGCGAGCGCAACGAGTCGTCGGGCGAGGGGGCTTTGCATGACCGCGTCCAGTCTCCATCCCCAATTCGTATGGCAATCCGGGTGGACTAGCGTCGCGGCAACGTGACTCGGAACGTCGTCCCGTCCGCGTCGCTTTTGTGGAGCTCGATGCGACCGCCGTGCGCGCGAACGATTTCGCGCGCCAGGTAAAGTCCCAGCCCGAGTCCCTCCGCACGGTCTGACCGCTCGGAGCGACCGCAGACGAAGGGCTCGAACAGGCACGCTGTCAGGTCCGCGTCCAATGGGCGACCCGCATTCCAGACGTCGATTGTCACGTCGCTCACGAGTCCGCGTAGCTCGACCCGAATCGCGGGCCGCGCCGCGCCGTGTTGCATGGCGTTGAGAACCAACTTGGAGAGAACGGTGGCGATCGCGTCGGGATCGAAATCACCCTCGAGACGAGAATCGCAGGAGAAGAGGACGGGGTGATCAGGATGGGCACTATGAATGGCATCGACGACCCGCTCGCATAGGAGCTTCAGGTCCACCCTGCGCCGGACGATCGGTATGCCTCCGACGCCGCTGCGCACGAAGTTGAGCAGGTCGTTCAGCATCCCATCGGCCCGCTTTGCGGCGTGGACCATCGCGTCGATCTGCTCGGCGTGGTCATCGTCCAGTTCGTGCTTGAGCACGGTCGCCAAGGTCGCGATTCCCGAGAGCGGCTCGCGGAGCCGGGCTTCGAATGCCGCGTCCAGCCGCGAGGCGATCGCGGAAGCGGTCTGGAGACGCGATGGGCGCGGCATCGACGTGGAAGCGGGAGGGACGGCTCGCTGATCCCCGCCGACCGGGTAGCCACCTCCCGCCGCGTCGGACGTCGCTCCGGCGCGTTCCCGACCCCGAGCGGCGAAGAGTCGAACGACCCGCTCGTCTTGGCGAAGCGAAAAATTATCCTCCGCCGGCATGGGCAGCCAATCTAAACGGAGCGCCCCCGATAGCAAACCGCCGTCCTCGGCCTGCGCTACGTTTTTATGTGTCATTTACACAAGATCTCCGCTTCCGCACGCCGCTGGGAATAGGGTCTTGATATCCCTAGCAGGGAGCTAGTCGCTTGGTGCGTCTGCCGCCGACGCCTCGCCGGAAGCGTCCCCGGAGGAGGCTGCCGGGCCATCGTCCCCTCCCGTTTCGCCGGAGGCGTCGCTCGGTGCGGGCGCCGCAGTCGTCGCAGTCGCCGGTACCGGACAGAGTCCCGGGGCGCCGTCCGGCGCCGGAGCTATCAGCGATGCGTTGCAATAGGGATTCGAGCTCGGCCCGCTCGAAGGGCAGCAATAGCTCTCGCCGCAGGTCGCTCCGCTCGCCGGATCGACGATGGTGGTGCACGTGAGACCGCTGTTGCAGTCGTCGTGGCTGAACCCGACGCTCTGCGGCACGCAGCGGTCTCCTTCGCGGCCGCCGTCGCATGCCGTCGTGGGACCCGTCAGCGCGAGCAGAAACGCGAGTCGACCCATGCAGGTGAAGAGAGCGGTCCGCTTCTTGAACGTCGATTTCGTCATTGCAGCACTCCGTATCGCAGTCACGTTGCCTGAGTTCGTCTTCATGGCTGGGCTCCTAGAAGCGCACGAGTACGTCGGCGATGAGCCTCAAATCCCCGTTCACGAGATCCGGTCGCCAGCCTGCAGGAGTCGTCGTCGTCGTGTATCCGTCGGGGCCCGTCACGCCGCCGTGGCCCGCGAAATAGGGGACGCTCGCGTGGCGGTAGTTGCCCTCGATGCCGTACGTGATTTGCTCGTTCGGCATGTACTGGAACCCCGTCTCGTAGTCGTAGGCGTCGAACTGGGTCCCGATGCTCGTGTCGAAGGCGTGGGTCGCCGGGATGTATTGAATGCCCTGAATACTCAGAGGCTGCGCAATCGGCGAAGCGTTGCCCGTCGGGGCGAGGACCAAGTACCGGCCGGGGTTGTGCATCATGCCGCCGCCGACCGTCCATCCCAGGTGATCGTGGAAGAACCACATGCGGTGGTACGCCATCCAGCTGAGAAACTGCTGTGTGCAGGGCGTCGCATTGGTGCAGCCCCCTTCGACGCCGCTTCCGCCGAACGCGGTCACATTGTCGCCGACCTCGCCGCCGATGTCGCCCGTGACCGAGAAGGCCGCCTTGTCGAAGAACCCCGAGGACGGTTCGTCGAAGTACTTAACTTCGAGGCTGTTGTCGCTGTGAAATCGGAGGCGACCCGGGTTGTCCTGGGTATCCCAGCCCACGTAACCGTTCGAAAGAATCTCGAACCACCCGGTGGGCCGCCACAACACCTGAAAGCCGACGCCCGGCATCTCGTTGAACTGGCCGTAGGTCTGCCAGCCGTTGATGAGCCACGGCTCGATCTTGAGCGTGTCCGTCGGGAAGAGCTGCAGGCGGAGCCCGTTGAAGAACCAGGGCGTATTGTCGGACGTGAACGACGGCAGATACATCCAGTTTTCGAAGTTGTCGTACGAGAAGAGCCCGACGTAAGACATGAAGATGCCAGCGTCGAGGTTGATGCCGTGCATGGCATCCCAGTGATAGCCGCCATAGGCTTCACTCAGGTACCGAAGGGCGGACTGGAGGTCGAACTGCCCACGAAACGTGCTGAAGTCGTTGCGCGGGACCAGCGTGGACCGTACGCCGTACTGCATCATGAGACGGCCGCGAACATTTTCGTAGTGAAAGTCGCCACCGAACCCCATGAACGCGAGGGTGATTTCGTCGTTTCGAGATAGAGCGGTCGACCCGACGACGGTGTCGTCGATCGGGTGGTTGGTCGACGAAGTCCAGTTCACGTCGAGAAGGAAACTGCCGGTGAACAGCGGACTGTCGAGCAGCGCCTTGTGCTGCCGGTTTGCGCCGTTCAGCCAGGTGAAATCCGCGAAGGCAAACGGCTCGCTCGCCTTCTCCTCCGCCGCCTGAGGGGGCGCAGGCTGCTCGGAGGGCACGGTGGCCGCCGGCGGCGGGGAAACCGTCGCGGCGGGCGGCGGCGGCGCCGCCGTCTGGGGCGCAGCCGGGGGCGGGACAGGGATGGGAGCGGGCGCCTGCGCGGACGACACACCCTCGGACAGCAGCGCGCCGGTCAGGGCGACGACCCACGCGCCACGCACGCGCCACGACATGAACCGATCCATCAGATTCCTCCTCGTTTTGAACACGAATGACAAAGATCTCCACTCACCCGCCCCGGTCGGGCGGTAGCCGCACCCCATCGACATGCAGGCGTTTCAGATCACAAGGCGATCCTTCGACGATTCCGGCGCGCGCGAACACGAGCTCTCCGAGTGCGCAGGCTTGCGACCAAGCCTGCGGCCCCACGACCGCCGCGCCAGGGCGAGAGCTTCGATTGTCGTCCCACGGCGTCGAATGTAGACGTTGCTATCTATAAATGCCGTAAATAGGCCTGCCCCTGCACTAAACGGACGCTAAAGATTGGCGCTCCAGGGTGCAGTCGATACCCCGCATCGCGTCCGCCAGCGACCGCCTCCCTTCGGTGCAAAGCGAGATACACACCGATTTGAGGAAGTTGCAGACAGACCACTAGTGGATGTCTTCCTCTTCTCGCCCGTGCCCGCACCGTGCTCCGTGCCCGTGCGCAATTGGGCTCCCCTCCCCCGCCGCCTCATCATTCGTCACATCGCGCTCGGCCTTCGAGAGAAGGCCCACGCCAGGGCGCCCCTGCCTTGCCTCGCGGCCCCAGAGAACCTCACCCCCGGCCCCTCTCCGCAAGCGGAGAGGGGTGTCTGCGGGTCTCGCGATACCGGCGCTTCTCCCCCTCTCCGCTTGCGGCGGGGGGACATTGCCTCGCATTCCCGCGCCAGCAAATCGGATCGAGAACTAGAAGCCTGGCGCTTTTCGTCGAGAGCAAGCGAGGCCGGCGCCGAGCGCGCGGAGCGTACGACCGTACGCGAGCACGCTCGACGCCGGGATCGCGCAGCTATCGGCGAAAAGCGCCAGGCTTCTAGGCGACGCGGAGGCGGTAGCCCACGCCTGGCTCGGTCACGAAATACCTAGGCCGAGCGGGCTCCTTCTCGAACTTCTGGCGTAGCTTGCCCATGTACACGCGAAGATACTGCGTCTCCTTCGTGTAAGCCGGCCCCCAGACGGTGAAGAGAATCTGCTCGTGCGTCAGCACCTTGCCCGCGTTTCGCATCAAAACTCCGAAGAGTTTGTACTGCGTCGGCGTCAGCCGGACTTCGCGCCCGCCCACGAACGCCAGGCGCCTCTCGAAATCGATGCGGAGGTCGCCCACTTCGAGAAACGAGTTCAGCGAATCGCTTTCGGCGCGCTGCGTGTGCCTCAGCCACACGCGAATGCGCGCGAGAAGCTCGCCGGTCGCGAACGGTTTCGTCAAAAAATCGTTGGCGCCGGCGTCTAGAGCGGCGACCTTCTCCTGTTCTTCGTCGTGCGCCGACAGAATGAGGATGGGCGCGGGCGTCCACTCGCGGAGTTTCGTCGTCACCTGGACGCCGTCCATGTCCGGCAGTCCGAAGTCCAAAACGACGAGATCCGGATTGTGGCCGGCGGCTTGAATGAGCGCCTCGGATCCCGTCTCCGCATCGACGATCCGGAACCTTTGATCGGCGAGGGTCGCACGCAAGTACTTTCGCATTCGCCCGTCGTCTTCGACGACCAGGACCAAAGGCATCAGCGGGCGCGACGTCGTGTGCGGTCCGGCCCCGCGTGTCGGCGGCGTTTCGTCTTCCACTGGAATGCGAGATTCTTGGCTCACCATCATGGCATTGCCTCTGGATAGCGTGCTCCCCGGGATGTTTCGGATGGGATGCGCGTTCATAAACGTGGCGTAAAAAAACGCAAGCGGCGTGAGGAGCCCGGCTGGACAGCGCGCCGAATTGCACGGGCGCTTCCGAGATCACGATTGCGCTCGAGCCAGATCAAACTGACACTTTTGTCGGGGACTTGCGCGGAGCGGAATTTACGCCATTTTGATGCGTTGGCGCAGTACACGTCACGCAGACGGCGGATCTGAAAAGCGGACTCTCAAGATGCCTACTCAACGACCGTCTCCGTGGCTCCGTGGGGGGTCGGGGGTTCAGCCGCTCGTTCTGGTGGTGGAGGACGAGCCGCACGCGAGGCAATCGCTCGTATCGACGCTCGCCACACACGGGTTTCGCACGCTCCACGCGGGAAGTCGTGCGGGAGCGCTCACGCGCGCGGTCGGCCACGAGCCCAACCTTCTCCTCATCGACGTGGGCGACCCCGGAATCGACGGTGTGGGTCTCACCGCGCGCCTTCGCGAATGGACCTCGGCGCCGATCGTCGTCCTTCTCCAGCGCGGTCACAAGCAAGAGCGAAGCGCTTTCCTCGACGCAGGCGCCAACGATTATCTCGTAAGGCCCTTCGCGACCGACGATCTCGTCGCGCGGATGCGCGTGTGGCTGCGAGAGACCGAACGCATCCAGTCGGCGCGCGCTCCGTTCGACGCGAGAAGCGAGCGTGTGCGGATCGACCGCGACAGGCGCTCGGTGTTCGTGGAGGGAAGGGAGATTCACATTACGCCGCTCGAGCGCAAGCTGCTCCTGGCGCTCGCCCGAAGTCCGGGTCGGTCCATGTCCGAGGAGCAGATCCTCGCGGCGGTGTGGGGTCCCAAATCGGCTACGCGCGCGCAGTATCTGCGGGCACACGTGCGACAGCTCAGGCAGAAAATCGAGAAAGACCCCGCGCGGCCGCGATACCTCGTAACCGACGCGGGCGGCGGGTATCGTCTGAATCTCGGCTAGCCGCGCACCAGCCCTCCCGTGTCCCGAAGCGCGACATACTCGCTTGATGACAACGTGCAGACGAACCTGCTCTAACCTTCTATTTGGGCCGCGGGCGATCGCGATGAACGATGGCTGAGGAAAGCTTTCTCGCCCGACAGCACGTCACGATGGTGCTGCGGCGTACGTCGACGGGTCTTTCCTTCCTGACCGCGGTCGCCGTCACGGCGGTGAACACCGGGATTTGCCGGCTCGCGCTCGACCACAAGCTGCCCGACATCGTGATGATGTACCTCCTGGGCGTTGTCGTCACGGCCATGCGCTTCGGCTACGTCGCGTCGGTCACGACCGCTGCGCTCAGCGTGGTGGCGCTGGATTTCTTCTTCACGCCGCCGTACCTGAGCTTCGCCGTCACCGACAAGCGATACTACGTCACGTTCGCGATCATGCTGCTGGTGGCGCTCGTCATCAGTAACTTGATGCAGCGCATCCGGCGGAGCGCGGCGGCCGTTCGCGAGCGCGAGGCGCGGACTGCCCGCCTCTACGCCATGAGCCGCGAGCTCACCATCGCCCGCTCGATCGACGACATCGCCCGCGTCGCCTGCCGCCACCTCGGGGACACTTTCGGAAGCAGTGTTTCCCTGCTGCTTCTCGGCGCTCGCGATACGCTGGAGCTCGCGGCCCCCGCCGCCGCGGACAAGACGGCTCCTATCTCGCCCGCCTTGCTCGAGCGGGGGCGCGAACTCCTCGGGGGCGAGACGCATCCGCTGCACGGCACCGGACCCGAGGGTGAAGAGCTGCTCGGGCTACGCGCGCCGCGGGGCGCGATGGGCGTGCTCGTCCTGCGCTGCGGCGTGCCGCGGCTCCTCCAGAACCCTTCGAACCGAGAGCTCCTGGAAGTGTACGGTAACCAGATCGCGCTCGCGGTCGAGCGGGCCCGGCTCGCGGACGACGCGCAGCGCGCGCAAGTGGACATCCAGCGAGAGCGCTTGCGAAACGCGCTCCTCAGCTCCGTCTCGCACGACCTTCGCACGCCGCTCGCCGTCATGAAGGGGGCGGTAACCGCGCTCATCGACGGGGCCGAAGACCTTTCGGCGAGCCGGCGACAAGAATACCTGGAGACCATTTCGGACGAAGCCAATCGGCTGAACCGGCTCGTCCGCAATCTCCTCAATATGACGTCAATCGAGGCTGGCGCGATCCGCGCGCGAAAGGAGTGGCAGCCGCTCGAAGAAGTCGTCGGCGTGGCCCTCAACCGATTGGAAGATCCCCTTCGCGGCAGGCCGGTGAACGTGGAGATCGACCCCGACGCCAACCTCGTGCCTATCGACGCGACGCTCCTCGAGCAGGTGTTCCTCAATCTCGTGGAGAACGCGATTCGCTATACGCCCGCGGACGCGCCCCTCGAGATTCGGGCGCGCAAGGTCGACGGCGGCGTCGAGGTCGACGTCATGGATCGCGGCCCGGGGATCCCCGCCGGCCACGAAGAGCAGATCTTCGAGAAGTTCAATCGCACTTCGTCGACCGCGGGCGGGATGGGGCTCGGCCTCACGATTTGTCGCGGCATTCTCGCGGTGCACGGCGGCAAGATCTGGTGCGAGAACCGCGACGGGGGCGGCGCGTCGTTTTGCTTCTTCCTACCGCGAGAGACGGAAGTGCCGGCGATGGAGCTCCCGGAGGCGGTCGCGGACGCGTGACGGATTGCCCCTCCGGGGTGGAATGTCTCCGGCGCCGCGCTGAGGACTCGCCCCTTCTGAGACCCCCCTCAGGTCCCCCCGCCAGCGGGGGGACATTGCACCGCGCTGAGGACTCTTCACCGTCTGAGAACCCCCCTCAGGTCCCCCCGCGAGCGGGGGGACATTGCAACGCGCTGAGGACTCGTCTCTTCTCCGTATGAGAACCCCCCTCAGGTCCCCCCGCGAGCGGGGGGACATCGCACGAACCCTGTTCGCGGCGGGCGATCCAGTTCGCGACGACCGGGGATAAGGAGCGCTACTCCACTCCTGGTGAAACGTCCCCCCGCCGCGCGGGGGGACCTGAGGGGGGGTTCTCAGAACGCGAGCGCGCATGCTACGGCCACGAGAGAAGATGCCAGCCCTCAGCGCTCCGCGAGGGATCTTAGGAAAGCGGCGCGCCACCCCGCGAAAGAGGCGACCCGAGCTCAGCGCGCCGCGCGGGTATAGGTGGGCTCTTGAAAACCGAGCCTTCACAAAAAGCCGACGCAGGCTCCCGGCGACGCCCGGGCTTTTGCCCGATCGCGGCCGTGAACCTGCGCCTTCTCGTCGTCGAAAAGGAATCGGGGCGGTCTAGGACAGTGCCGCCCCTCGGTCCTTTTCAGCCACCCTCGCCGCCGGCGTCCGCCGCATCCGAGCCGGTGTCCGGCGTCGTGCTGGCTTCGGGGGTCGGTTCGGGAGTCGTGCTCGTTTCCGGCGTCGTGCTGGTTTCCGGCGTCGTGTCCGCGTCCGGGGTCGTGCCCGCGTCCACAGTGACCGGGGCCTGGCACATGACCAGGAACAGGCAGTTGGGTTCCGTGCTGGTGATGTTGCCGTTGGCGTCGACCGCGCAGCAGTAGGCTTCGCTATTGCACGCTGGGAACGAGGAATAGGAAGGGGCTACACACTGGACGGTGGGAGAGTTGTCGCACTCGTCGTGCGACAAGCCGGAGTTGCAGCGAGAGCCCTCGGCCTGGCTGCAACCCGCGGAGAGGCTCACGCAGGGTACGGCCAAGGCAAGGGAGAAGACGCCGTAACGTATCCAAGTACAGACCGTTGCGAAGTTTTTCATGGTGGTTCTCATTGGAGTGCCCTCTCGGCTTAGAGCCGCGCCAAGAAGGCGAAGATGATACGGTTTTCAGACTTGACCAGGTCCGGCCGCCACCCCGGCGGATAGGCCGCACCCGGATTGTCCACCGGCGGATTGTTGTAGCCGTTGGGGCTCGTAACGCCTCCGTGACCATTGTAGTAAGGCGTGTCGGTTTGCCTGTGCACGAACTCGGCGAGGAATTCGTAGTAGTCGTTGGGCATCCACTGCAGGCCGGCGGAGAAGTCCCATCCGTTGAACGTCGTGCCCGGGTTCGTGTCGAAGCCGTTCGGCCCGGCCCCGGGTGCGGCTGCTCCCGCCGGCGGTAGCACGAGGTAGCGACCGTCGTTGTGCATCATGCCGCCACCTGCGGTCAGGCCGATGTGATCCTGGTCGAACCAGAATCGGTTGTAGAGCATCCAGCTCGCGAAATTTTGACTGCAGGGCGTGTTGTCGGTGCAACCCGAAATCCCAGCCGCCGCGCCGCCCGGACCCCACTCTTTGCCGCTTCCGCCGAAGGGCGTCACGCCGTCGCCCGACTCGAATCCCGCGTCGCCGGTGAGCGAGAACGCGCCTTTGCTCAGACCGGGGTTCATGGGATCGTTGAAGTACCGTACGAGGATGCTTTCGTCCGAGTGAACGCGGAATTTACCGGGCTGGTTTGCTTCGTCGAAGCCGAAGTAGTTGTTCGCCACGAGTTTGAAGGATTCGACCGGCATCCAGAGGATCGAAGCTCCCAAGCCGGGCATCTCGTTGAACGAGGCGTAGCTCTGCCAGCCGTTGATGATCCAGGGTTCGATCTTCAGCTTGTCGCTCGGAAAGATCTGGGTCCGGATACCGTTGAAGAACCAGGGCGTGTTGTCCGACGTGAACGAGGGCTGGTAGCTCCAGTTCTCCGCGCTGAAGTACGAGAAGAGACCGATATACGACATGAAGATGCCGGCGTCGACGTTGATGCCCGCGTTGCCGGGGATGTCGAAGTGAATGCCTGCGTAGGCCTCGCTGAGGTACCGATACGCGGTCGCGAGGCTGAACTGACCCTTCAGATTGCTTCCGTCGTTGCGCGGGATGACGGTGGAACGGCCGCCGAACTGGAGCAGCACTTTGCCGCGCATGTACGTGCCCTTGGTCGCCGACTGCAGGTCTGCGCCGATGCCGATGTCCAAGAGCTCGATCTGGTCGTCGTGGAAAAGCGACGTCGAACCGACGACCGTCTGGTCGATGGGCCGGTTGAACGAGTGCGTGTAGTTGACGTCGGCGAGAAAGATCGGGTGAACGAGGTCCGTGTCGAGAAGCGCCTTGTGCCGGCGGTCGTATCCGTTGAGCCACGTGAAGTCGCCGAAGGCGAAGGGCACGGGGGCTTCGTTGGACGCCGGAGCCGGAGCCGGAGCAGGGGCCGGCTCGGGTGCCGGCGGCGCAGCTTGCGCCATCGGGGGAGGCGGCGGCGCCGTCATCGGCGGCGCCGTCATTGGCGGCGCGGGAGCCGGGGGCGGTGGGGCGGGAGGAGGCGCGGCCGGAGGCGCGGTGACGGGAGGTGGTGGCGCCGCCGGCTGCGCCGCCGCAGCCGCTGGAATGAGCAATAGACACGTGAGCGGGACGAGGCCTCGACACGTGCGAAGGAACGTTGACCGGTGCATGAAAAAACTCCTCCTTAGGCTGCGATTACGTAAATAAATTCCCCCGCGCCAAGGCCGGAACCTAGGCGCCATTTCCTGATCGATGGATTCGGTCTGGAGCTCGATTGCTAGTGGCTAATCACGAGACGTGCGCCGCTTTGGGGGCTGTCGCATGACGTGGGACCATAGTTCGGCGACCTATAAAAAGGTCATAAAAATTGATGACTCCAATATCGAAAATACTTGCACATCAATCGATACTGCTGGGAGCGCCGGGAGACTTTTCGCCGAAACACTCCCGACTCATGGATCTCGAGAAACCCTTGTTTTTTCGAGAAACAATGTGAAGTGTCCGTTCGACGTCAGTGCGAACCGACGTTCGCAACGACGGCCCTTGGAGCATTGCCCGAAAGCAAACCGCGAGAGGCCCCATTACCGGGACATAAATAACGCCTCGTCGATCAAAAGCGGACAAGGAGCGCCGCAATGACCTTGGATTCCGTTTTGACGAGGTCGGGGCGCCAGCCGCTCGGGGCGCCCGTCGTGACGTATCCATCGGGCGACGTGACGCCGCCGTGCCCTGCGAAGTACGGAACGCTCGCTTCGCGGTGCACGAACTCGATGAGCCATGTCTCCTGTTCGTTCGGCATCCACTGCACCGTCGTCGACGCGTCCCAGGCGTCGAACTTCGACCCCGGGTTCATATCGAATCCCGTGATCGGCGTACCCGGCGTCGCGGCCCCTGTCGGAGCGAGCACGAGATAGCGCCCTGGGTTGTGCATGACGCCGCCCCCGACGGTCCACCCGATGCGATCCTGCCAGAACGACAGGCGGTGATACACCATCCCGCTCAAGAAGTTCTGCTCGCACGGCGTCGCGTTCGTGCACCCGCTGCCCTGGCCTCCCGGCCCAAACTCTTTGCCGCTTCCGCCGAACGCCGTGACGCCGTCGCCATTTTCGCCGCCGATATCGAGCGTGACGGAGAACGCCGCGCGGTAAAAGAACTGCTCGGGGGCGTTGTAGTAGCGAAGCTCGGCGCTGTTGTCGCTGTGAAAGCGCATGCGCCCGGGGTTGTCTTGCGCGTCCCAGCCGATGTAGCCGTTCGACAGGATCTCGAACGATTCGACGGGGCGCCAGAGTGCTTGAAAGCCCACCCCGGGCAGCTCATTGAATTTGCCGTAGGTCTGCCAGCCGTTGATGAGCCAGAGCTCGGCTTTGAACGTGTCGAGCGGAAACGCCTGGAGGCGCGCGCCGTTGAAGAACCAGGGCGTGTTGTCCGAAGTAAACGACGGCTGGTACGACCAGTTCTCGAAGGCGGCGTACGAAAAGAGCCCGACGTACGACATGAAAATGCCGATGTCGAGATTGATCCCGTGCCAGGTGTCCCAGTGGTGTCCGCCGTACGCCTCGCTCACGTAGCGGAGGGCGGTCGCGAGATCGAACTGGCCTCGGTTGATGCTCCCGTCGTTTCTCGGAATTTGTGTCGCGCGTGTTCCGAATTGCGTCATGAAGCGCCCCCGCGCCGCGCCGTAGTGGAGGTCGCCGCCGAAGCCCAGAAACTGCAGCGTGAGCTCGTTGTTGCGCGAGACGGCGGTCGACCCCACGACGGTGTCGTCGATCGGCCGGTTGAACGAATACGGGTAGTTCACGTCGAGCATGACGCTCCCCGTGAACGCCTCCGTGTCGAGGATTGCCTTGTGCTGCCTGTTCGAGCCGTTCAACCAGCCGAAGTCGCCGAAGCCGAAGGGCTCCGACGCCTTCGCGGGGGCGGTCCTGTCGTCGCCGGGGGTCGCGGGCTGCGTCTCTGCGCGGGCGGATTGATCGAGCCCGACGACCGAGAAAAAGAAGGAGAACATCCAATACACACGCAACGACGACCCGTTCATCAGCACTCCTCGCAGGCGCGCAAGGCGACGACAGCGCGCCTTGCGGGCGCCCATCGCGACGAGGCGACGTGGCTTTTCTCGATTGCCTCGATCTGCCTCGCCGCCCGTTTGCCTCGCGCAGGACGGGACCATAGTTGGGACGCGCCTAAAAGGTACGTAAAATCAGGCTGGGGAAAGGCGTCTTGGAACCGCAATCGGATCGCCGTAGACGCGACTCCTTCCAGAAACAATACGAGGTCTGCACCGGCATATCCGTCGCGATGGAGGCGTCGAGGCAATCGACGGTTCCCCCGTACAGCCACATATTTTCCCCGTATCTATTTATCGTAGCTTGAGGATCGGCGGCCGGATTCGGGGAGACCGCAAGCTTCCTCTTCGTGCAATGTCCCCCCGCTCCGCGGGGGGACCTAAGGGGGGCGGTGGGTCGTGCAGGGCTCGGCCTCCGAGGCCGTCGCATCGTGTGCTACGCAGTTCGCGCAACCGATGACGATCGCGCGCTGCTCTTTCCTTGCCATCATCCTTGGCCTCGAGGGCTGCTTTCTCTCGCCCCTGCCCGACCTCCGAAGCCCGGCGGACCGCGCGCGCGAGACGGCGCCGAAATGCACGCGGGAGTCGACCGGCGGAGCGTCCGAAGGACTCGCGACGTCCGGCATCGAATCTGTGCAACCGTTCTATACGTACGTCGCCTCGTCGGCGACGATGCGCGAAGCGAGGCTTCGGGGGGCACGCATTTCATTGCGTCCTGCCCCCGAGCTGTCGCGCGAGTCGCTGCAGCGCGCGCTCGAATGCCATCAAACGCGCGTCGTCCTCGGCGGCCAGCCCGAAGTGCCGGACGATCCCTACGTTCTGCCCGGCGCCTGGCTGGACATCGCAGTGGCTTCCACGGGCGACGGCTTCGTCGTGGACGTGCAGGCGGACACGTTCAACGACGCGAAGCGCGTGCTCGAGCGCGCTCGACGGTTCGTCGCGGGCAAGCGGTGAGGCCGGCGGCTGTCGGAATTTTCCGTGCTGAGTGTCCGCGTGACGGAATTTCGCGCGTGAGAACACATCCTTCATGTGATCTTGCGCCGGTTCACCCGTCTCATGGGCTCTGCGTCCCTCGCGCTGCGAATCGGCAAACACTTTGAATATGAGGTCCCCATGATGACGATGAGACACATCCGCACCGGCCTTTTCCTCGGAGCCAGTTTCTCGTTGCAAGCCTGGCTGGGAGCGGCCGGCAGCGGGTGCTCGTCGACGCCTGCCTCGCATGGGAGCTCGGGAACGAGCAGCGGCCAGCCCGGAGCTACGAACGCGAGCGGATCGTCGTCTTCGTCGTCCGGCGCTGGAACGTCCGGCGTCGGTTCGTCCGGCACCGGCCAACAAGGCGGAGGAACCGGAACGGGCACGGGCACGACCGCGGGCGGCTCGTCGTCGTCCGGAGCCGCCGGAAGCGGCAGTGGTACCGGCGGTTCGTTCATCGATGCGGCGAATACCGACAACAACCTCGACGCGGGCGGCGTCACGGACGCGGTGGCGCCCGTCGTCATGAGCAGCGTGGGCGACGCCGCCCTCAATCTCGCCCCCAGCGGGAGCGACCTCACGGGCGGGCCGATGCCCGATCCCGCGAATCTCAAGTACTGCACGGGTACGTCGCCGATACATTGCTTTTTTGGCGTCCAGTGCAGTGGGATGGAGTTCAGCTCTTGCCCCGCCGGGACCAGCCCCGCGGGGGCCCTGGGCAACTACGACGTGACTTTCGAGATCGGCGGAGCCGCGGCGGGCAAGACGTCGGTCGAAGCCGAAATGCATCGGCCCATCGTGCCGGAACAGGACACGACGGCCGGACAAACGAAGCGCTACGCCTTCTCGATCAACGTCCGCTGGCCCGAGGGTGAGCCGCAGGAGGACTTCCAGCACAACCTCGCCGCCGGATCTCCGCAGTACGGCGAGCAGGGGCTGGATCTCCTCTTCAACGGCCCGTCTCCCGTGCTGACGTCGGTCGGCTTCGCCCCCGCCGCCGCCTCGGACATCGTCCTCTACGTCGCCGGCGATTCGACCGTTTGCGACCAGTACGGATATCCCAACTTCGCGGGCTACGGTCAGGTCCTTCCTCAGATCTTCCATCTCGGCGTTTCGGTCGCCAACTATTCCGACTCCGGCGAGAGCTCGGCGAGCTTCGTCGGCAATCAGGGCCTCTGGCCGGCGATCATGAAAGTCGTCAAACCGGGCGACGTCATCTTCATCGAATTCGGCCACAACGACAAAACAATCACGTCGACCGCGTTCCACACGAACATGACGAAGTACGTGACCGACGCGAAAGCCGCGAAAGCCATTCCCATCCTCTTGACTCCGATCGCCCGCGCCAACGGCGGGCCGGCCGCAATGCAGTTCCAGAGCAGCGGCGGCGCCGACATTCCCACGATCACGAAGACCGTCGGGATGGAGCAGAGCGTACCGGTCATCGACCTCACGACCGCCACCGCCAACTGGCTGATGCAAGTCGGGGCGAACTGGACGATGTACCACGCGGGCGGAACCGACGCGACGCACACGAACGCCGCGGGGGCCGCCATCAACGTCGGGTTCATCCGCGACGCGATTATCTCGCAGAACATCGCGCCGCTCGTCGGCTACTTGCGATAAAACATCTCGGCGGAATGCCGGTCATCGACGCGCACCATCACTTTTGGAGATACGACCGCGCCGAGTACGACTGGATCGACGACACGATGGCCGCGCTCAGGCGCGACTTTGTCGCCCCCGACCTCGCGGACGCCATGCGCGCCGCGGGCGTGCAAAAGGCCGTCAGCGTCCAAGCGCGCCAAACGCTCGAAGAGACCCGCTGGCTCCTGTCGATCGCCGCCGCACACGACTTCATCGCGGGCGTGGTCGGATGGGTGCCGCTCGCGTCGCCGGCGCTCCGGACCGAGCTCGAGCCGCTCGCGGCGGGCGGCAAACTCCGCGGGGTCAGGCACGTGGTCCAAGGGGAGCCCGACCCGCGCTTTCTCGAGCGCCCCGACTTCAACACGGGCGTCGCCGCGCTGCGCGAGTTCGGCCTCGCGTACGATCTTCTCGTCTACGAACGCCAGCTCCCTGCCGCAATCGCGTTCGTCGACCGGCACCCGGGCCAAGTCTTCGTCTTGGACCACGCGGCCAAGCCTCGCATCCGCGACCGAGTCCTCGAGCCGTGGCGCACCCACGTCCGCGAGCTTGCGCGGCGGCCCGAAGTCTACTGTAAGCTCTCGGGCCTGGTGACCGAAGCCGCACGCGACGCCTGGACCGAGACCGATCTGCGGCCCTACGCGGAGGTCGTTCTCGAGGCGTTCGGGCCGAACCGAGTCCTCTTTGGCAGCGATTGGCCGGTGTGTCTCGCCGCGTGCACGTACGACCGCTGGGTGGCCACCGTGCGGGCGCTCATCGACGGCCTCTCCGCGACCGAACGCGACGAAATCATGGGCGGTACGGCGCGCCGCGCGTACCACTTGTGAACGAGAGAGAGAATACGGGATGAAAGCCGCAATTCTGTACGACGATCGCAGCATTCGAATGGGCGAGGCTCCCGACCCCACTCCGGGTCCCGGGGAGGTGCTCATCCAGCCGGCCTACGCCGGCGTGTGCGGCACGGATTTGCACATCTTCCGCGGTGAATTTCATAACCGCGTGACGTTCCCCGCCATCCTGGGGCACGAATTCGGGGGCACGATCGTCGCGCTCGGAAAAGGCGTGAGCGACCGGAAGATCGGTGAGCGGGTCGCCGTGGACCCAATCGTCTCTTGCCATCGCTGCGCCCCCTGCCTCGCCGGACAGATCAACGCGTGCCGTACGCTCAAGCTCCTCGGCGTCGATCTCGCCGGCGGCTTCGGCCAGCTTCTGAACGTCCCGGTGGGACACATCTTTGCGCTGCCCGACAACGTGCCTCTGCGCCACGTGCCGCTCGTCGAAGTGTACAGCCTCGGCCATCACATCTTGCGTCGGGGTCGCGTGCAGCCCGGCGAGACGGTCGCCATCCTGGGTGCCGGAAAGCTCGGCCTCTGCGTGCTGGACGTCCTTTGTCACAGCGCGGGCGCCGCGGTCTCGATGATCGTCGACGTCTCGCCGCTACGCCTCGCCACCGCGCGAACGCTGGGCGTCGACTTCGCGATCGACGCAACGCGCGAGGATCCCGTCGCGCGCGTACTCGAGATTACGGGCGGGGTCGGCGTCGACTGCGTCATCGAATGCGTCGGCCATCACCATCCGATCGAAGGCCAGGAACCCCCCCTCGAACAGGCCGTGAAGATGATTCGCAACGGAGGGCGAATCGTGACGGCCGGATTGGGCGAACAGCCGTCGAGCGTGCATTTCAAGACGCTCGTCATCAAAGAAGGCGAAATCATCGCCTCGCGGGTTACGCTCGGAGAGTTTCCCCGCGCGATTCGCCTCTTGAGCAAAGGCCTTTTGCACCCCGACGCGCTCATCACGCACGAGCTCGGGCTTCGGGACATCACGGCGGCGTTCGATCGACTCGATCGCGAAGAGCCGAGTACGATCAAGATCGTGGTGGACGTGCAGGCGGCTTGATAGCGCGGCGGCACCACCCTCCCGCGAGACGCTCCGAGACAATTCGTTCTTTGGAGCGAGCCCGAATCGCGCCATTTCCGATTAAGGAGGTGTGCGAAGAGCGAGGGCCTCGGAGAACGAGCGACGAACCGCCGGGGCGCCAAAGGCGCCGCTGAGGAGGCTATCGGATTCCTACGGCCTTTCGCTCCGCGTCTCCGGCGTATGGGTGGTTTTCTTGTCGTTCCTTGTTCGGCGTGACGCATTTCTTGTTGGAAGTGACGCAATGCTCATTCGCCGAGCGGCTTTTCTCGTCGGACGTGACGCATTTCTTGTTCGACGTGACGCATTTCTGGTTCGCCACGCGACTTTTCTCGTTCGCCGAGCGGCTTTTCTCGTCGGACGTGACGCATTTCTTGTTCGACGTGACGCATTTCTGGTTCGCCACGCGACTTTTCTCGTTCGCCGTGCCGCTTTTCTTGGTCGACGGGCGGCTTTTCTCGTTCGACGTGACGCATTTCTGGTTCGCCATGCGACTTTTCTCGTTCGGCGCGCCGCATTTCTCGTTCGCCACGCGACTTTTCTGGTTCGACAGGCCGCAGTACTTGTTGAACATGTGGCAATCACGGTGCGGTGGGTGGCCCCTCCCCATCCGCCACGGACCGGCCTCACCCAACGTCGCTCCGCCGACCCCGTGCTACCTTCTTTCCATGCTGGCCCACGAAACTCTTCCGCGTTCGGTGTCGCCGGGGACCTTCGATCAGCGCGTCATCCTTCACGGCATCACGTGGGACCAATACGAGGCCGTGCTCGCGATGCGCGGCGACTCTTCCGGCGTGCGGATCGCCTACTTCCAAGGAGAGCTCGAGCTCATGAGTCCGTCGCGCGACCACGAGTCGATCAAGACGTGCATCGCTCGTTTGGTCGAGGCGTACGCCGAAGAGCGTGGGCTGCGGCTCGACGGGTTCGGGTCGATGACCCTCCGGGATCGGCCGAAAGAGCGCGGCGTCGAACCGGACGAGTGTTACGAGATCGACGGGCCGAAGGCGTTCCCCGATTTCGCGATCGAAGTGATCTGGACCGGCGGCGGTCTCGACAAGCTCGAGATTTATCGCGCCTTCGGCGTTCGCGAGGTTTGGATTTGGCGGGAGGGTAACATCGAAGTATACGGGCTGGGGAACGACGGATATCGCCGAATCGGGAAAAGCGAGATCTTGCCGGAGCTCGACTTGGCGGCGGTCGGGGAGCTCGCTACGCGGAGCGACCAGACGGGGGCGGTTCGGGAGTTTCGGCGGGGGTTGGGGTCGTAGACGGCGTGTTTCCCTGCGTCGGCAGCGAAGGGCCACCGACCGATTGTTGAAAGGGCGTTGGACAAGTCGCCCTTGCGAGCGGGCAGTTACGAGTTGGCAACAGTCTGCCCAATCTGCGTA
>Ga0265318_10000875_pt1 | contig 19662 bp, 17 predicted proteins | sample 4821metaG_FD_192431 | JGI IMG/M metagenome (GOLD analysis project Ga0265318, IMG submission 192431) | Rhizosphere microbial communities from Carex aquatilis grown in University of Washington, Seatle, WA, United States - 4-8-21 metaG | ecosystem: Host-associated > Plants > Roots > Rhizosphere >... | reverse complement strand
GCCGCCGCGGCACTGGTGCTGTTCGGCGCCTTCACTTCCATACCCGATGCCGCCGCTGACACCTATCCCTACCTGCCGGTGCGCGCACTGGTCGGAGTGCGCTTCGACTCGCGAACGCGCATCGGCATGGTTCGCACTCCGGTGGTGATTGCGCACAGCCTCGGTGATCGGCTGATTCCCTACCATCATGCGCTGGCACTCTATGCGGCCGCGAATCAGCCCAAGCGCCTGCTCACCCTGACGCCGCCTTACGATGATGGCCGCGGCGGCCACGTGAGCGCGCTCTACGAGCACCTCGATCTGCTGGTCAATGCGCTGTCCCCGTGGATTGCATGCTGCCGCTGAACCGAGCCGGCGGGGTAGAGCCCCGCCAGCGTCGCATGCAATGCCTGCGGCAACGGCGTGCCGGCGTGCTCGCCGAGCACGGTGGCGAGCCGCTCGCTCTGCAGCGCATGAGGCTGGCGCCACAGATAGCTCATGCGGGTCAGCTCGCGCAGCAGCGGCATCGCGATTCCGGCCGCCCGGAACAATCTCCAGGGCACGCCGCCAATACGCGCCGGAGCGCTGATCAGCCCGAGATCCAGCGCAGCCGCCGATAACGCCGCCACGAACCGCTCGCCCGTCACGGCGTGTCCCGGAAAGTGCAGCGCGGTGTGCGCCGGCAACGTATCGGCGCGCTCGGCCAGTCGCACGCAGCATTGCGCCAGGTCCGGCAGATAGGCCCACGCGTGCACCAGTTCCACCGGTCCCGGGTACAGGATGCGGCCGCGTCTTAAGGGTTTGAGCATCAGCGCATCGAGCCAGGTCCCGCGCCCGGCGCCGAAGAAGTCCCCGGCGCGCAGCACGATGCTGCGCACATCGGTGGCGGCCTCGAGCCTGCCCTCGAGCGCGATGCGCAGCCGCGCCTTGGGATGGTTGGGCGCGAACGGCGTGGACTCCGTCAGCACTGCCGGGATCGGATCGCCGTAGTTGTAGACGTTTCCCGGCAGCATCAGGCTCGCGCCGAGCGAGCGGGCGAGCCCGATCGCCGCATCGCCGAGGGGCAGCACTTCCCGCTCCCAGCGCGTGTACACGGGATTGAGGGCGTGCACGACGATGCGCGACCCGCGGGCAGCCGCGGCGATCGGGTCGTGCGCATCGATCGGCAGCAGCAATGGCTCGAGGTTCGGCGGCGCCGGACCCGTCCAGGGGCGCCGCAGCTGCGCGTGCACGCGCCATCCGGCGGCCGCAAAGGCCAGTGCGATCGCGCGTCCGCAGCGCCCGTTTGCTCCAAGGACCAGTACCTGGGGTGACATAGCTGGCTCCGTATCGTGCAGGGGTGAGGTGCGAGGTAGTGTCGCGCACCCTCGGGAAATTCAGAATTGCATGAACTTGATTGTCTGCTATGCAGAAATGTATAAAACGGCATGAGCTTCGACTGGAGCCTGATGCGCTCATTCCTGGCCGTCATGGAGCACGGCAGCCTGCTGGGCGCGGCACGGGCGCTGCGCAGCAGCCAGCCCACGATCGGCCGCCACGTCAGCGCACTCGAGCGGCAGCTCGGCGTCGCGCTATTCGAGCGTACCGGCCGCAGCCTGCTGCCGACCGCGGCGGCCCGCACCATCGCGCAGCACGCGCAGGGCATGGGACGCGGCGCCGAGGCGATTGCCGCTGCGGTGGTGCGCGCGGGCTCGCGCCTCGAGGGCACGGTGCGGCTGTCCGCGAGCCAGATCGCCGCGAACTACCTGCTGCCCGGACTCATCGCGCGGCTGCGCATCCTCGAGCCCGGCATCCAGATCGAGCTCGTGGCGACGAACGGCCTGAGCAACCTGTTGCGGCGTGAGGCGGACATTGCGGTGCGCATGGTGCAGCCACGGCAGGCCTCGCTGCTCGCGCGCCGCGTCGCAACGGTGCCGATCGGGGCCTATGCCGCCGGGGAATACCTGCGCCGACGCGGGGCGCCACGCTTCCCCGCCGATCTGCTGGCACACGATCTGGTCGGCTTCGACACTGACGACTCGCTGCTGCGCGGCTTCGCCAGTCAGGGCGTCGTGGTCGAGCGCCGCCAGTTCGCGGTGCGCACGGACGACCATGTGGTTGCCTGGCATGCGGTATGCGCGGGGGCGGGTATCGGCTTCAACGCCTGCTACGTCGGGTCCTACGAGCCGCGGGTGCAGCGTGTGCTGCCGGAGCTGCCCATCGCGCCGCTACCGATGTGGCTCGCCGTACACCGCGAGATACGCGGCAGCGCCAGGATCCGCCGGGTGTTCGACTTCCTGGCGGCGAGCCTGCCCCAGCAGGTCGCCGAACCGCGCCCGGCGCCGCAGCACGGGACCTGAGGTTCGCCGCCCGCTGCAGACGCCTGTCAGGCGGCTGCGGGACCGAGCGCCGCCTCGATGTCCCGTTCGAGGCTCTCGGGCTTGTCGGCCGGTGCGTAGCGCTGCAGCGGCTCACCATCGCGGTCGATCAGGAACTTCGTGAAGTTCCACTTGATGCCTTCCGAGCCCAGCAGGCCTGGTCGCGCCTGCTTCAGAAAGCGATACAGCGGGTGGGCATCGGCGCCGTTGACCTTGATCTTCGCGAACAGCGGGAAGCTCACGCCGTAGGTCAGGGTGCAGAAATCGCGGATCTGCGCCTCATCGCCCGGCTCCTGATGCCCGAACTGGTCGCAGGGGAAGGCGAGCACGCAGAAGCCGCGATCGCGGTACTTGCGGTACAGCGCCTCGAGCCCGGTGTATTGCGGCGTGAAGCCGCAACGGCTGGCCACGTTCACGATCAGCAATGCCTGGCCGCGGTAGTTCGAGAGCGGGCGCTGCTCGCCATCGATGCTCTGCGCCGCATAGTCGTACACACTCATGGCTTCATCTTACACACGTCCCGGTCCAGCTGGAGCCGCGGCGGCAGATCGGGGATGATGGCGGGTCATGAAATACGAACAAAGTCGCCGGCGGCAGCGCTGCTGCCCCCTGCTGGTCGGGCTGGCGCTGCTGGCCGCCGCCGCAATGAGCGGTGCCGCCGCCGCAGCTCCCGCCGATGCCGCCGCGCCGCGCGCATCGGAGCAGGGCGTACTGCGCGCGACGCTCCCGAACGGACTACGCGTGATCCTGGTGCGCAATACCCTCGCCCCCGTGGTCGCGACCTCGATCAACTATCTGGTCGGCTCGGACGAAGCCCCGGAAGGATTTCCAGGCACGGCGCATGCGCTCGAGCACATGATGTTCCGCGGCAGCCCTGGGCTCTCGGCCGACCAGCTCGCGAACATCGGCAGCGTCATGGGCGGCAACTTCAACGCCAACACGCGCGAGAGCCTCACGCAGTACCTGTTCACGGTGCCGGCCGAGGACCTTGACGTCGCACTGCACATCGAGGCGCTGCGCATGCAGGACCTGCTCGCCTCCGGCGCGGACTGGGAGCAGGAGCGTGGCGCGATCGAGCAGGAGGTGGCGCAGGACCTTTCCAATCCCGGGTATCAGCTCTACGAGCAGCTGCGCGCCGCGATGTTTGCCGGCACGCCGTACGCGCACGACGCCCTCGGCACGCGTCCCTCATTCGATCGCACTACGGCGCAGGCGCTGCGCGCATTCCACGCCACCTGGTATGCGCCGAACAATGCGATCCTGGTGGTGGTCGGCGACCTCGATCCGCCCGCGACGCTCGAGCGCATCAAGGATCTGTTCGGCCCGCTCGCCGCCCGCTCGCTGCCGCCGTTGCCGCAGGTCGCGCTGCAGGCGGCGCATCCGGCGACGTTGCGCGTATCGACCGACCAGCCGACCGGATCGCTGCTGCTCGCGATGCGCGTGCCGGGGCTGCACGATCCGGATTTTCCGGCGCTCGAAGTGCTCGCCGACGTGCTCAGCAGCCACCGCTTCGAGCTCTACGGACTCGTGCCCGAGGGCCAGGCGATCGAGGCCGGTTTCGCGCTCGATCCGCTGCCGCAGGCTGGCATCGCCTATGCGGAACTGTCATTCCCGCAGGGCACGGATCCCAAGGCGCTCGAAAGCCGGGTGCGCCGCATCCTCGGCACCGTCGCGCGCCAGGGTGTCGATCCCGCCCTGGTCGCCGCGGCCAAGCTGCAGGAGCGTCGCGAGACGGAGTTTCAGAAGAACTCCATCGCCGGCCTGGCCTCGGTGTGGGCCGACGCGGTGGCGTTGTACGGGCTGCGCTCGCCGGACGAGGATCTCGAGCGCATAGAGAAGGTCAGCGTTGCCGACGTCAACCGCGTGGCGCGCCGCTACCTCGACCTGGCACACGCCGTGGTCGCGGTGATGACCCCCCAGGGCACCGGGCGGCCCATACCTGGTGGCGGCGGCTTCGGTGGTCAGGAGAACATCGCGCTCGGCGAGGCCCAGCCGACCGCGCTGCCCGACTGGGCGCAGTCCGCCCTCGCGCGCCTGGAGGTGAAGCCCTCCAGCCTGCAGCCGACGGTCAGCGTGTTGCCGAATGGACTGACGCTGATCGTGCAGCCGACTTCGGTCAGCGACACGATCAGTGTCTATGGTCATATCCGCAACCGCGCCGAGGTCGAGGCCGCGCCGGCGCAGCAGGGCATCGCCAACGTGCTCGACCAACTGCTGAGCTACGGCAGCGAGCAGCTCGACCGGCTGCAGTACCAGCAGGCGCTCGATGCGATCGGCGCCGAAGAGCACGCCGGCACCGATTTCGGGATCCAGGTGCTCAGCGGGAATTTCGAGCGCGGCGTCGCTCTGCTCGCCGACAACGAACTGCATCCCGCGCTGCCGCGTCCGGCGCTGGCGGTCGCGGCGAACCAGTACGCGCAGGTCGTCGCCGCGCGCCTGCACAGTCCCGGCTACCTGACGCAGCGCGCGCTGCGCAGCGGCGTCTTCCCGGCCGATGATCCGAGCCTGCGCGAGGCGACCCCCGAGGGCCTGCGCGCCCTGAGCCTCGAGGACGTGCGCGCCTACTATCACAAGGTCTACCGGCCCGACCTGACCAGTATTGTCGTGGTCGGCAACGTGAGCCCCGAAAGCGCGCGCGCCGTCATCGGGCGGTACTTCGGCGGCTGGACAGCCGAGGGGCCGAAGCCGGATACCGACCTGCCGGCGGTGCCCGACAATCATGCCGGCACGGTGGCCGTGCCGGACGCGAGTCGCGTCCAGGACTACGTGGTGCTCGCACACGCGTTGAGCCTGACGCGCGCCAATCCTGACTACTACGCGCTCGAACTGGGCAATGCAGTGCTCGGGGGAGGCTTCTACTCGACGCGCCTGAGCATCGACCTGCGCAAGAATTCAGGGCTCGTGTACGGCGTCGGCAGCACGCTGCAGGTCGGGCGGACGCGCGGGGTCTACCTGCTCAACTATGCCTGCGATCCACAGAATGTCAGCAAGGCCGAGGGCATCGCGGTGCAGGAGCTGCGGAACATGCAGGCCACCCCGGTGGGTGCCGAGGAGCTGCTGCGCGCGAAGGCGCTGCTGCTGCGGCGCATCCCGTTGAGCGAAGCGAGTGTCGATGAGATCGCGCGCGGCCTGCTCGATCGGCGCGACCTCGAGCTGCCGCTCGATGAGCCGGCCATCGCTGCCCGCCGGTACATCGACCTGGACGCCGCGGCCGTCCAGGCAGCATTCCGGCGCTGGTTGCGCCCCGATGACCTGGTCCGAGTGACCCAGGGACCCGCTCCGCAATAGGTCGGCGCAAATTGTGAAGCAGTGCAGCGGCACTTGCGGCGCGTTGTATTCCAATGCGTGAGCTGTATCGTCCGTCACGTTGCTGGTAGAATTACACGGCTGGTGTCAACATCTAGATGATTGACTTGGAACGAGTTTTTCTGACTCGGCCTGCTGTCCTGAACCGAAGGGCCCCCCAATGACAGAATCCTTGCGCGAGCAGCTTGCGCTCACACCGCTGTCCGGGGCGAACGCTCCGTACGTCGAGGGGCTCTATGAGCAGTACCTGCTGAACCCCGCAAGCGTCGATTCCACCTGGCGCCGCTACTTCGATGCACTGCCGGTGCGCAATGGAGCGGAGCGGGCCCATAGCCCGGTCATCGCCGCCGTCGCGGCACGCGCGCAGGCCAGCGCGGGTGCGGTGCTCCCGGGCCTGGGCGGGGTCGCCAGCGAGAAGCAGGCGGCGGTTTCGCGCCTGATGGAGATCTACCGCAACCGCGGTCACCTGGTCGCACAGATCGATCCGCTGCGGCTGCTCCGGCGCCCGCGGCCGCGCGTGCTCGATCTCGAGTACGTGGGCCTGAGTGCTTCCGACCTGGACACCGAGTTCTACACCGCGAGCCGCAATCCGTGGATTCCGCGCCAGGCGAGCCTGCGCGAGATCGTGGCACGCCTCGAGCATATCTATTGCGGACCCATCGGCGCGGAATTCGGGCATGTGTCGGACAGCGACGAGCGCCTGTGGCTGCAGGATGAATTTCAGCTCGGCCGCATGCAGTACCACTTCGAGACCGAGGAGCGCCGCAACCTGCTCGCGCAGCTCACGGCGGCCGAAGGGCTGGAGCGCTACCTGCATACGCGTTACGTGGGGCAGAAGCGCTTCTCACTCGAGGGCGGCGATGCATTGATCGCCTCTCTCAATGACCTGATCCAGCAGGGCGGTATGGCGGGCGTCGAGGAATTCGTGCTCGGGATGGCGCACCGCGGCCGCCTCAATGTGCTCGTCAACGTGCTCGGCAAGGCGCCGGCCCAGCTGTTCTCGGAGTTCGAGGGCAAGTACGACGAGAACCACATGCAGGGCTCGGGCGACGTGAAGTACCACAAGGGCTTCTCGGCCGACGTGCGCACGCCGGGCGGCAACGTGCATGTCGTGCTCGCGTTCAATCCCTCGCACCTCGAGATCGTCAATCCGGTCGTCGAGGGTTCGGTGCGGGCACGCCAGGAACGTCGCAACGACGCGCTCGGGCTGAAGGTGGTCCCGGTGCTGATGCACGGCGATGCCGCCTTCGCCGGCCAGGGCGTGGTCATGGAGGCACTGCAGCTCTCGCAGCTCACCGGGTTTCGCACCGGCGGCACTATTCATGTCGTCGTGAACAACCAGGTGGGATTCACGATTTCCGATCCGCACGATGCGCGCTCGACGACCTACTGCAGCGATGTCGCGAAGATGATCGAGGCGCCGATACTGCACGTGAATGCCGATGACCCGGAAGCCGTGGTGTTCGTGACCCGGCTCGCGCTGCGTTACCGCCAGATGTTTCACAAGGACGTCGTCATCGACCTGGTGTGCTATCGCCGCCTCGGCCACAACGAGTCGGACGAGCCGGCCGCGACGCAACCGACCATGTACCGCGTGATCCGCGCCCACCCGACCGCGCGCAAGATCTACGGCGAGCGTCTGGTTGCGGAAGGCGTGCTGGACGCCGCGGCAGTCGAGCACATGGTCGAGCAGTACCGACAGGCACTCGATTCCGGCCGCCTGGAAGTGCATCCGGCCCTGGGGCTGATCGGCAACCAGTACACGATCGATTGGACGCGCTATGCCCAGGCCGATTGGTCCGAGCGCGTCCGCACCGCGGTGGAACCCGAGCGGCTCGCGCTGCTGTGCCAGCGGCTCTCGCGCCTGCCGCCGGAGCTGTCGCTGCATCCGCGCGTAGCGCAGCTCATTGGCAATCGCGCGCGCATGTTTGCGGGTGAACAGCCGCTCGACTGGGGTGCCGCCGAGACGCTGGCCTACGCGAGCCTGCTCGACGAGGGTTTCGCGGTGCGGCTGTGCGGACAGGATTCGGGGCGCGGTACGTTCTTCCACCGTCACGCAGTGCTGCATGACCAGAATTCCGATCAGGAGTACATCCCGCTGCAGCATGTGAAGGACGGCCAGCCGCGCTTCACGGTCATCGACTCGGTATTGTCGGAGGAGGCGGTGCTGGGCTTCGAGTACGGCTACGCCGCCGCGAATCCCGACAGCCTTGTGATCTGGGAGGCGCAGTTTGGCGACTTCGTCAATGGTGCGCAGGTCGTGATCGACCAGTTCATCTCCTCAGGCGAGGCGAAGTGGGGCCGCCTGTGCGGCCTCACGATGTTGCTGCCGCATGGCTATGAAGGCCAGGGGCCCGAGCACTCCTCTGCGCGCCTCGAGCGCTTCCTGCAGCTGTGCGCCGAGAACAACATGCAGGTGTGCGTGCCCTCGACTCCGGCGCAGATGTTTCATCTGCTGCGCCGCCAGATGCGACGCTCGTTCCGCAAGCCGCTGGTGGTCATGACGCCCAAGAGCCTGCTGCGACACGAGCTGGCGATCTCCTCGCTGGCCGAGCTCAGCAGCAGCGGCTTCGCGTCGATCATCGGCGAGATCGATGAGATTCCGCCCTCGCAGGTGACCCGCGTCGTGTTCTGCAGCGGCAAGGTGTACTACGACCTGCTGAACGCGCGCCGCACCGGGGGCGAGCGCTCGGTCGCGCTGGTGCGCATCGAGCAGCTCTATCCGTTCCCGGTCGACGAATACCAGGCCATCCTCGCGCGCTATGCCGAGGCGACCGAGCTGATCTGGTGCCAGGAGGAGCCGCAGAACCAGGGCGCGTGGCACCAGATCCGACACCGGCTGCAGGATCTGGCGGGCCCGCGCCATATCTACTATGCGGGCCGGCCGGCCGCGGCGGCTCCGGCCACTGGCGTCATGAAGCTACACGAGCAGGAGCAGCGTCGCCTGGTCGAGACGGCACTGAAGGCGCCATCGATCGAGCAGACCATGCGCAATCTGCCACGCCTGACACTGAACGCCGCGGGTGCGCCCGTGCCCGAACGCGCCCCCGCGTCGATAAGGAAGACTTCATGAGCGTCGAGATCCGCGTTCCCCAGCTGCCCGAATCCGTCGCCGATGCCACGCTCGTCGCGTGGCGAAAGGATGTGGGGCAGAGTGTGAGCCGCGATGAGAATCTGGCCGACCTCGAGACCGACAAGGTGGTGCTGGAGGTGCCCGCTCCGGTGAGCGGCATCCTGCGTGAGCTCAAGGTGGCCTCCGGTACCACGGTCAAGAGCGGGGAGTTGCTGGCGGTCATCGAGGAAGGCGCCGCGCTGGCGAAGCCGGCCGCGCCCGCGGCCAGCACGGCCCCAGCGGCCCCAGCGGCCGCGTTGCCCAAGACCGCGCCGGCGCCGAAGACCAGCCCGGCCGCCCGGCGCGTCATCGAGGAAAACAAGGTCCCGGCTGAGGCCGTCGCGGCTGCGAGCCAGGGCGGGCGGGTCGGCAAGGCCGACGCGCTCGCGGCGGCTGCACAGCCGGCGAGCCCGGCCAGCGCGCCGGTGGCGCCAGCGAGCGCTGCGGCGACTTCGAGTGGGCCACGGCCCGGTCGCGTCGAGCAGCGCGTGCCGATGACGCGCCTGCGTGCGCGCATCGCCGAGCGTCTGGTGCAGGCGCAGGCGACTCAGGCGCTGCTGACGACTTTCAACGAGGTCGATCTCGGAGCCGTGCAGGAACTGCGTGCGCGCTACAAGGACGCCTTCGAGAAGCAGCACGGCGTGAAGCTCGGCTTCATGTCGTTCTTCGTCAAGGCCACGGTCGAGGCGCTCAAGCGCTTCCCGGTCGTGAACGCCTCGGTCGAGAAGCAGGATATCGTCTATCACGAGTACTTCGATATCGGTGTCGCCGTCTCGACCGAGCGCGGGCTGATCGTGCCGATACTGCGCGACGTCGATGCGATGAGCTTCGCTGCCGTCGAGCAGGGTATTGCCGACTTCGCGCTGCGGGCGCGCAACGGCACGATCACGCTCGAGGACCTGAGCGGGGGCACGTTCAGCATCACCAATGGCGGGACCTTCGGGTCGCTGCTGTCCACTCCGATCGTCAATGCACCGCAGAGTGCGATCCTCGGCATGCACAAGATCCAGGAGCGGCCGATGGCCGTCAAGGGCGCGGTGGTCGTGCGCCCGATGATGTATCTCGCGCTTTCCTACGATCATCGGATCATCGATGGCCGCGAGGCGGTGCAGTTCCTGGTCACGATCAAGGAAGGGCTCGAGGATCCGGGCCGCCTGCTGATCGGCATATGAGCGCGATGGCCGCGGCGGACTCCGACCCGGATGGTTTCGATGTCATCGTGATCGGTGGCGGGCCGGCGGGCTATCCGGCCGCGATCCGCGCTGCGCAGAACGGCCTGAAGGTCGCCTGCATCGACGCCTGGAAGAATCGCGATGGCAGCAGTGCCTTCGGTGGTACCTGCCTGAATGCCGGCTGCATTCCCTCCAAGGCGCTGCTGGAGTCCTCAGAGCTCTATCATCGCGCGCAGTCCGAGTTTGCTGCGCACGGGATAAGGACCGGCGCGGTCAGCCTCGACCTGGCCGCGATGCACAAGCGTCGCGCCGGGATCGTTAGGACGATGACCGGCGGCATCACGGCACTGTTCAAGTCCGCGGGCGTCACGGCGCTGTTCGGGACTGCGCAGCTGCTCGCCGGCCGGCGCGTCGCGCTCACCGCCGCGGATGGTTCGACCCGCGAGCTGCGCGCCAAAGACGTCGTGCTCGCGAGCGGTTCGGTGCCAATCGAGCTGAAGTCGCTGCCGTTCGACCACCAGGTCATCGCCGATTCATGGGACGCGCTGGAATTCCCGGTGGTACCGAAGAAGCTGTGCGTGATCGGGGCCGGCGTGATCGGACTCGAGCTGGGCAGCGTCTGGCGCCGGCTGGGCGCGGAGGTCGTCATACTCGAGGCGCTGGAACAGTTTCTCGGCATCGCGGACGGGCAGGTGGCGTCCGAAGCCGCACGCCAGTTCCGCAAGCAGGGCCTCGACATCAGGCTGGGCGCTCGGGTGACCGGGGCCACGGTGGATCAGGGAGTCGCGACGGTCGCCTACACCGATGCCAAGGGCGCGCAGAGCCTGCAGTGCGACAAGGTGGTCGTCGCCGTCGGCCGGCGCCCTTACACGAGCGGGCTGCTTGCGCCCGATAGCGGCGTGACGCTCGATGCGCGCGGTTTCGTCGAGGTCGACGCCGACTGCCGTACCCATGCCGAGCACGTATGGGCCGTCGGGGACTGCGTGCGCGGACCGATGCTGGCACACAAGGGCAAGGAAGAGGGCGTCGCGGTCGCGGACCGCATCGCCGGGCGCTACGCGCACGTGAACTACGAGATCATTCCGGCCGTCATCTACACCGCGCCGGAGATCGCGTGGGTCGGCCAGACCGAGGAGCAGCTCAAGGCGGCCGGCATTGCCTACAAGAGCGGCGTGTTTCCGTTCGCCGCGAGCGGACGAGCCCGCGCGATGGAAGCCTCCGCCGGCTTCGCCAAGATACTGGCCGCGCAGGACAGTGACCGCATCCTCGGCGTGCACCTGATCGGACCGATGGCCGGCGAGCTGATCGCCGAGGCCACGCTCGCGATGGAGTTCGAGGCCACCGCCGAAGACCTGCAGCGCACGATACACGCGCATCCGACCCTCGCCGAGGCATTGCACGAGGGTGCGCTGGCCACCGACCGGCGCGCCATCGACAGCATCAACCGCTAGCTGTCATCTGATTTGGTACCTGCTGCGTTAAGGGAGCCGTAGCACCAATTCACTTCCCCGGGAGGGTATCGACATGCAATCCACATTCCGTAAAGTCGTTCCGGCCGCGCTGCTGGGCCTGAGTCTGGCCGCCGTGTCCGTGCCGTCGCTCGCCGACTCCGCCTGGGCTGCGAGCCACCCGCGCCGTGAGCAGGTCAACGGGCGGTTGAACAACCAGAACCGCCGGATCCACAACGAGGTCAAGGAAGGCGAGATCAGCCACTCGCAGGCCGCCTCGCTGCACCACGAAGACCACCAGGTACGGCAGGAAGAGCGCGCGATGGCGAGCCAGAACGGCGGCCATATCACGAAGCAGGAGCAGGCGACGCTCAACAGCCAGGAGAACGCCATCAGCCACCAGATCGGCCGCTGATCGGGCATTGCTGCCTCCAGGCGGTTGCGGCGGCGGGCCACGGCGGCCCGCCGCCGCACTCGGGAGCACCGGAATGAGCTAGAGTTCCGGCGATGCCTGCGACCCTTTCCATCCACAACTTGAGCAAGACCTACGCGTCCGGCCAGCAGGCTCTCAAGAACATCGACCTCACGATCCAGCAGGGCGAGATCTTCGCACTGCTCGGACCGAACGGCGCCGGCAAGACCACACTGATCAGTATCGTCTGCGGCCTGGTCACTCCGAGCACCGGCACCGTGACCGCCGACGGACACGACATCCAGCGTGACTACCGGGCGGCGCGCACGAAGATCGGGCTGGTGCCGCAGGAACTCACGACCGACATGTTCGAGACGGTCTGGGCGACCGTGAATTACAGTCGCGAGCTGTTCGGTCGACCGCGCGATCCGGCGCTGATCGAACGGCTGCTGCGCGATCTGGCGCTATGGGACCGGCGCGATGCCCGGATCATGACCCTGTCCGGCGGCATGAAGCGGCGCCTGATGATCGCCAAGGCGCTCGCGCACGAGCCGCGGATCCTGTTTCTCGACGAGCCGAGCGCGGGCGTCGACGTCGAACTGCGCCACTCGATGTGGGAGCAGGTGCGCGCCCTGCGCGACAGCGGGGTCACGATCATCCTGACCACTCACTACATCGAGGAAGCCCAGGAGATGGCCGACCGCATCGGCGTGATCAGTCGCGGCGAGCTGATCCTGGTCGAGAACAAGGTGAGCCTGATGCAGAAGTTCGGCCGCCGGGAGCTCACGCTGCAGCTGGTGCAGCCCATGGGGGCGATTCCGGCCTCGCTTGCGGGCTGGCCATTGGTGCTTGGCGCTGATGGCACCGAGTTGCACTACAGCTTTGAAGCCGGCGGCGTGCGCGCCAGCATCGCCGACCTGCTGCGCAGGCTCGGCGAGCTCGGGGTCGAGTTCCGCGACCTGCACACGCACCAGAGTTCGCTCGAGGATATCTTCGTGCGGCTCGTGAGCGAGCGCCGCGCAGGCCATCCATGAACGCGACCGGCTTCAACCGCCGCGGGGTCTGGGCGATCTACAAGTTCGAGATGGCGCGCTTCCGCCGCACCGTGTGGCAGAGCATCGTGGCCCCCGTGCTCAGCACCTCGCTGTACTTCGTCGTGTTCGGGGCGGCAATCGGTGCGCGCATGTCGCAGGTCGATGGCGTGAGCTACGGCGCCTTCATCGTGCCGGGTCTGATGATGCTCTCGCTGTTCACCGAGAGCCTGTCCAACGCCTCGTTCGGAATCTACATGCCGAAGTTCACCGGCACCATCTACGAACTGCTCTCGGCGCCGGTGTCGACGCTCGAGCTCGTCCTCGGCTATGTCGGCGCGGCGGCCACCAAGTCCCTGATCGTCGGTCTGATCATCCTCGCCACCGCGGCGCTGTTCGTGCGTCCGCACATCGTGCACCCCGGCTGGATGATCGCCTTTCTGCTGCTGACCGCACTGACCTTCAGCCTGTTCGGCTTCATCATCGGCATCATGGCCCGCAGCTTCGAGCAGCTGCAGTTCGTGCCACTGCTGGTGATCACGCCGCTGACCTTCCTCGGCGGCGCGTTCTATTCGATCAGGATGCTGCCGCCGGCATGGCGTACGGTCACGCTGTTCAATCCCGTGGTCTACCTGATCAGCGGCTTCCGCTGGAGCTTCTACGGCGTGGCGGACGTGCACATCGGCGTGAGCTTCGGGATGACCGCCGGGATGCTGGCGCTCGGACTCGCGGCAGTGATGCTGATCTTCCGGACCGGCTACCGGCTCAAGAACTGAAATCGCGGGCGGCTCAAGGCACCCGCTGCGCGTTCAGCACATTCGGGACCGCGCTCAGGCGCGCGAGCACGCGGGCGAGCTGCTCGGTGTCCCGCACCGCCGTGCGCATCAGGATGGTCGCAATACGATCGTCCGGATCGGTGTCGGAGTTCACTCCCTCGATGCTGAGCTTCTCGAGCGCCATCACGTCGGACACGTCGCGCAGCAGGCCGCGGCGGTCGAAGGCCTCGACCCGGATCCGCACCGGCATCAGGCTGCCGGACTCCAGGTTCCACTCGACGTTCAGCACCCGCTGGGCGTTGCGCGCGCGCATCCGCAGCAGGTTCGCGCACGCGGCGCGGTGCACGGTGACACCTCGCCCGAGCGTCAGATAGCCGGCGATCGGTTCCGGCGGCACCGGGGCGCAGCAGCGTGCCATCGTGATCGGCAGGTCACCGACGCCCTCGATCTCCACCGGCGAGCGCGCCGCGGCGGGGCGGGGTCGCCGGCGCGCCGGAGGCCGCAACTCGGGCTCCGGCTCCGCCGGCTCGGACACCGCGGCAGCACGTTCCGCCGGACCCTGCGCGGCCTCGTCGAGGTGGCGGAACCAGGCACGAACTTTCGCGCGGCTGCGCGGGGAGACCAGAAAGCCGGAATCCGGCGCCAGCCAGTCGCGGCTCGGACCGCCCTCGCGGCCGGTGATGATCTCGACCACATCGCCATTGCCCAGCGACTGGTTCAGCGGCACGATGCGGCCGTTGAGCTTCGCGCCGCGACAGCGGTGGCCGAGGTCGGTGTGCACGTGGTAGGCAAAGTCCAGCGGCGTCGCGCCGCGCGGCAGGTCGACCACATCTCCGCGCGGGGTCATCGCGTAGATCCGGTCGGCGAAGATCTCGCCCTTGAGCCGCTCGATCACGTCGCCTTCGATCTGACCTGCCTGGGCCGGATCGAGCACGCGGCGCGCCCACTGGATCTTGCGCTCGTAGCCGCTGTCCCGGGCCGCGCCCTCCTTGTAGCGCCAGTGCGCCGCGACGCCGAGCTCGGCCTGCTCATGCATGTCGCGCGTGCGGATCTGGACTTCGAGCGACTTGCCCGCCGGTCCCGTCACCGCCGTGTGAATCGAGCGGTAGGCATTGTCCTTCGGGGTCGCGATGTAATCGTCGAACTCCCCGGCGATGTAGTGCCACAGGCCGTGCACGACGCCGAGGGCCGCATAGCAGTCGGCAACCGTGTCGACGACGATACGCACGGCGCGCACGTCGTAGAGCTGCTCGAACCCGACACTCTTCTGGCGCATCTTGCGCGCAATGCTGAAGATATGTTTCGGCCGGCCGTACACGACAGCCGTGACGCCGGCGGCGCGCAGTTCGGCCGAGAGCGTCGCGCAGACCGCCTCGATGTAGCGCTCCCGGTCCACCCGGCGCTCGGCGAGCGCGCTCGCGATCCGGTGGTACTCCGCGGGCTCGAGGTAGCGGAACGCGAGGTCCTCGAGTTCCCACTTGAGATTCCAGACTCCGAGGCGGCTGGCCAGAGGCGCCAGGATTTCGCGCGTCTCGAGCGCCACACGGTACTGCGCGGCTGGATCCAGCGCGCGGGCATGACGCAGCAGCACCAGCTGCTCGGCCAGGCGCGCCACGACCAGGCGTGGATCGGCTGCGATCGCGAGCAGCATCTTGCGCAGCGTTTCGGCCTGCTCGCCGTGCAGGCCCTGGCTCGCGGACCAGTCGGCGGGCAGATGCAGCTCGCCGAGCCGCGCGAGCCCGAGCGCCAGGCGTGCGACGGCGCGCGACAGTCGCTCCTCGCCCGCGGCGGGCTGTGACGGCAGTCCGGCGCGACGCGCCCAGTGCAGCGCCGTCGCGATCGCCAGATCGCCATCCTGGGTCAGCGCCGCGACGATCGCGGCGGCTTCGCCGCCCTGATCCAGGCTCGCCGTGTCGGCCCCGAGTTCGGCCAGCGCGGCGCGGGCCGCCGCGAGGCGCGCGGTGATTTCCGGCGTTGCGTAGGGGGCGGTTTCCATGCTGTGTGGCCGGTGCCTTCCGGCTATCATTCAGGGTATGGACGGCCACAGCAAGCGCCGTCGAGGAATCAGCTCATGCCGCGCTATTCGAGCAGATCCTGGCGCGCATTCCGGCCGCAGGATGTACCGGCTGCCGTCACGCTCGAAGCGCGCGACTGCCGTGTGCTCGGCCTCGATCCCGGCTCGCAGCGCACCGGCTTCGGCATCATCGACTGCCGCGCCGGCACCGAGCGTCACGTGACCAGCGGCTGCATCGACGTCGCCGGAGCGGACATGGTCGTGCGGCTGCAGCGCATCCATGCGCAGCTGTGCGCGCTGGTGGCCGAGCACCGGCCGGATATGGTCGCGATCGAGCGCGTGTTCCTGCACCGCAATCCCGATAGTGCACTCAAGCTCGGCCAGGCGCGCGGCGTGGCGCTGTGCGCGGCCGCCTCGCAGGGCGCGAGCGTGCATGAATATGCCCCGCGCGCGATCAAGATGGCCGTGACTGGCTACGGCGCGGCGGCCAAGCCGCAGGTTGCGCAGATGGTGCGCACACTGCTGACGCTCGAGGCCCGATTGCAGGCTGACGCGGCCGACGCGCTCGCGGTGGCGCTGTGCCATTCGCAGACGCGGCGGATCGGAGGACTGCAGGGCGCACTGCTCGCGGCCGGCGCCGCGGCCATCCCGGCATGATCGGATCCCTCGCCGGCGTGATCGGCCTGAAAGCCCCGCCGCAACTGCTGCTCGAGGTCGGTGGCGTGGGCTACGAACTTACGGCACCCATGTCCACGTTCTACGGCCTGCCGCCGGTGGGTGAAAGGGTGCGCCTGCTCACGCACCTGGTGGTGCGCGAGGACGCGCATATTCTCTATGCCTTTGCGACCGAGGAGGAGCGCTCGCTGTTCCGTCAGCTGCTGAAAGTCTCCGGCGTCGGGCCGCGCATCGCGCTCGCGATCCTCTCGGGCGTCACGGCCGCGGTATTCGCGACAGCGGTGCGGGCGCAGGATACCGCCACGCTGACACGCATCCCCGGTGTCGGGCGCAAGATCGCCGAGCGGCTGGTGGTCGAGATGCGCGATCGCCTCGAGGCCGGTCCCTATGCGGAGGGTGCGCCGGGCGGCGCCGCCGGCGGTGCGCAGGCCGCGGGGCCTGCGGCCGAGGCCTACAGCGCGCTGATCGCGCTCGGCTACCGCCCGCAGGAGGCCATGGCACTGCTGAAATCGGCCGAGACCGGGACAGCGCCCGACTCGGCGGGCGTTGCGCTGGGCACCGAGGAGCTGATCCGGCGGGCGCTGCAGGGCGCGGCGCGCCAGTGAACGCCGCAGATAGCGAGCGGCTCGTGAGTGCGGGCGCCGGCGGGCCAGAGGACGTGATCGATCGCGCGATCCGGCCGCGCGCGCTCTCCGAGTACATCGGCCAGGAGCACGTCAAAGCGCAGCTCTCGATCTTCATCGACGCCACGCGCATGCGCGCCGAGGCACTCGATCATGTGCTGATCTTCGGTCCACCCGGACTCGGCAAGACCACGCTGGCGCACATCATCGCCAGCGAGCTCGGCGTGTCGCTGCGCCAGACTTCCGGTCCGGTGCTGGAGCGGCCCGGCGACCTGGCCGCGATCCTGTCCAACCTGCAGCCGCGCGACGTGCTGTTCGTGGACGAGATCCATCGCCTGAGCCCGGTCGTCGAGGAAGTGCTGTATCCGGCGATGGAGGACTACCAGCTCGACATCATGATCGGCGAGGGTCCCGCTGCCCGCTCCATCAAGCTCAACCTGCCGCCCTTCACCCTGGTCGGAGCGACCACCCGCGCCGGACTGCTGACCTCGCCGCTGCGCGACCGCTTCGGCATCGTGCAGCGCCTCGAGTTCTACAGCCAGGAGGAGATCGAGCGCATCGTGGTGCGCTCGGCGGCGATCCTCGGGGTTGCGATCGACGCGGGCGGGGCGCTGCGCATCGCGCAGCGCTCGCGCGGCACGCCGCGCATCGCCAACCGGCTGCTGCGCCGGGTGCGTGACTACGCGCAGGTGAAGGCGCAGGGCCGCATCGATGAAGCCGCGGCACACGCTGCGCTCGAACTGCTGCAGGTCGATCCGCAGGGCCTGGACGCGCTCGATCGCAAGCTGATCCTGACGGTGATAGAGAAGTTCGAGGGTGGACCGGTCGGCATCGAGAGCCTGTCGGCCGCGATCGGCGAGGAACGCGGCACGCTCGAGGACGTGATCGAGCCGTTCCTGATCCAGCAGGGGTTCATCGCGCGCACCGCGCGCGGCCGGATCGCGACGCGTCTCGCCTGGCAGCACTTCGGGCTCAAGGTGCCCGAACGCGCCGCGGTCAATCTGCCGCTGTTCGGTGACGGGACTTGAGCGTGTTCGTGTGGCACGCGCGGGTCTACTGGGAGGACACGGATGCCGGCGGAGTCGTCTATTATGCGAACTACCTGCGCTTCCTCGAGCGCGCGCGCTCCGAGTGGCTGCGCGGGCGTGGCGTATCGCAGCGCGCGCTGGCGCAGGATCCGGGCATCGTGTTCTCCGTGGTCGGGCTCGAACTGCAGTACCTGCGGCCGGCGCGGCTCGATGACCTGCTCGCGATCAGCTGCGAGCCCGGGCCGGCGAGCGGTGCGCGGCTCGCATTCCGGCAGCGCATCTGGCGCGACGGCGAGCAGGGCGAGCTGCTGCTGGAGGCTGCCGTTCGCATCGCCTGCCTCGACGCGCTGCGCCTGAAACCACGGCGCTTGCCGCCGTTCATGGCGGGCGATCCCGCAAGGAGTCAATGATGGGCGGCGATTTGTCGATTGTGCGCCTCATCGTGCAGGCCAGCCTGGTGGTGCAGATCGTGATCGGCATCCTGCTGGCCGCCTCGCTGAGCTCCTGGGCGATCATCTTCCGCAAGCGTTTGGTGGTCAGCAGGGCGCGACGCGATGCCGACCGGTTCGAGACCAGCTTCTGGTCGGGCGGGGATCTGTCCACGCTGTACCGGACCATCGAGTCGCGCGGCGGGACGGTGGGCATGGAGAGCATCTTCGAATTCGGTTTCCGCGAATTCGCGCGGCTGCGCGCACAGGGCGGGATCGCAGCCGACATGCTGCTGGAAGGGTCACGGCGCGCGATGCGCGTCGCGCAGCTCAAGGAGATCGAGCGTCTCGAGCAAAGCCTGGCGACGCTCGCGACGGTCGGATCCACCAGTCCCTACGTCGGACTGTTCGGCACGGTCTGGGGGATCATGAGTGCCTTCAGCTCCCTCGGCAACGTGCAGCAGGCAACCCTGGCGATGGTGGCACCCGGCATCTCGGAGGCGCTGGTCACGACCGCGATCGGGCTGTTCGCTGCCATCCCCGCGGTCGTCGCCTACAACCGCTACGCCGATCAGGTGGGCCGGCTCGAGCTGCGATACGACGGCTTCATGGAAGAATTCTCGACCATCCTGCAGCGCTACGCCGGACGCGCGCCGGCGGCGGCAACGGCTGCGCCGGCAGGCACGCCATCGGCCGGACGGGGACACTGACATGGTGACGGGCCGCTCCAAGCGCCGCCTCATGGGTGAGATCAACGTCGTGCCCTATATCGACGTGATGCTGGTACTGCTGATCATCTTCATGATCACCGCGCCACTGCTGAGCCAGGGGATCAAAGTGGACCTGCCGCGCGCGGCGGCGCAGCCGCTCGATGCCGCGCCGAATGAGCCACCGCTCGTGATGTCCATCGATTCCCAGGGCCGACTGTATCTGAACGTCGGCGCCACGCCGCGCGCGCCGATCGACGATGAGACCGCGCTGGTGCGTGCCACGGCCGCGCTGCGCCGCTCGCCCGCACGCGCGGTGCTGGTCAACGGCGACAAGGCCGTGCCCTACGGGCGCGTCGTGGCCGCCATGGTGCTGCTGCAGCAGGCCGGAGCCCACAAGCTGGGATTCCAGACCGAAGCGCCCGCACCGGTGCCGGCGGCTCCTTAAGCACGCCCGCGTATGAAGGACGCCGCCAGCGATCGCATCCTGCCCATAGTGCTCTCGGTGCTGATCCACGCGGCGATCGTCGCCGTGCTGGTCTGGGGGGCGCTGGTGTACCGGCGGCCGCGGCCAGTGGCTACGACGCTTGCGAT
>Ga0265318_10000874_pt1 | contig 19733 bp, 18 predicted proteins | sample 4821metaG_FD_192431 | JGI IMG/M metagenome (GOLD analysis project Ga0265318, IMG submission 192431) | Rhizosphere microbial communities from Carex aquatilis grown in University of Washington, Seatle, WA, United States - 4-8-21 metaG | ecosystem: Host-associated > Plants > Roots > Rhizosphere >... | reverse complement strand
CGCACGCGCGAAAGGCACCGGCACCCCGATGGGCGAGCGCGAGCTGGTCGATGAAGTCATGACGCTGATCATCGCGGGACATGAGACCGCCGCCAGCGGGCTGAATTCCGCGTGGTATCTGCTCTCGCAGCACCCGGAAGCCGAGGCGCGCATGCATGCCGAGATCGACGCCGCCGCCCAGGAGCATGCACCAAGCCTCGGCGCCACCGAGTCGCTGCTGTTCACGCGTGCCGTGGCCAGCGAGGCATTGCGCCTCTATCCACCGGTGTGGCTGATGTCGCGCACGGCCAGGGGCCCGGACGTGCTCGCGGGCTGCGAAATACCGGCCGGCGCCGATGTGCTGCTGAGCCCCTATCTGGTGCACCGGCACCCGGAGTTCTGGACCGAGCCGGAGTCATTCCGGCCGGAACGCTTCGCGCTGGATCCCGACGCCGGCCGCGCCCGCTGCGCCTACATTCCCTTCGGCGCCGGGCCTCGCCACTGCATCGGCGAGACGCTGGCGTTGTACGAGATGTGCATGCATCTGTACAAGGTCGCCCGGCAGTACCGGCTGCGCTGTCCGATGGGGCAGAGCATCGAACTGGAGGCGCTGGTCAATCTGCGCACGCGCGCCCCCGTCATGATGCAGCTCGAGCGACGCGGAGCCGACGGCAGCTGATGGACGGACAGCAGCCTCCAGAGCCCCCGGACTCCGATCCGGACCCACGGCGCCGCGCGCTGATAGGGCTGCTGCTGGTCGTGCTGTTCGTGGTCACCGGCTTAGCTCTGGCGCGCGTGCTCAAGAATGTCTCGCGGCTCCAGGACTGCGTGATGTCGGGACGCACCAATTGCGCGCCGATCGAATCCCCGGCGCCGACTGGCTCATAGCGCGAGGCCCCGAACCGGATGGACTTTCCGCCGACGGATGGCCAGAATCCGCCGCGGTCGCACAAGAATTCCTACGGCAACGAGCCATCGACACGGGGGTCGCCCATGAGACTGAAGCAACTGCTGGCCTGCCTGGCGCTCTCGCTCCCACTGCTCGCGCTGGCGCAGGCGGAAGTTCCCGAGATCCCCTTCGAGTCGGTACCGGATTTCCTGAAGCTGCCGACCGACATGTATTTCGGCGAGGTCGCCGGCATCGCGGTGAACTCCAAGCACCATATCTTCGTGTTCACCCGCGGAAATACCACGGGACCCGCCTACGGAGCCGCGGCGGCGGAATTGCTGGAATTCGACGCGTCCGGCAAGTACCTGCGCGAGATCGGGCACAACCTGTACGCCTGGTCGTTCGCGCACGCGGTGCGCATCGACCGGGCGGACAACATCTGGGTCGCCGACAAGGGCTCGGACGTGGTCGTGCGCTTCACTCCGGAAGGGCGTGTCAACATGGTGTTCGGCCGCAAGGCGGAGGCCTCCGATGAGAACGCGCATCCGCTCGAACATCCGCGCCCGCCGCTGCCACCGGTCGACGGCATGTTCCGCCAGGTCACCGATATGGCCTGGGACTCCAACGGCAACACCTACATCAGCGACGGCTACATCAATGCACGAGTCGCCAAATTCGATCGCGATGGCAACTGGGTCGGCTCCTTCGGCGAACCCGGTGCGGGTCCCGGGCAGCTCAATACTCCGCATTCGATCGCAATCGACAACCAGAACCGCATCTACGTAGCCGATCGCGGCAATGGCCGCATCCAGGTGTTCGACACCGACGGCAAGCTGGTGCAGACCATCCGCATCGACGTACCGGCGCCGCCGAATGCGCCGGTCGCGATTGGCAACCGGCCGAGCGAGAGCGCCGGCGGACCCAAGACGATGCAGCCCGGGGCCCCGTGGGCGCTGTGCATCACCCCGGGACCAACGCAGTATCTGTACGCGTCGGACGCGTTTCCAGGCCGCATCTACAAGCTCACGCTCGACGGGAAAGTACTCGGATGGCTCGGTGGCTCCGGCAGGACACTCAAGAAATTCGGCTGGATCCATGAGATCGCGTGTCCATCGGAGAACGAGCTGTACGTCGGTGAGCTGCTGAACTGGCGCGCGCAGAAGCTGCTGCTGCACCCGAAGTGAACCGCGTGACACGCGGGGTGAAGAGACACGGCTGACACAGAACCGGGCGAGCAGGTGTCACACAGGGTCGCTATCGTCGCGCGATGGCAGACCCCGACGCGTACGCGATCGCCAGCATCGTCCTGTACAGCCGGATCTGGGCTGAATTGGAGCGGCTGCACGCGGCGGCCGCGCCGCCCGAGTTGCACAGTCAGATCCTCAGGCTCGAGATCCATCTACTGATACAAGCCTGTGACAGCTGGCGCTGGCGCGGCCTGATGAGCCCACCACAGCGCCGCGCGCTGCAACAGACCCTTGCGGACGTACTGCACCGACTCGCGGCGTGCGATAGCGGGATCTGCGCGGCTGCCGCCGGCGCGGCGCAGAATCGCCTGCTCGATGCTGTGCTCGATCAATGCGCGACCTTGCGCTCGAGCGCGCCGCAGGCTGCAGGCATCCTCCGGCAGCTGCAGCGCTACTGCTGATTCGAGCCCTCAGGGAGCGGGGGCAGCACTGGCGTTGGCCGGCCGCGGCGGAGGCACGGGGATCTTGGTCAACGTGCCGCCCTGCTGCGCATAGGTCTCGGCACCAGTGGCGCCAGCGACGTTGAAGCCCTTGGCAGTGAGGATATCCGCCGCATGGCCGGCGCGCGCCGCGTGGTTGGACACGGTCACGATCAGACGATCCTTCGGAATCCACGCGACTTCCTTCTCGAGGTCACCGATCTGGACGCTCAAGTAGACCGGAAAGCCACCATTGGTGCTGACTTCGTCCGGCCGCCGCACGTCGATCAGGAGCACTTTGTCTGGTTGGGCCAGCAGCTTGTCCAGCTCCTCCCGCGAGAGCACGTGGGCCTTGGAGGCCGGCGGGCGGCCGGCACGGGCACCGGCGGCCTGGCCACCGGCGTCGTCGGCACTGTAGGCAAGTGGCATCGCCACGGTCGCCAGGACAGAAATCAGCAGCAAGGTCACTGTCTTCACGATCGATTCCCCTGTGTATGGATGCATGGAGTCCTGCAAGCGCAGGCGGGCATTGAAGCAGCAAATGTGCCAACCGGCGCTTTGGCGCCAAATCACTGCGCGCAGAGGAGTTCAAGGCCGCCCGCGAAACCCGCGGTGCACGAAAGGCAACACCGCGGCGCGCCAGCTGCTGCGCCCACAGCAGCAGCGGCGGATCAGCGCGGGTTTTTAGTGCGCAATTTTGCCGCACTATCGATAGTCGGTACTTGCCGCGAGCCTGGCACTGATGTTGCTCTTCAGATCGCCAGCATGGTCTTCATCCAACGCAATAGCTGGCTGGCGGGTCCCCGGATCCTTGCAGCGACGCTCGTGCTATCGGGCTGCGCGGCCCACACTGAGCCGACTCCTGCAGGCCCGGTCCGGCCCGCTCCCGCCCCGCTCGCCTCTCTCAGACCGGTCGCGAGCATCCAGGAACTCATGCAATCGGAGGTGGATCCCTCCGCCGATCACATCTGGGATGCGGTCGAGACCGTGGTGACGAGCCGCGGTACCGAAGAGCGTCACCCGCGGACCGCGGCTCAATGGGCCGATCTGCGACGCAGCGCGATCACACTGATAGAGGCCACCAATCTGCTGCAGATGGACGGACGCCGTGTCAGTACCAAGCCATTTGCCGCCGAAGCCGACGGCGCGCTCGATTCGACCCAGATCCAGCAGCGACTGGACTCCAATCGCGCGGGATTCAACGCGTTCGCACAGTCCCTGCGTGCCGCCGTACTGCGGCAGCTGGCGGCCATTGACGCGAAGGATCCGGTCACGCTGGTACGCGCGGGCGGCGACGTCGACGAGGTGTGTGAGGCGTGCCATCTGACGTTCTGGTACCCGAACCAGGTCATTCCGCCGCTGCCCGACCACATTCCGCCGCTGCCACCGATCCAGTCGCGCCAGCGCGGATAGCGCATCACGCGTGCGCGGAATTCAACACGCGGAACATGCGCGCGTGCTGCGGGCTGCTGCGTAGTCAGCAGTAGCACTCCCGGCGCGAAGCCGCAGTTCGGTGCGCGTCGCGCAGATGGGCCGCAACTGAAGCAGATTTTTAAATCTATTCAAATACTTGAACGGTGCGTCGCCCCCATTCAGTTGGCCGGCGGCCGCTGGCACATGGATTGCTATCAACGATCACCGGCGAAGTAAGCACCCGCGAAGGTGCCTGCGTGTGCCGGTTCGAAGGTTCCATTAGCAAACCCCAATTCGGAGAATCGTCATGGCGATACGGTCCCATCAGCGTTCGTTGCGTGAGTCCTTCGGAACACTGCTGCCGGTCGCGGCCGGCATCGCGCTGCTCGCTGGCGCCGTGCCGGCCATGGCGCATCATGCCTTTGCGGCCGAGTACGACGCCGACAAGCCGCTTGATATATCCGGCGTCGTCACGAAGGCGCGCTGGACCAATCCGCACAGCTGGCTGTACTTCGACGTCACAGATGCCAAAGGCAATGTGACCAACTGGGGCGTGGAATTCGGCGCCCCGAACGCGCTGGAAGGCAAGGGCTTGTCCAAGGCGGACCTGAAACCCGGCACCCAGGTCCACATCAAGGGTTATCTGTCCAAGAACGGCGGACCGTTCGGATACTCGGTGAGCCTGACGCTCGGCGATGGACGAACGTTCCGCACCGGCGGTGCGCAGGACGCACCCGCGGCGGCGGCAGCTCCATCATCCGGCGCGGCGCCGGCGGGCGGCGGCTGATTGAACCCCACCAGCCGGAGAAAATTTTCTTGAACGCAATGACGACACGGCGGGGCATACAGGGGTTCAGGCAGGGCATTGGCGCGCTGATGGCGGCCTGCGTGCTGCTCGGACCGGGGCTGGCCTTAGGCCAGAGTGCGGGGGGCGGGAAGATTCCGCGCCAGGCGAACGGCAAGCCCGACCTCTCGGGGATCTGGCAGACCACGAGCGCGGCGGATTTCGATCTCGAAGCGCACATCGGGCGCAAGGACGCGCCCCCGGGCTTAGGTGTAGTGGAAGGGGGTTCGATCCCCTACACCCCCGCGGCACTGGCGAAGAAGCAGAAGAACTTCGAGAACCGCGAGACGGCCGATCCGCGCCTGAAGTGCTGGACCCTCGGTACGCCGCGCGGGATCTACTATCCCGAGCCGTTCGAGATCCTGCAGCGGCCGCAGGATGTCACGGTGGTGTTCGAGTTCGGCGATACGGTGCGCACGATCCATACCGACGGCACGCTGCATCCGGTGGACACCGACCACGAGTTCTGGCTCGGAGACTCACGCGGGCACTGGGAAGGGGACACGCTGGTCGTGGACGTGCGCGACTTCAATGACCAGACCTGGCTCAGCCGAGCCGGGGATTGGCACGATGAGGCGCTGCACATCGTGGAGCGCTGGAAGCTCATCGATGCGAACACGATCGACTACCAGGCCACGATCGAGGACCCGAACGTCTACAGCAAGCCTTGGAACATCGAGGTCTTTCTCTATCGACACCGCGAGAAGGACTTCCAGCTGATCGAGAACTACTGCTACACGCTCGACTACGACCAGTACTACCCGTATCCAAAGTCCTGAGGATGAGGCTGCGCATGAACACCACTATGCATCGGCACACGCATCGGCAGATGATCGCCACCATCAGCCTGCCCGCCCTGGCCGCAACCCTCGGCTCCCTGATCGCACTCGCCCAGACTCCACCCGCCAGCACTCCGACCGCCGCGCCACGCGTGGGCGGAGGGATCGGCTACGAGTCGCACTACCCACAGATCGCCTCGGGTTCGTGGACCGGCAAACGCCTGGCAGATGGGCAGCCGGATGTTTCCGGCGACTGGTCCAACACGATCGCCAACCACAACAACTTCACCGATCCGCAGGGCGGCATCCCGGGCGATCCGCAGGCCCGCGGCCGCACGCTCGGCCCGCGCGAAGAGCGCGCCCCGAGCCGCGTGACCGATCCGGCCGATGGCGAACTGCCCTATCAGGACTGGGCGCGGGCCAAGCAGAAGGAGTTCGCAGTCGGCTTCTTTGCCGGCGGCAAACCCGAGTGGATCGAGCCGCTCGCGCGCTGCGCGCCGGCGGGGATCCCGAAGTCCTTCTACTGGCATGGATACGAGATCCGCCAGTATCCGGGCAAGATCCTGTTCCTGTTCAACTCCGGCTGGCGCCTCATCTACCTGGACAGCAAGGAGCATCACCTGCCACAGAACCTGAAGCTGTGGCAGGGCGACTCCCGCGGTCACTGGGAAGGCAACACGCTCGTCGTTGATGTCAGCAATCTGAACGGCAAGGCGCGCCTGGGCAGGACCGGGGACTTCACGAGCGAGAATGTCCACGTCGAGGAGCGCTACATCTTCTCGCCCGATAACAAGCGCTACAACTATGTCGCGACTTTCACCGACCCGACCGTGTTCACGCGGCCCTTCACGGTGACGATTCCCGCACGGCGGTGGAGCGTCGCCGACAAGAGCAACGGCTGGCATTACGAAGTACCGCTGGCGAACAACCCCGGCGGCAAGGAGCCGATCGGTGATCATTTCGAGCGCATCTGCGTCGAAAACAATGGTGGGTTCGGACAACTCGCCGTCTCGACCAACAAGCCGAACTGACGCGTGAGCACAATCGCGGATCTGGCCGAGCGCCTGCAGGACACGGGCCTCGGCCCGGTCATTGCTGAATCGAGGTACCTGTGGCCGATAATCGAGGGCACACACCTGCTGTCGCTGTCGGTATCGGCCGGCTTGATCATCCTCACGGATCTGCGGCTCATCGGCGCGTTCCTGCCACGGGTACCCGTCACAGTAGTGCTGAGGGCGCTGCGACCCTATGTTCTGGCCGGTTTCACGCTGACTTTCCTGTCCGGCTTCGTAGTGTTCTGGTCGGAGGCGGCGGTCGTGATCGAGAGCCCGTTATGGACGCTCAAACTGCTGCTGATCGCACTCGGCGGGCTCAATGCGCTGTACTTTGAGCTCGTCATCGGCAAACGACCCGAGGTGCTCGCCAATCGCACACCGCTGCCGCGCAGTGTCCGCTATGCGGGACTTGCGTCCATGACGATCTGGACCCTGGTCATCATCTGCGGCCGGCTGCTGGCCTACGTTCCTCGATAGATCTCATTCAGGAGCGCAGCTTTGTCGAGGGCCGATAATATCCTTGCTTCCATCGATCACAGCACTTTCGCGCGTCTGATCAGCAAATCCAACCACCTGGTCATCGCGACGCTGCAGATCGTCCACGTAGTGGGCCTGCTGATGCTGCTGTCCGCGCTGCTGCTGATGAGCCTGCGACTGCTCGGTGCGACGCTCGAACAGACGCCGGTGTCCCAGGTGGCGCGCCTGCCCACCCGGATGTTCTGGCTCGGAGTCACGCTGGCCATCGTGAGCGGGCTGCTGATGTTCATCGGCAGTCCGGCACACTACTTCTATAACCGGGCCTTCGATCTGAAGATCCTGTTGCTGCTCGCCGCGGTGACTTTACAGCTCGCGCTGTTCCAGCCGTTGGCCGCGGCGGACTCGCCGCCTCCAGGCCTGGTTCGGCTCAGTGTCGCGCTCTCGCTGCTGCTGTGGTTTGGGATTGGCGTCGCCGGCCGAGCGATCGGGTTCGTCTGATACGCGCCACGGCCGCCGCTGCCTCGTACGCAACTGCGAGGCCACACACACTGTTGCTCTCGAATCATTTGTTCGGCTTCAGCCATCCGCACAGCGTCGCCCGATACGCTGCGGGAGCACCGCCAGCCGCGGGATCGCTCGTATTTTCAGCACGTTATCATGAGGCTCCATCCAACAATGGCGCCGCTAACGGGAGCTCGCAGCGGCTGGCCCGCCACTTGCACGTTCGACCGGCGTCGCCCGCAATCGGGTGATGCGAACCAATCGAATTCAGCGTCCTTGTTGGAGACTTTTTCTTGAACGCAATGACGACACGGCGGGGCATACAGGGGTTCAGGCAGGGCATTGGCGCGCTGATGGCGGCCTGCGTGCTGCTCGGACCGGGGCTGGCCTTAGGCCAGAGTGCGGGGGGCGGGAAGATTCCGCGCCAGGCGAACGGCAAGCCCGACCTCTCGGGGATCTGGCAGACCACGAGCGCGGCGGATTTCGATCTCGAAGCGCACATCGGGCGCAAGGACGCGCCCCCGGGCTTAGGTGTAGTGGAAGGGGGTTCGATCCCCTACACCCCCGCGGCACTGGCGAAGAAGCAGAAGAACTTCGAGAACCGCGAGACGGCCGATCCGCGCCTGAAGTGCTGGACCCTCGGTACGCCGCGCGGGATCTACTATCCCGAGCCGTTCGAGATCCTGCAGCGGCCGCAGGATGTCACGGTGGTGTTCGAGTTCGGCGATACGGTGCGCACGATCCATACCGACGGCACGCTGCATCCGGTGGACACCGACCACGAGTTCTGGCTCGGAGACTCACGCGGGCACTGGGAAGGGGACACGCTGGTCGTGGACGTGCGCGACTTCAATGACCAGACCTGGCTCAGCCGAGCCGGGGATTGGCACGATGAGGCGCTGCACATCGTGGAGCGCTGGAAGCTCATCGATGCGAACACGATCGACTACCAGGCCACGATCGAGGACCCGAACGTCTACAGCAAGCCTTGGAACATCGAGGTCTTTCTCTATCGACACCGCGAGAAGGACTTCCAGCTGATCGAGAACTACTGCTACACGCTCGACTACGACCAGTACTACCCGTATCCAAAGTCCTGAGGATGAGGCTGCGCATGAACACCACTATGCATCGGCACACGCATCGGCAGATGATCGCCACCATCAGCCTGCCCGCCCTGGCCGCAACCCTCGGCTCCCTGATCGCACTCGCCCAGACTCCACCCGCCAGCACTCCGACCGCCGCGCCACGCGTGGGCGGAGGCGGAATATTCCTGGAGAAGAGCTTCCCCGCCATTGAAAGCGGTCCCTGGAGCGGAAAGCGCACGCCCGACGGTCAGCCGGACGTCGAGGGAGACTGGTCGAACACGATTGGCAACCACAACAACTTCACCGATCCGCAGGGCGGCATCCCCGGCGACCCCACCGCGCGCAACCGCACACTCGGACCGCGCGACCAGCGCGCGCCAAGCCGGGTCAGCGATCCTGCCGACGGGCAGATACCGTATCAGCCATGGGCGCGTGCCAAACAGCAGGAGCTGGCGGCTGGCCTGTGGAATGCCGTCAAGCCCGAGTACATCGAGCCGCACGATCGCTGCGCGCCGGGTGGAGTACCCAAGATATTCACCCACACCGGCTGGGAGATCCGACAGTATCCGGGCAAGGTGCTATTCCTGTTCGACTCCAGCTGGCGGCTGATCTATCTGGATAATCCGAAGCATCTGCCGGACAACCTCAAGCTCTGGAATGGCGACTCACGCGGGCATTGGGAAGGCAACACGCTCGTCGTCGACGTCAGCAACGACAACGCCAAGGCTCGATTCGCCCGAACGGCGGATTTCGCCAGTGAGAATGTGCACGTCGTGGAACGCTACATTTTCTCTCCGGACGGGAAGCGCTACAACTACGTCGCGACCTTCACCGATCCGACCGTGTATACGCGCCCGTTCACGGTCACGATCCCGAACAAGCGCTGGACATTGGACGATCCGCGCAATGGCTGGCACTACCAGGCGCGCGAAGCGAACAATCCGGCTGGCCCGCGCATTGCCGATCATTACGAGCGCATCTGCGTCGAGAACAACGGTGGTTTCGGCCAGGTCGCGATCACGGCGAACAAGTCGAACTGAATGGCTTGCAGATCGGGCATCTGCTCATGCGCTACCGCGACGTCGATTCCGGGTCAGAATGAGCCCCTGACACCGCCGTTGCAGCCGGTCCGTTGGCGGCCGCGCCGGTATATGTCGCGAGGAGGATTCATGGGCCTAGCTGCTGTTTCCAGCCAACCGGAGTCCGCGGCGGGCGCGCCGAGGGTGGCTTTCCTGCCGGAACATCCGATTCTGCAGCAGGCACGAGCCGCCTCGCGCGCGTTGCCGCAGGCCATTGCCTTCGCCGGTAGCGTGGCGCCGGCGCAGGCCTGGGAACTGGTGTCGCAGCAGGCCGCGGTGCTGCTCGATGTGCGTACGGCTGAGGAACGCAAATTCGTCGGCTACGTGCCAGGCAGCCTGCACCTGCCGTGGCTGCTCGGAACGGCGATGCAGACCAATCCGCGATTCGCTCGCGAACTGGAGTCAAAAATCCCGAAGGACGCAGTGATTCTGCTGTTGTGCCGCTCAGGCGCGCGCGCGGCCAGCGCGGCGTCGGCCGCCAGCCGCGCCGGATTTCTGAATGCCTATAGCGTTCTGGAAGGCTTCGAAGGCGACCTGGACGAGCAGGGGCACCGGGGCAGCCGCAACGGCTGGCGTTTTCATGGCTTGCCGTGGGTACAGGACTGAGAGGATTCGCTAACTCAGACCATAATCACATTACTTGATAACGATTATGGTATGATCAGCTCCTGAACCGTTCGATCAGGAGATTCGATATGGCTGAAGGTCCCGTCCAGTCCGCGCTCAGCGATCGTGCCGCTCGGCAACTCGCCAATGCCACCAAGACCGTTCCGCAACTCTCGACGATTTCACCCCGCTGGCTCGTGCACCTGATGCAATGGGTGCCGGTTGAGGCAGGCATTTACCGCCGCAACCGGGTCAGCAACCCCGACCAGGTCAAGATCGCCTGTGCCGAACGTGACGAGTCCGAGCTGCCGCAGACCTTTGTCAATTACGAGGAGACGCCACGCGAGTATTTCCTCAGCGCGGTGACGACCATCCTCGACATCCATACCCGGATTTCGGACCTGTACAGCAGCCCCTACGATCAGATCAAGGAGCAGCTGCGCCTGACGATCGAGACCATCAAGGAGCATCAGGAAAGCCAGCTCATCAACAACGCGGATTACGGCCTGCTCGCCAATACGCCGGACGAACAGCGCATCGTCACACTGAACGGCGCGCCGACCCCGGATGATCTGGACGAACTGATCACGAAGGTCTGGAAAGAACCGGCGTTCTTCCTGACCCACCCGCTGGCCATCGCGGCGTTCGGGCGCGAATGCACCCGCCGCGGGGTTCCGCCGCCGACCGTGAGCCTTTTCGGCTCGCAGTTCCTCACCTGGCGCGGCCTGCCGTTGATCCCTTCGGACAAGGTGCCGCTGGCCGATGGCAAGACCAAGGTGCTGCTGATGCGGGTCGGGGAGAAGCGCCAGGGCGTCGTCGGGCTGTTCCAGCCCGGACTTCCGGGCGAGCAGAGTCCCGGCCTCGCGGTGCGTTTCATGGGGATCAACCGCAACGCCATCGCTTCCTATCTGATATCGCTGTATTGCTCGCTGGTCGTACTGACCGAGGATGCAGTGGCAGTGCTCGATGACGTCGAAGTGGGCAAGTACCATGACTACGCCGACAGCTATAAGTGACGGCTTGCTCGACGAAGCCGCACTGGCGGCGCTCGCGAACCAGTTGTTCGCCGCGCTGCCCGGCAACGCTCCCGGATTCGGAGCAGTCCACGGCTTAAGCGCGAGCCCGCCAGCGGCGCCGAGCCCGCGCGCAAGCGCCCCAGCGACGCCCGCTTCCGCCGAGGCCGCGGCGAGAAGCGACGCGCCGGCGGCGCCGACCGCCGGCGCCACTGCGCCACCAAGCCCTGTTACATCGGCGACGCCCGCCCCGCCGTCGGAGGTTCCAGCGCCCGGGCGTGCGGCTGCGAGTAGCGCCTCCGCGGCGCTGGCCGTCCCGGGGCCCTACGCCGCAGCGCTGCCCCGTGTCAGCTCGCCGATCGAACGCACGCCGGCGGTGCCGGTCACGACGCCCGGCCATCCGTATTATTTTCTCGCCGAATCGAGCGCACTGGCGTCCCAACCTGCAGCCCTCGCGCCCGCCGCGCCGATGGAAGCCCGGCCATTCGGGATGCCCGGTGAGGCGCCGCTGCGCGAGCCACTCGCCTCCTTGGCCCCGCCAAGCCTTAGCGCAGCGGGGGAGCCGGCGGCGAGCCCGCGCTCCTCGCACTTTTACTTTCTCGACGCGACACGCGAACGCGCGCCGGGCGCGGCGCGCGGCTTCGCCCCCGATGCCCATCCGGCCTTCGACGTGCAGGCGGTTCGGCGCGACTTTCCGATCCTGTCCGAGCGCGTACACGGCCAGCCGCTGATCTGGTTCGACAACGCCGCGACGACGCAAAAGCCTCAAGCGGTGATCGACCGGCTCGCTTATTTCTATACCCATGAGAACTCGAACATCCATCGCGCCGCGCACGAACTCGCGGCGCGCGCCACGGACGCCTACGAGAGCGCCCGAAGCAAGGTCGCACGCTTCCTCGGGGCCTCGAGCAGCGATGAAATCATCTTCGTCCGCGGCGCCACCGAAGGTATCAACTTGGTCGCGCAGAGCTGGGGACGCGCCAACATCGGCGCGGGCGACGAGATCGTGGTGTCGCAACTCGAGCACCATGCGAACATCGTACCGTGGCTGCAGCTCGTGAAGGAAAAGGGCGCGAAGCTGCGCGTGATTCCGGTGGACGACAGCGGCCAGATCCTGATGCAGGAGTATCGCGGACTGCTCAATGACCGTACGCGGCTGGTCGCCGTATCCCAGGTCTCCAATGCGCTGGGTACGATCACGCCGGTGGCGGAGATCGCGGAGCTCGCCCATCGCGCCGGCGCGCGCGTGCTGATTGACGGCGCGCAGGCGGTGTCCCACCTGCGCGTGAACGTGCAGGCGCTGGCGGCCGACTTCTATGTGTTCTCCGGCCACAAGGTGTTCGCGCCCACCGGTATCGGCGTCGTGTTCGGCAACGCCGACGTGCTCGAGTCCATGCCTCCGTGGCAGGGCGGCGGCAACATGATCGAGGACGTGACCTTCGAGCGCGCGATCTACCAGCGGCCCCCAGCGCGTTTCGAGGCGGGCACCGGCAACATTGCCGACGCGGTGGGCCTCGGCGCTGCAATCGATTACATCGAGCGCATCGGTCTGGAAAGCATCGGCAGCTACGAGCACGACCTGCTGGTCTACGCGACCGAAGGCCTCAGGACCGTGCCGGGGTTGCATCTGATCGGTACCGCGGCGGACAAGGCCAGCGTGCAGTCCTTCGTGCTGGACGGCTATCGCCCCGAGGAGGTCGGCTCGGCGCTCAATCGCGAGGGCATCGCCGTGCGTGCGGGACATCATTGCGCGCAGCCGATCGTGCGGCGCTTCGGCCAGGAGGCGACGGTTCGCCCCTCGCTCGCCTTCTACAACACCTGTGCCGAAGTCGACGTGATGATCCGTGCCCTGCACCGCCTGGCAAGTCAGAACGGCCGGCGCCGGAGCTAGCGGCCTGGCAGGCTCAAGGTCTGCCCGGAATTTCCCGCCTCGGGACAGTCCACCCCTCCGGTCCTGAACACGCGGCCATCGCTGAGCTTGACCGTGACGCCGTAGGCCTGCGGCCCACGGTTCTTGGAGCGATACCCGCGCAGCTGCACCTGGGATCCGGGCTGCAGGTCCGCCTTCTTCAGTCCCCGGTCTTCCAGCACATTCGGGGCACCGAATTCGATCTCCCAGTTGGTCACGGTGCCGCGGCGCCTGGCATCCAGGTAGAGCCAGCTATGCGGATTGGTCCATCGCAGTTCCGTCACGACCCCGTTCAGATCGATCGGACGCTCCGCGTCGTACTCGGCCGCAAAGGCATGGTGCGCCCACGTCGCGGGAGTAGCGCCCAGGCCTGCCAGGCCTGCCGCGAGCACGACGCGAAGTGCCGATCGTCGGTCCATCCGGCTAGTACAGCGACGCGCTGAACGCGACGGCGATGTAGCGCGGCAGCCCCGGCGTGTACGACGACCAGGTCTGCGTCACGTGATACGCCGTGTTGAACGCGTTCTTGACGATGATGTTGAAGTCGAATTTCTGGTCCTGACGTCCCAGTCCAATGCCGAAATCCGCCAGCTCGTAGGCCTTGATCCAGGCGTATTGGGAATTGGACGAATCGTAATTCGCCGTGCCGAAGTAGTGGTAGTTGAAGTTGGCGTGGAAAAGCTTCGAGCCCAGCACGGGCAGGGAGTATTCGCCGGACAGATTGGCCGTCACCTTCGGCGCGTTGGCGAGGGTCTGGCCATTCGCATTGTAGTACGGAACGGCGAGATCGCCCTTCTCCACCGGGTTCGGCAGCAGGATGTCGCTGTCATAGAACGCGTGGCTCCAGTCGCCAGAGAAGCGCACCGTGAGGTGCTTGATACCCGTATACGCCGCATCCAGCTCGAAACCCTTGGCCTGCACTAGCGGCGCATTGCCCGTGATCGAGGTGTAGGTCGTATTTCCGGTTTGCGCCGTGAGGACGGGATCCAGGATGTAGACGGTCTGCTGGAAATTGTCGAGGAAATCCACATAGACGTCGGCATTGGCCGTCAGCGTGTCGTGGAAGTAGCTGCCCTTGAGTCCCAGTTCATAGGCATTGGAACTCTCTGGAGCGACCAGACGCGACAGGGGCAGACCGTTGTTGTCCACGCCGCTGATCTGCGAGATGCCAGCCTTGGCACCGTGCTGCCAGGTCACATAGCCCGTGACCTGCGGATTGAACGCGTAGCTGAGACTCACGTCCCCCGACTGCAGCGTGCCGATGTAGGGTTGAGCCTCGGTCACCGGATACTGCTTGTTGTACACAATGCCGGAGCGAATCGCCTTTGCCGCCGCCACCTGGGCCTGCTGAGCGGGCGTGAGCGCGGAGTAGGTCGCGGTATTGAAATACTGCTGCGCGACCGAATTGGCGAGTGCGAGCTGAGTGGGGCTGTTCGTGGTGAGCGCCCCGGTCGCTGCATTGGAGTTGAAGCCCGAATAGGCACCCGGATCGAGCGCGAACGCCGCGGGCGACTTCGCGGTGAGCGAGCCCGGATCGAGCGCCGCGCCGGCGCCCTCGTCTGAAATGCCGCTGTTCTGACTGGTGCGCCGATCCTCGCGGGTCAGGCGATAACCTGTTGTCACCGTGAACTGATTGCCGAGGTGCCAGTGCACCTGACCGAAAGCCGCCGCGGTCCGGTTGTAGTTCCACGTGACGTTGTAGGCCTGGAGCCGGTAGAGCGAATTTTCCGCCAGCAGCAGACCCGCCGGGTTCGTCGCGAGTGTCGAGTACTGGGCATAATTGGCATCGTAGACTCCTGCATCCGAGCCGTAGCGCGCACGGATGCCGGGGTTGTTGTTCCAGTCGCTGGTCTGCAGGAAGAACAGTCCGGCCTTGTAGTCGAAGAAGCGGCTCTTGTCGGAGGTCGCCGAGAACTCCTCGCTCTCCTGCCGATATCGCGCGTCGGAGCCGGCATCCTGTGTGACGTTCCACTCCCCGACGCCGTTGGAAGCCTGGAACAGATCGCTCTCGAAGCCGGTCGTCGACTGCAGCGTCACGTGGGGCAGATCCCAGGTGAGCTTGAGCAGGCCGCCGTAGGAATCGTTCAACACGCCCTTCTCGTCGGCGTTGTACACGGGATAATTCAGGTAGTTCTGATAGTCATTCGGATCCAGCGCGGTGAAGTAGCCTCGCAGGTACTTGCTCTGCGTGGTGTTCTGGACCGCGGTCCGTACACTGGCCGGCACGCTCGCAGGAACGACCGCGCCATTGGGCACGTAGGTCGGTACGCCATCTGCATAGAAGGGTGGCAGCTGCACGGGCTGCGACAGACCGTTGACGAATTCCACGCCGCGCGGCTTGCTGTTGACGCTCAGCAGCGCATTGAAGTTGTCCGTCGGGGTGAGCAGGAACTGCAGCCGGCCGAAAGTACGGTCGACGTTGTCCCAGCTGTTGCGATCCTGGTTGTCCGGGTACGCCTGGTTATAGGGCCCCTTCTGCTGGTTGCGCGAGAACGTGACGCGCCAGGCGAGCAGGTCGTCGATGACGGGGCCGCCGGCGACGGCCGTTCCGTAGACGGTGGACAGCTGCCCGCCGGTGAGCGACACACGCGCCTCCGGCGTGAAGGAGGGCAGATTGCTGACCACGTTGATCACACCGGTGCTGGTATTGACCCCGCCGGTCGATCCCTGGGGTCCGTGCTCGACGGAGATCGATGCGACGTCGACATAGTCGATCTCGACGCCAAGCTCGGGAAGCACCCAGGGCACGCCGTCGACGGTGATTCCGAGGCTCGGATCGATCGTCGTGCTGCCGCCCGTGGTGATGCCACGGATCGACGTGCTGGAGGTCATCGGATTGCCGTAGTTCCACTGCACGTTGCCGATGCGCCGTAGCGTCTCGGCCACGCTCACCGCATTGAGCTGCTGCAGCTCGGTGCCGCTGACGATCGAGATGGACTGGGGAATGTCCTTCTGTTCCTGCAGTACCGTCACCTGAGGGGGATCGTTGCGCCCGCTCACCACGACGGTGTCGAGCTCGTCGGACCTCCTGGCGCCACCGGAGGCGGTGGCCCGATTCGTGGAATTGCTGGCCTCCTCGCTGGTGAGCGCGCTGTCCGCTGCCACGACGTCGGCAGGTGCGGCCGCCGCCACGGTCCCCTGTACGTCGGTCGCCGCGGCAACCTGAACGTTCGCCGCCACGGTTGGCGCGTTGGCGACCGCAGGCGCGTCGGCGCGCGCCAGCAGCGGACTGCCGAGCAGGCAGGCTCCGAGCGCAAGTGCTGCACGAGCGCCGTCCATCCGGCCCCGCGTGAATTCTGTCGTGCCAGCGGCAACCATCGAAACAGGAACCGACATTCTCTCTCCCTCCACAATCGATCGCGCGTGAATGAGTCAAATGATCAACGGCGTAGAGAGAGCAGATAGCGTGCCAAAGTCACGACAGTTGCCGGAGGCGCTGCGACTGCACGCGCGCGATGCGCGCGAACAGCTTTATTTCCAGTACTTGCGGCGCTCGCGCAATCCGGCCTGCCGAATATCGATGTGTTCCTGGCGCTACGCACATGGCTCGAGGCTGTTGCGCGAGCTGCAGTGAGACCCTCGCGGGTGTTGCGCTACAGACATCGATAACAAGGCTATGGCAGCAGGAACCGAGATAGGCACGCGGGATGCCGCGCGCTCGCGCTAAAGCAGTGAATGGCGAGATGGGCTTGCGCCCGCGATGGAAGCCGCGAGCCGGATGGGCGCGCCTGTTCCCATTGCGGCCGGCTGTCCTGGCAGCCGGCCGCAATGGGACTCTACTCAAGCCGTCAAGGCTGTCTCTTCGACCTCGCAGTCATCACGTGCACCGCTCAGCAGACCGAAGCGCTTGAGCTGCGCGCGCACGACGTTGCGGGAGACTCCCAGCCTGCGTGCCGTGTGCACCTGGTTGCCCTGGCAATGTTCGAATGCAGTGTTGATCAGGACGCGCTCGACCTGCTCGTAGAGGTCGGGGTGACCACTCTCCAGCAGCGTGCGCAGGTCGTGCGCAATGGCAGCGAATGCCTCGTCTCCGGCCGCCATCGCCAAGGGTCCAGCCAAAGGTCCGGACGGCTGGCAGTTCGGGAGCCGCAGGTCGGCAGCCTGTACCAGCCCCTGGCTGCTCATGATGAGCCCGAATTGCACGACGTTCTCGAGCTCGCGAATGTTTCCGGGCCAACCATATGCGAGCAGAGTGTGCGCCGCCGCTTCGGACAGCCGCGGCTCCTCGAGGCCGAGTCTGCGACCGTACAGTTCGAGAAAGTGACGTGCCAGCGGCAGGATGTCACCCGGTCGCTCGCGCAGTGGCAGCAGCCGCACGGGCGCGACGCTCACGCGATAGTAGAGATCCCGCCGGAACTTTCCGGCATCCACTGCGGCCTGCAGGTCTACGTTGGTTCCGGCGATCACGCGCACGTCCACTGCGAGCGGCTTGCGCGAGCCCACTCGCACGACCTGCCGTTCCTGCAACACTCGAAGCAGCTTGACCTGCATTGAAAGCGGCATGTCACCGATTTCATCGAGAAACAACGTGCCGCCCTGCGCGGTCTCGAACCAGCCCGCCCGTGCCTGCTGCGCGCCGGTGAAGGCGCCGGCTTCGTGGCCGAACAGTTCCGCCTCGATCAGACTCTCACTGAAGGCGCCGCAATTGACGGCGACGAACGCACCATTCGGACGGCTCTGCTCGTGCACGCGGCGGGCGGCGAGTTCCTTGCCGGTACCGGTCTCCCCGACCAGCAGTATCGTGGCATCGCTCCCGGCAATCCGGTCCAGCTGCCGCAGCACATCCAGCGCCCGAGGATCCGAACAGACCAGCGCGCGGGATCTTGCAGCAGACCTCGAATCGCCGGCGTGCGGAAAGGGCAGCAACTTTGCTGGATGCAACTCGCTCATGACCTGATATCCCTCCCTTTGGGGACATACTGGGAGACTGCAAGTTAGTCGAGTGTGGACACATGGTCGAATATCGTTTGCTTATGTCCGCTGCCGAAGTTGTATGTAACCGGACTGTTACCCACGGATGCGCTGGACGCCGCTGCCTCGTGACGGCGCGCACTGAAATATCACTCGATTGTGACCGCTAGGCCGCGGCATTCCTGCTTCAATTCTCCTGTGCATGGTGTTCCGGGTTCAGTCACGTAATGAAGCTGCAACAGTTCCGCTATCTCGCCGCGATCGTCCAGAGCGGCCTGAACATCACGGCTGCGGCCAACAAGCTGCGCACGTCCCAGCCGGCAGTCAGCCGGCAGGTCCGTCTGCTCGAGGAAGAGCTCGGCTTCGATATATTCCTGCGCAGCGGCCGCACGCTCACCGAGATCACCCCACCCGGCCAGCAGGTCATCGAGCATGGACTGCGGATCCTGCGAGAGGCCCGCAGCATCAAAAGCATCGGCCGCGAAGTTGACGGTCCCGAGCGTGGCAACCTCTCGATTGGCACTACCCACACGCAGGCTCGGTATGTTCTGCCGCCCGTCATCGAGAGATTCCGCCTGCAATACCCGCAGATGCAGCTTCACCTGCACCAGGGCACATCCGAGCAGATCGCCGAGATGGCGAAGATGCAGCGTCTCGACTTCGCGATCGCCACGGGCTCCAGGCAGCTTTTTGCGCAGCTGGTGTTGCTGCCATGCTATCGGTGGTACCGGCGCATCATTGTGCCAAGGGATCATCCGCTCGCGCAGGTGGCCCGTCCGACGCTCGCTGAACTGGCCGCCTACCCTATCGTGACCTACGTATTCAGCTTCACCGGCCCTTCTTCGCTGAACGAGCAGTTCGAGCGGGCGGGCCTCGAGGTCAACGTCGCGCTCACCGCACGCGACGCCGATGTCATCAAGACTTACGTGCGGCTGAAATTCGGTGTAGGGATCGTGGCCGAAATGGCAGTCAATCCGCAGGACGACTCCGATCTGGTCTCGATAGACGCCGGGCACCTGTTCCCGGTCCACACCACCTGGATCGGCTTCCAGCGTGGCGCACTGCTGCGCCGTCACATGTATGACTTCATGCAGCTGCTGGCCCCGCATCTGACACGCCGGCTGGTCGAGCGGGCCGCGGCGGCTGCCGACCAGGCCGCGGTCGACGCGCTGTGCCAGGACGTCGATCTGCCCCGCGACCCGCCGGGCCCGACACCGGCGCAGCCAAATAGGGGCGACTGAATCGTCGGCCGCACTTGTAGCCTGTGCAACGAAGCCTTAGCCTGAGGGACCGAGCAGAGCCGGGAGAGCTGCATGGGGCGGGGTTGGATCAGGATAGCGGTGGTCGCGGCGATCGCCGTGCTGGGCATGGACGCGCTCACCGCTCGCGCCGACGATCTTCAAGGGTGGCTGAAGGATCGCCGGGGTCGATTTGCAACCTTTTCTGCCGCGCATCGCAGCCCCGACGCCGAGATCGCCGACATCAGGGCCAAAACCGCGACGCTGGTCAGTGCCCTGGCGCCGC
>Ga0265318_10000873_pt1 | contig 19739 bp, 18 predicted proteins | sample 4821metaG_FD_192431 | JGI IMG/M metagenome (GOLD analysis project Ga0265318, IMG submission 192431) | Rhizosphere microbial communities from Carex aquatilis grown in University of Washington, Seatle, WA, United States - 4-8-21 metaG | ecosystem: Host-associated > Plants > Roots > Rhizosphere >... | reverse complement strand
GCGCCCTTCCAGACCGCCGCCATGCTCGACCCGTACAAGAGCGACCTGCTCCTCCTGAACGGCATCGACTACAGCGTCATCCGGTCCATGCCGGGCAGCGGTGAGCGCACCGGCCACGCGTGCTATCCCGCGATGCTCACCGGCGCCAACTACGCGACCCTCTCGAGCTCGACCGCGGCCGACCTCGCGGGCGGGATCTCGGTGGACCAGTACATCGGCAATGCGCTCAAGGCCAAGGGGTACAATGGCCTCGTCAGCCTCAACCAGGGCACCTTCGTGTCGAGCACCGGACACCTCTCCTGGAAGGGCTCGGGGCAGGTCGTGCTGCCGAACCTCGACCCGACCTCGGTCTTCAGCCAGCTCTTCATGGGAGCGACCCCGGCCCCGCCCCCCGCGGCGATGATGCCGCAACCGAACACGATGACGCCCGCGCCGGCCCCGGTCGACAACACCAAGAAGATCCAGGCCAGCATCCTCGACTACGTGTCCAAGGACATCAACCGCTTCTCGGCCCGGGTCGGCACCGCCGACCGGCTGAACATCGCCCAGCACCTGACCCAGATCCGCACCATGGAGATGGAGCTGCAGGCGATGGCCAGCGGCTCGATGATGACCGGGCAAGGGACCGGCTCCACGACGTCGATGCCGGTCACCCAGGCCAACGTCACCTGCGCCCCGCCGAGCACGGCTGGGGTCGTGTCGGGCAAGACCTCGGTCGGCGCCGACAAGCACGCCCGCCTGCAGATGGATCTGGGGATCGCGGCCTTCGCCGCCGACTACACCCGGGTGGTGTGCATGCAGATCTGCGATCAGGGCGCGGGGCAGTTCGTGCTCAGCTGGATCAACGACGCCTCGGGCAAGCCCTACGCCGCGGGCGGCCCCAACCCGCCCGACGCCAACACCGGCGACGTGAACGGTTTCCACGCCATCGCCCACCGCAACGTGGGCGACAAGGTCATCTGCGACACCTGGTTCCAGTCCAACATCACCTACATGATCCAGCAAATGAAGGCGATCACCGACGCCAGCGGCAAGACGCTGCTCGACAACAGCTGCGTGGTCGGCATGAACAACATGCGCGCCGGTCTGCACGACACGACCGGGGTTCCGGTGATCATGGCGGGCAGCCTGGGCGGGGTCTTCAAGACCGGGCGCAGCCTGGCCCTCGCCAAGGGCACGCCGAACAACTACCTGCTGACGGCGCTGTGCAACGCCATGGACACCCCCGCCCCCGGCAACGGGACCTACTTCGGTGAGACCATGTACACCGGCGATCTCACCGCCCAGCTCACCGGCAAGGCTTGATCATGGCGAGCAGAGTGAACGAGCGCGGACTGGAGAATTCCCAAGCTGGACAATCACGGGAGTATTCGATGAAAACTCAAAAGCGGTTGCGGGCAGGCCTCTTGATCGCTCTTCTCCCCGCGGGGCTCCTGACCGCATGCTCTGGCAAGGTCAGCAACACCCCAGGCAGCGGCACCGGCTCCTCGACGACTGGAGGTGGTACCACGACTGGTGGTACCACGACTGGAGGTGGCACGACCACGGGCGGTGGCACCACGACTGGAGGTGGCACGACCACGGGCGGCGGCACCACGACTGGCCAGGGCTCGAACCCAGCCGGGACCAGCTCGGGGAACAACGTGACGATTTCGACGACTCCGGTCGCGCCGACTCCCGAGAGCGCGGGCGTGCTCGTCATGCGGCGGCTGAACTTGAGCGAGTACGACAACATCCTCGCCGATCTGCTCGGAGACACCTCGGCGCCGGCCGAGGATTCGGCGCACCCCTGGGGCAACGACCCTCCCACCGACAGCGGATTCGAGTCGGCCACCAGCATCCCCGATCAGTTCGTGCGCAACTTCAGCACCGCGGCCGACACCGTGGTCGAGACTGCCCTCGCGGCAGGCAAGCTCAACATCCCCTGCACCAACCCGGCCGCCGCGGCCGAGGCCGCCTGCGTGACCCAGTTCATCAACACCTTCGGCCTCAAGGTCTTCCGTCGACCGCCGGACGCGACCGAGGTGTCGGACGCGATGACGCTGTTCACGACGGTCCGGGCCCTCACGACCTTCAACGAGTCGGTGGCGGCGATCGCCAAGGGCATGCTGCAGACGGCGAGCTTTCTCTACCACTGGGAGATCGGCCCGACCAAGCCGGTGGCCGGGGCGGATGGTCTCGTCCCGCTCACGCAGTGGCAGGTCGCTTCCCGCCTGGCGTCGAACCTCTGGAACAGTAAGCCCGACGACACGCTCCTGCAGGCGGCCCAGGCCGGTCAACTGGCCACGCCAGCCCAGGTCGCGGCTCAGGCCCAGCGGCTGATCGCGGACCCCAAGCACCTGCGGACGCTCAGCGACTTCCACGGGCAGTGGCTGTTCAACGTCGGGACGCGCAACTTCGATCTCGGCGGGGTCATCCCGGTGGGCGCGCTGACCCAGGCGGCGGTCGACGGCTTGTCGACCGAGTTCTCGTCCTTCCTGGGCTCGGTCTACTCGACGGGCGACGGGACCCTCAAGTCCTTCCTGACGGCTCCCTGGGCGTTCGTGAACAAGGATCTCGCGGCCATCTACGGCGTGGCCCCGCCGGCCACGCCCTTCGGCAAGGTCATGCTCGATCCCTCGCAGCGCGGAGGTCTGTTCACGCAGACCGCATTCCTCGCGTCGTTCTCGGCGGGCCAGGAGGATCATCCGATCTTCCGGGGCCTGTCGGTCTACACCAAGTTCCTGTGCGGGACCTTCAGTCCCCCGGTGATCATGCCCCCCGGCGCCAACTTCACGACCATGAAGACCAGCCGACAGACCTTTGAGGCGCACGGGAATCTCGACTGCGCCAAGGGTTGTCATGCGATCTTCGACCCGCCAGGATTCGCCTTCGAGAACTACGATGGAACCGGCAAGTTCCGGACGACCGACAATGGTATGCCGGTCGACGCGACGGGAACCTTCGCCACCCCGGGCGGCACGACGTTGAGCTTCACGAACGCCCTCGACCTCATGGGCAAGCTCGCCGCGCTTCCGGAGACGGCCCTCTGCACCGAGCGGCAGTGGACCCGCTACATGCTCGGACGGATGGAGACCCCCGCGGAGGTCGGCTCGTTGCAGCTCGCCTACCAGAAGGGTGCGGCCACCGCGGGCTTCTCGCTGCGGGACATGCTGACGGCGCTGGTGACCTCCAAGGCTTACCTGTACCGGACCCTGTCTCCCGGCGAGACGCTGTAAGCCCGCAGCCGGGCTGACGTGAGGAATCGAAGAGCTGCAGCCTTCGCGGCGCTCGCGACTGCCGTGGGCGTGGCCCACGGGCTCGGCGGGTGCCGCGACGGAAAGGTCGCCCCGTCCGAGCCAGTGACATCATCCGCGGCCGGAGGCGCTGCCCTGGCCGCCGCGACCAAGGCGGACGGCGCGGGCGGTGCTGCCGGAGCGGCGGCTGCGGCCAAGGCCGCCCCGTTCGTCCCACGCGAGCCGCCCGAGGCCTGGGCAACCTGGCCGATGCCGAACGCCCAGCTGCCCGGGCTCGCGAACCCGCAGAGCTACGACACCACGAGTAACCGCCTGGTGGTCACCGACCTCGTGACCAACCTGATGTGGCAGCGGGACGTCGAGAACACGTTCGTGCCCTTCGATGACGCCCAGCGCGCGTGCGCGGCGCTGAGACTCATCGGTCACGACGACTGGCGGCTGCCCTCGCGCATCGAGCTCATCTCGCTCCTCGACATGGCCCGAACGCAGCCGTCCATCAACACCGAGGCGTTCCCCAACGCCCCTCCCGAGTGGTTCTGGACCTCGACCACGGCTTCCGACGATCCGACCTCGGCCTGGTACGTGTACTTCTACGCTGGCTATCCCAAGACCGACTCCAAGGGCAATCGATTCTCGTACCGGTGCGTGCGCAGCGTGACCCCGCGCGTGCACCCCGCCACCCACTACGAGGTCCTGCCCGACCGGGTGCGCGACCTGTGGACGGGGCTGACCTGGCAGCGCGCGGTGCTCGACAAGCAGGTACCGCTCACCGTGGCCCGTGACTACTGCGCCCACCTGAAGCTCGGGGGCAAATCCGGGGGGAAGACCGGGGAGAAGCATGGCTGGCGCCTTCCCACCGAGGGAGAGCTCTTCACACTGGTCGACGAGAGCGCGACCCGGTCTCCCCGGATAGACGCCGCGGCCTTCCCAGACACCCCGGGCGAGCCCTTCTGGAGCTCGTCGTATTTCGCCAACGGGCCGGCCATGTCCTGGTACGTGGCCTTCGACAACGGCGACGGGCGCTACGTCTTTCCGATCGAGAAGCACCGCGTCCGTTGCGTCCAGTGACCGCGCTCTGAGGCACCCCGGGGCCACCCCGGTCGCGCTCAGGGGCTGCGCGCGCAGCGGGCCCCGTAGAAGGCGGGGCGACTCTGGGGCGTGTCCCCGATGCGGGCGTTCGCCGGCAGATTCTGGGTGTCGGTTCCGAACGAGCCCCCGCGCACGACGCGGTAGGAGTAATCGGTGAGAAAGACGCAGTCGGTGCAGGGTTTGTAGGGCGCCAACCAGTCGAGGGTCCACTCCGACAGCGAGCCCGCGAGATCGAGCTGGCCCCACCGCCCGGCGCCGCGCACCGCGGTTCCCACCGGCGCGACGTTGACGACGCCGGTACAACTGGTCGAGCCTGGGGGATAGTCGCATCCGGCGATCGCATAATCGGGCCCGCCGGCGATGGGGTCGGTCGACCCCCATGGGTAGGCGCGCTGCTCATCGCCCCCGGCGGCCGCGTACTCCCACTCGGCCTCGCTCGGCAGGAACCCGCCGTCCCAGATGCAGAAGGCGTAGGCGTCGTACCAGCTGATGCAGCTCATCGGCAGAGCCTCGTTTGGACCCGGGTCATCCGTCCAGGTCTGGAAGTGCGCTTCGCAGTCGAGCAGCTTGGTCCAGTCCGTGAGCGCGGGGAGGAACCCGTCGTCGATGGGTCCCCATCCTGGCTCGTATCCCGAGCCGTCGCTGTCCACCAAACCCCGCCCGCCGTTGAGGTGGGTGTGCTTGCCCGAGCCGGCGAGCGGATTCCACCCGGCGGCGCGCGCCGCGACGAACTGGCGAAACCTGCCGACCGTGACCAGGTACGTGTCGAGGCGGAACGCGCTGAGCTGCGCGGGATCGGCCCGCCCGGTGACGGCGGTTCCGTCGTTGGTGTACGTCCGATCGTAGGTCCCGGCGGGGAGGCTCGGGCTCACGCAGCAGCTCTGCCCGGACGCCCCACATCGGGTCGTTCCAGCGCCCGCCACCTGACAGCTTGGCGGGACGGGCCTCGCCGGCAGGGTCCCGCCGCCGCCACAGCCGACGAGAGCCAGCGTCACGGCCGGCGAGATCCACCGCGCCCATTCTCGAAAGGTGGCTCGAAAGGTGGCCATGCCCACCCAACATAGAATCCTCGCGGGAGAAGCGCCAAATCCTCGGGCGCGGGCGAGCCCGCCATCCCCTTGCGGTCCGCTCTCGGCGGCGGATGGCTGCGGAGGGGATCGCGTGGTCGGCGACGATGAGGTCGTCGGGTCCGTGGTCCCTGCACCATGTGTGTCTTCGCCCGCCACGCGGCTCCTCATTCTTCACGTTCACGGCATATCCGTGGCGTCGCCCACGATATCGCGGGAAGATCCGTCCCGGAGGGCCAACAAGATGCGTGTGGCGATTCTGGTTGGCCTGTTCCTCGCGGGTTGCCTGTACGATTACTCGACGCTCGAGAAGCGCGGCGGTGATGCTGGGTCACCGGGCTCCGGCAACAACGAAGGCGATGGCGCGCGCGGTGGCGGTGGCGGCGGCACCGGTCCGTCGAGCGGAGGAAGTGGAAGCGGCGGCAATCTGCTGGTCTTGGCCGCGGGCGGGAGCATGGCGACGGCGGCAACTGGTGGCGCGCAATCTGGCGGCGCGCAATCTGGCGGCGCGCAATCTGGTGGCGCGACGCAATCTGGTGCCGCAGGCGCCCGCGGCTCCGGGGCCGCGGGAGGAATTGCCGCGGGCGGAGCCCTGGCCGCGGGACGCGGCGGTGCCGGAGGCGACGCACGAGGAGGCGCGGGCAACCTCGGCGCTACAGCGGGCGCGGGCGGAGGCGCAAAGCCGACGATCCTCAGCATCGATTTCGTGGGTGGCTTGCCGGCGGCGGACGGCGCGGCTGGAATCACTGCGGCGCCGACCTTGAGACCCACGGATGTCGCGGGAGCAAGACCGGCCGCCCACTGGAACTCCGCGTTCGGCGCGGCTGGTGTGCTGCCCTCTTTGATTCTATCCGATGGAACATCGTCCAGCGCGAAGGTGACCTGGAGCTCTCCTCCAACCGGGGTCACGGCACCCGGCGTGTGGCGACTCCAGCTCACCGATGCGAGACCCGACGCAATCATGATGGATGGGTATCTCGATCCGTCCTCGATCACCTTGCCGGCGACGATCCTCGTTGCGAATCTGCCGGAATCAATGGCGAGCGGTGGCTACGACGTCTACGTCTACTGCCTGGGGGCCATCACGCTGGCCACCGAAACGCGAACCTACGCGTACGCCATAGGCGCCACGATCGTCTCGGTGTCGCAGAGCGGCGCGAAGATGTCGCCCACCAACTTTGGCGGATTTCAACTGGTGGCACAGAGCAACGGCACCGGTAACACCATCGTATTTCACAGCGTCACGGGTCCGGCGTTCTCCCTGGTGGCGACGCCGGTCACGGGCGATTTCAAGCGGGCCCCGGTCAACGGCATTCAGATCGTCTCATTGCCGTGAAGCCGACCGGAAATGGCCCGGAGGCCAGCGCGAACCCGGACCGTGGAGCTGGCGCGGAGGACGGGACTCGATCCCACGATCTCGCCCACTCGCCTCACGTGACGCCGTGGGAGCGTCGTACGCACCTGCCTCAGCACTTGCAGTCCTTGACCTCGTCACAGCAGTTCTCGGGGACCCTGCCGTCCGTCCGACGATCGAACGACAACACGTGCCCACGCGCATCGAGCGCGATGTCGCAGCACGCCTGCAGCATCTCCTGAATCTGCCGCCGACCGCGCTGGACGCGAGACTTCATGCCCGACGGCGAGATCCCCAGCATGTCGGCCGCGCCCTTCTGGGTCATCCCATGGAGCTCCGTCAGCGTGATCGCGTCGCGATACGGCGCCGGCAGCGCCGCGACGAACACGACCAGGTACCGAGCGAGCTCTCGCTCGGCGGTCCCCTCCTCCGCGTCGGATGGCGGAGCTGGGAGCTCGTCCTCCCCCGGTGGAGCGTCGGTCGGCACGGGATGGCGGAGCCGAGCTCTGCCGTGATCCGCGAGGGCGCTTCGCGCCAGCCGATACACCCATGGGCCGAACCGCTCGGTGTCGCGCAGCTCACCGACCCCCGACTGGATCCGAAGGTAGATGTCCTGCAGGACATCGCCGACGTCGTCGGGCTCGGGGACACGGCGCGCGACGAACGGCCTGAGGTGCCGCTCGATCTCCTGCCAGACGCCGCGCGCGCTCGGTTGGATCACGGCGTCCGCCTCCTCAGCCCGCGCAGCAGCTCGGACCGCAGCACGACTGATCCTTCGGCTTGACCGCCTCGATCGCGGCCGATGCGATGTAGTCCTCCGAGCCCGAACCGGGCATCCAGTCGCGGATGAACTCGCGGCTGCCGGGTTTGACGCTGATCCGAACCTGACTGAAGCCCGCTTCAACGAGGACGGTCTCGAGGTCCTCGACCGTCGCGGCGCCCGAGACGCAGCCCGTCAGAGATGCCACCTGCGCCTGGAGCGGGTCCGGCAGCGTCGCGGTCGCCACGACATCGGAGATCGCCAGCCTGCCGCCAGGCTTGAGAACGCGCCAGGCCTCCCGAAACGCGGCCTTCTTGTCGGGCACCAGATTCATCACGCAGTTGGAGAGTATGACATCGGCGGTCGAATCGGCGACCGGCAGGTGCTCGATCTCGCCCAGCCGGAACTCGACCCCTTCGATCCCGGCCTTCGTGGCGTTGTTCCTGGCCTTCGTCACCATCGAGGGCGTCATGTCGACCCCGATCACGAAGCCTCCAGGCGCCACCCTCTTCGCCGCCAAGAAGCAATCGAAGCCAGCCCCGCTGCCCAGGTCCACCACGGTCTCCCCCGGCCGGAGATCGGCGATCGCCTGTGGGTTCCCGCAGCCGAGCCCGAGGTCCGCGCCGATGGGCACGCCCGCGAGGTCCCGTTCGGAGTACCCGAGCTTCAGGCTCGACCCCGCGCCGCTGCCACAGCAGCCGGGTGCGCAGCCTGGCCCATCCGCCTCGGCCACCTTCCCGTAGTGTTCTCGCACCGCCCGTCTCATCTGCTCTGCCTGCTCTGCGTTCAAGTCGCTCATGGTCACCTCTGATCTTGAAGACGGTGACCGGGACGAAAAGACGCAGGAAAACCAACCGCCGCCCGGGAGCTCGGGGCTGTCACCGCCCCTCGGCGCCGAACGTCGGCCGCGGCCCGCGTGCCTCCCCGCCGTGAACCAGCGCCAGGAGCAGCCTCGAACCGACGGGCTCCTCCGTCAACCAGGGCACGACGGCCAGGCGGCGCGCGTGGCGCTCACGAACGAGGCCGATCTGGCGCAGCTCGCTCGCGATCCGCTGCTCGAGGAGCGGATCGCTCGAGCCCGCGGCGGCGAGGCTGCCATTGATGATCCAGGCGTACGGCTCGATCTCGGCGCGCCTCAGGTCGGCCTGGAGCTGAGCCGCCTCGGAGACGGGCGTCGTCTCGGCGAGGGCGACGATGATGATCTTCGTGTACTCGGGATCGCGCAGGCGCATGAGCGGGGTGACGATCCGTCCGACGTGAGGGCGCGCGGTGTCTCCGAGGATCTGTCGGTGATAGGCGCCCGTGGTGTCGAGCAGGAGGAGCGTGTGGCCGGAGGGGGCGGTGTCGACCACCACGAACTTGGTTCGCGCCTCGGCGACGAGGTGAGAGAAGGCGCCGAACACCGCGACCTCCTCGTTGCATGGCGAACGCAGATCCTCGGCGAGAAGCGCGCGGCGTTCGTCGTCGAGATCCTTGCCCTGCGTGGCCATGATCCGATCGGTGTAGGCCTTGCTCTCCACCGCGGGATCGATGCGCGTGATCTCGAGGTTCGCGGGAGGATCCGCCAGGGCGTTCGCCACGTGAGCCGCCGGATCCGTCGTGCTGAGGTGCACCGCCAGACCGCGCGACGCCAGCTCGCTGGCGATCGCGGCGGCGATGGTGGTCTTGCCGACCCCACCCTTGCCCATCACCATGATGAGCCCCCGTTCGGTCACCGCGAGATCGTCCACGAGAGACGCAAGCCGCGGCAACTCGGGAGTGGCGGCCGGCGCGAGCTCGACGGACGGAGACGGCGCTTCCGGCGCCAGCAGCGCGCGCAGCGCCAGCAGGCCCACCATGTTGAAGGCGCGCAAAGGCACCTCGACCATCGGCAGATCCCGGAGCGTGGCTGGCATCCGTGCCAGCGCCTCCCGCCCTCGCCGCTCCAGCGCCACCGCGACGGCGTCGGCGTCGGTTCTTGCGGTCGCCTTGAACATGCCGTTGACGATCAAACGCTGGCTCGTGAGCCCCAGCGCCTCCAGTTCTCCGGAGGAGCGAGCGGCTTCACGAATCGCCGCCTGGTCGGGACGCGTGACAAGCAACGTCGTCGCGCGGCCGGGATCGACGAGCGCTGCCAGCGCGCCGGCGAACCGCTCGTATCGCATCTTCAGGCCCGAGTGCGGACCGAGACATGAGACACCGCCCGTGTTGGTCTGAAGGAACTCGGTCCAGGCCTTCGGCAGGCTGAGCAGACGGAGCGTGTGGCCCGTGGGCGCGGTGTCGAAGACGATGTGATCGAAGTCGTGGGACACACCCTCGCCGGCCAGCAAGCCGGCAAACTCGTCGAACGCGGCGATTTCGGTGGTGCACGAACCTGACAGCTGCTCCCGGAGCTCCGACAGCTGCTGCTCTGACCACGTCGGGATGTAGGCGCCGACGACCCGTTTCCGGTAGCTCTCGGCGGCCTCTTCTGGGTCGATGTTGAGCGCCTGCAGGTTTGGGACTCCCGGGACCGACGTCGGCCGGTCCGAGAGTGAGACGCCCAGCATCTCGTCCAGGTTCGAAGCTGGATCCGTGCTCACCAGAAGGACGCGGGGGCCGGCGTCCGCCAACTGGATCGCGGTTGCGCAAGCGAGAGCCGTCTTCCCGACCCCACCCTTGCCGGTGAAGAACAGGAACCGAGTCGCGGGATCGAGAAGCTTCATCTTGGGAGTTTGGATTGCAAGCCTCACGCCATCGAGCACCGCGGCGCCGCCGGAGCAGCCGAAGTTCGACCACTCGGAGATGGTCCGATCGCACCAACTTCCACCCGATCGACCTCGGAGATGGGTGGCCCGCCTGAGCTTTGACTTCGATTTGGGCCGGACGCTGAACGACCTGGGCGTTCGAGCTCACCCTGCTTGACGCCATCGATATTCTTAGATATCCACAAGATATGTCCAACAAGACGCCATCGGAAGGCGCACTGTTCGTCCGCCTGCCCGCAACTGCGGTCGACAAGCTCGACCGGGCGGCCGAGGCCCTGGGGATCCGCAAGAAGGATCTCGTCGCCCGCTTGGTGTCGAGGTACGTCGATCCCGACAGCCGTCGGGGCCTCCATGAACTGAGCACCACGGCGGGTCACAAGGTGACCTTCGAGACCCAGGAGCAGGCTGCTACGCTCGGCTCCTACTCCTTCCATCCTCACGACCCGCCCGAGGTCCTGAACGCCGAGCAGGCCGGCCACTTCCTCCAGCTGGATGAGGCGGTCGTGACCGAGCTCGCCGAGGCGGGCAAGCTGCCTGGCCGCAAGCTGGGGAACGTCTGGCGCTTTTCGCGGGCGGCGGTCGTCGCCTGGCTGGCAATACCGGAGACGAAATGAAGGGATATCTTTCCGATATCAGACTGGACCTGGTCCCAACCGTCGTCGAGCAGACCCACCGCGGGGAGCGAGGTTGGGACCTGTTCTCCCGCCTGCTCAACGACCGTATCGTCCTCCTGGGCTCCGCCATCGACGCCCAGGTGTCGAACGTCATCGTGGCGCAGCTCCTGTTTCTCGAATCCGAGGACCCCGACAAGGCCGTGATGATGTACATCAACTCTCCCGGTGGCGAGGTGACCGCCGGACTGGCCATCCATGACACCATGCAAGCAGTGCGCTGCCCCGTCGCGACCTACTGCGTGGGCCAAGCGGCTTCCATGGCCAGCCTCTTGCTGACCGCGGGAGCGAAGGGCCGACGCCACGCCCTACCGAATGCGCGGATCATGATCCACCAACCACTGGCTGGAATCCAGGGCCACGCCACGGACATCGAGATCCACGCCAGGGAGATCCTCAAAGCGCGGGACATCATCAACGGCATCTACGCCAAGCACACCGGCCAGCCCGGGGACAAGATCGAGCGCGACACCGAGCGCGACAACTTCATGTCCGCCACGGAGGCCCAAGCTTACGGCCTCATCGATGCGGTGCTGGGGCGTGGTTCTTCGGTGGTGGAATCCAGTCCGTAGCTCGTCTGGCGGGCAAGGCGGTCACGGCATGAGCCGGCGCAGAGATCTCGGCGCCAGCCTCATCGGGCCGGCAAGCCACGCCGCCGTCAGGATCCAAGCTCCGACGTACCGGCCGATGAGGCGATGACGACTCGATCACGCCGGGCCCCACCGATGCAGCGCCACGGCGCGCGCGTCGAGATCGCATTCTCGAGGGCGAGGGAAACCCCGGCAGACCGTGCGCTTCAGTACAGCCGCCGCGCAGCAGCTGCGTGCCGGATTCGATGTGATGCGGCGTCTGCCTTGGAACGCAACTTGCTTATCTTGGCTTCCGACGACGCGAGGGTCGCATCGCCATCACCCAAGGAGTGAGAACCATGTCAGACATCGCTGTTCAGAGGAAAGATCAACCGCGGGTCGGGACCGTCGCCCGGCGCGAACTGGATCCCTTCCGGCTCATGCGCGACATGTTCCGCTGGGATCCCTTCCGCGAGATGGCGCCGACGTTATCGGTCGACGCTGCGAGCTACTCGCCGGCGTTCGAGGTGAAGGAAACCAGCGAGTCATTCATCTTCAAGGCGGACGTCCCAGGGACCAGGGAGCAGGACCTCGAGGTGAACGTGGCCGGGAATCGCCTGACGATCGCCGGCAAGCGCGAGGCCGAGAAGGAAGAGAAGAACGACACCTTCTACGCATACGAGCGCTCGTACGGCAGCTTCACACGCACCTTCACACTGCCGGACCAGGCCGACCCCGCGCACGTCAAGGCCGAGCTCAAGAACGGCGAGCTCACCGTGGTGGTTCCCAAGACCCCCGCGGCGGTCGCGAAGCGCATTCCGGTGGCGTCCGGCGACAAGCCAAGGACCTGAAGCCCTCGACTGCCAGCTCGAGAGACCGCCGGATCTCTCGAGTGACGGAAATGGGAATAGGACTGGTGCACGAGGAAGGAATTGCGGCGTGGTCTCGTGCAAGGGATCGCGAGCACCGCCCGCGCCGATTCCGAGCGCTGTTCGATCGCGCTCCGACGGTATCTCGTCGCGGGCCGCGGACGGTCGCCATACCGACGTGAACGCCGCTGGATGCCGCCTGCTCGGCCGGACGCGCGACGAGCTCCTCGTTGCTCCATCGGCGAGTTCGTGCCTCCGGCGGAACTGGGCCGACCGGCGGCGCTCACGCGGTGTCTGCACGCGGGAGGAGCGGAAGTGTCGGAATCGCGGCAGCGGCGGCGGCAGGACGGAACCTTCATCAACCCGCTCGCTGCGCTGGGCCGCGGGGCGGTCGCGGTCGACGCCCGCGGACGGTTCCAGCACCAGCGAGGCTCGACCTTCAACGCTGGCCACGCTGGATCTCCCGGAGCGCCATGATGGGCCGCCAGGCTCGGTACCAAGCCAGCGTCGAGGGTAGCGGAGAGGCGATCCGGAGAGGGGGCCCGCGCGGTCCGGCCGGGTCGTCAGCCCGCACGCACCGGTGCTCGACGTCAGGGCGCGGCTGACGGGAAGCGGCGCGGCCGGTCGATAGAACAGGCCGACCGGGAGCTCGGTGACGGCTCCGCCGCCGCCAGGTTGACGTCGAGGTCGATGCGATCGGCCGGGCGGTTGACGTAGGCGAACTGCACGTCGGGATCGGAGAGCAGCCGCACCTGATCGTCGAGCTCGGACTGCATCAGGCAGGAGAAGCCCCCCTGCAAGGTGGCCATGGAGCCGAGCTGGCGCGCTCGATCAGGACCAAGCGGACGTCGGGCGCGCCGTGGGCAATGGCTCCGCACAAAGCGCAATACGGACTGGGCGCCCTCGACGCGTCAACGCCCAAGTCGGCACGAGCTGAGCAGGACGATCTCGCCGGCAAAGGACGTCGGCGCCGTCGAGGCCCCGTGTCAGGCAACTGCAGCGTTCTCGCCAACTTCCTCCGACGCAGTAGAATGGATGCCGAGCCATGAAGACAGCGGCGGCGAAGAAGTCGGCCACGGTTCGTGGCGCGACGAAGTCCTCGAAGCCAGGTTCGAGGATCGACCCGGTCTCCGGATCGCCGACGACGAGCGCCGAGATGGATCCTGCCTTTCAGTCGGTGGCGTCGGCGTTTGCGCAGGATAGCCAGGTCGGGCTCGGAAAGATGTTCAGCTCCAAGTCGGTTCTGAACGTCAACGGCAAGATCTTCGCGATGTTCGTGAGGGGTCGCTTCGTCGCGAAGCTGCCCAAGGACCGCGTCGAGGCTCTCGTGAGAAGCGGCGCGGGCGACTACTTCGACCCCGGCCACGGCAGATTGATGAAGGAATGGGTCGCTCTCGCCGACTCGTCGACGCAGTGGGTGACCCTCGCGAAGGAGGCCTACGCCTTCGTCAAGGCGCTCAAGCGCTGACGGCTGTCGCTCGCGCGGGAACTGCGCGCACGTGGCGGGTCAAGGTCCGATGGAAGCTGCTCGCGCTCGGCCTGCCCGCATCGATTTATGCCGCCGGGACAGCAGCCGGAAGGCTCCTCACAGGCTCGGCTGCGATTCGAGATCGGCCGGCGCGCCCTCAATCTCTCGACCGCCGACATCCTCGGTCCATGCCCTGGCGAAGAGGCACGATACCTACCGCTACCGGGTGCTCAGGAAGCGAGAGCGGGCTTCGTGCACCAGGTACGATCTGCGAGCTCATGACGCCCTCGCGCAGATTGTCGAGCACGATGACGCGCGGGACGCTGCCGAGCTGGCGGAACGCGCGCTCGTGCAGCTCCGCCCACACGCGCGATGACGACTTCGAGGCCATCCGGCGCACCGACTTCCGGCTGCACCCGGAGCGTCAGCACGAACAGCCTCACGCGCTTGTACTTGCCGCTCTCGCGGTCGCGCACCATCGGACCCTCGCCGTAGTCCACCTGCGCATCTGCGCCCGGCGCCATCACGATCACGACTCGCGCTTCCAGCGGCGCGGTTGCGCGCAGCCGGGCCATGAAGCGCTTCACGCTGGCGTACTTGCTCTTGAATCCGTGTCGTCGACCAGGTCCTGCCAGATCGCCATCGCGTTGCGGCCGCGGGCAGCGGCCTCCTCGATCACCTCGCGGTACGGCTCGCACGCGCTCGTCCACGGCGCTCGGCCCGGCGCCGCCAAAGTCGCGGCCGAGTCGGTGGACCCCCCCCCGCTGGTGGCCGGTCTTGCCTCGCTCGAGTCGGTGGACACCCCCGGCCGGTGGCCGGTTTTGGCGGCCAGACCTGCGGCAGGCAGTGGACTTTTTTCCGGACATTGCTGCGGTAATTTAGATGGCAACTATCGGCATAAATATCTTGTATATAACAGTTTTACTGAACTCCGTACCCGGACATGAAAGCGGACATTTATTTGCCGATAGACACGAATCCATCTCGGCGATGGAGCCGCTTCTCATTCCCGACAACTCGCGCCATCGCGGGGAGCTGAACGACCTGGCGTTCGAGCTGACCCAGAAGGCGTCTGGGTTCCGCGGCAGCTTGCCGCGCCCGATGCAGGTACCGCTCGCAGGCCTCGTGCGCGCCATCAACTGCTACTACTCGAACCTGATCGAAGGCCACGACACCCACCCGATCGACATCGAACGTGCGCTCCGGAACGACTACAGCCAGGACCGGAAGAAGCGGGACCTTCAGATCGAGGCCAAGGCGCACATGGCCGTCCAGCAGTGGATAGACGAGGGCGGCCTGTCCGTGACGCAGGCCGTCAGTCCCGAGGGCGTCGTCGAGCTTCATCGGCGATTCTGCGAGCACCTGCCGGAAGCTCTGCTCTGGGTCGACAACCCGGAGACAGGCGACAGGGTACGCGTCGTCGCCGGGGAGCTCCGCACGCGCGACGTGCAATGTGTGAAAGTCGGCCAGCACGTCGCGGTCAGCCCAGGATCTTTGCCTCTCTTCCTCGCTCGGTTCGCGGAGCTGTATGGGGGGCTCGGCAAGCTCGACAGCCTGGTCGCCGTCGCCGCGGCCCACCACCGACTGCTCTGGATGCACCCCTTCCTCGACGGGAACGGACGCGTGGCCCGCCTCATGTCCCATGCGATGCTGCTCGGCATCCTCGACACGGGGGCCGTATGGTCCGTCGCCCGCGGCCTCGCACGCAAGGTTCAGGAGTACAAGACCCTGCTCGCCAACTGCGATGCGCACCGTCGCAACGATCTCGACGGACGAGGGACCCTCAGCGAGGAGGCGCTGGCCGAATTCACGCGATTCTTCCTGCGGGTCTGCATCGACCAGGTGGCCTTCATGGAAACCTTGGTTCAGCCCGACCGATTGCGAGCGCGTGTTCTGGTTTGGGCCGAAGAGGAAGTCCGAGCTGGCGAGCTTCCTGCGCAGGCGGGGCGGATCCTCGAAGCGGTCCTCCACCGAGGCGAGGTCGCGCGTGGCGACGTCGACGTCATTGCGGGGACGGGGGATAGGCAGGCCCGCCGCATTCTGGCGGCGCTCGTCGACAGAGGTGTGCTGGCTTCGGAAGGCCCTCGTGCGCCGCTGCATCTTGCGTTTCCCGCGAGCCTCGCGCACCGGTGGATGCCAGGCCTGGTTCCCGAGCGGGCCGATTGAGATGAACGACGATCACGCGCGGCCAACTGGGCAAGGTCATGGAGCGGGCAAATTCGGTCGGACGATGCCCACGCGGCGGCTGGTACTCGGGTGATATTGGCATCGTCATTGCTCACTTGAGCTCGATCATGAGCGCACGCAGCACCAATTGTGACTCCCGGCGAGCCTGCGGACGGGCTCCGCACCATCTTTCTGGCCTCGGCGACGAAAATTCGTGGCGGGTGCCCCTCCTGCTGCTGGCGGTGGTCCTCGCCACTTCATCCTTCGGTTTCGGCTGTCAGACGCGGCGGCCCCAGCCGGGACTGGGCGTCGACGGAGGTGCCGGTGACTCCATGGGTGCCGCGGGGTCGGGCGCTGGGGGTGGCGCCGGTACCGGAGGCTTGGGCGGCGCGGGTACCGGGGGCTCGGGCGGCGCGAGTGGAACCGCCGGTGCGTCGAAGGACGGCGGGCTCGACTGCTCGAACGTCGGCTGCGGCGCGCCACCCCTCTGCAGCGTGGGGTGTCGCGCGGCTTGCGGCTGCTGCCCTTGCGCCGACGGAGCGCGCGCCGGCGACCTGGTTTGCACCGGCGGATGCTATGCGCCGTCCCCGCTCGATGCGTCGGTCGATCTCTCCGTGGACCCGCACCCCGACGGTTCCCCCCGCGACCAGCTCCCCGACGGTGCCGTCTGCGAGGGCCTGTCTGCCAGCTACCAGGCCGCCGTGCGCGTGGCGCAGGAATGCACCCCCGGCGCCGCCGGGCAGTGTGCCATGCCGGCGCGCGCGAGCTTCTTCTGCAACTGCATGACGTTCGTAAACGCGGGCGCCGACGCCCTGGCGGCGATGGCGGCCAACTACCGGGCGAACGGCTGTCAGACGGTGTGCACGGGAATCTGTGTTCAGCAGCAGGCACTCACTTGCCGGACGGACCCGACCAGCACGACGGGCGGTCGCTGCCAGGTACCCGGCGTGCTCAATCTCCAGGCGTCGAACGACGGCGGCACCTTCTCTGTCGTGGTCGGCGAAGAAATCGACATCACGCTCGAGAGCCTTGCGCCCGGTAGCTTCAGCACCGAGCCCTGGCTGTCGTCGGACATGGTGACCGTGCTCGAGGTCAACATCCCGGCCGGGCCGCCGAATCCCTACGGAACCACGCGCCTCTACCGCCTGCGGGTGCTGTCGGCGGGTCAGGTGACGATTCGCATCCCATTCGAGCCTCTCACGTCCGGCACCCCGAAGCCGAGCTACGCGGTGACCATCGACGCGCGCTGACACGACCATGGTCGAACGCTCCTGCCAACGCGCGACGATTCCCGCGGGCCCGCCCCTTACAGCCCTCACTCGAGGATGACCACTCGATTGCCTAACGGTCCGGCGCAGTGGTTTGGTGGCCGGGAGCTCCCCAAAATTCCCGCAGGGTCCGCCGCGCGAAGGCGGTGACGCTCGCCTGCCTCGGCGGCCAGGCGCGACCTCGGGGCGATGCCTTCTAGATGGATGAAGTTACGCCGCCGACATCAACCTCCGGCAGTGCGCGGCTGAGGCGCCGATTGCCCCGTACGGTCCCGGCGTGGTCGGCGCGCTCAGAGTACGCCAAGCTCGATCGCTCGCAGTACCGCTCGGGTTCGATCTCGAACGCCGAGCTTGCCGAAGATGCTCGAGGCCTGATTCTTGACCGTCGCCTCCGCGGTGCCGAGGGCGTCGGCGATCTCCTTGTTGCTTCGTCCACTCGCGATCAAGCCGAGCACGTCGAGCTCGCGCCTGGTGAGCCGCACAGGAATGTCCGAAGCGGGAACGTGAGTCGCGAGCCGTGCGAGCCCCCGGACCACCCGCTCGGTGACGGCGGGGTTGAAGAGGGTGCCTCCGCCTGCAACGGTTCGAATCGCCTCGGTCAGCTGATCCAGCGAGACGTCCTTGAGAAGAAAGCCGCGCGCGCCGAGCTTGATTCCTTCGATCACCACCGCGTCGTCGTCGAAGGTGGTGAGGAGGATGCACGGCGGGGGCGATCCCTTTCGCGCCAGCGCCGCCAGCACTTCGGGGCCGGTCTGGCCCGGCATTCGAACGTCGAGGAGTACGACGTCGACGACCGTCGTCGTCAGGATTCGAAGAGCCTCTGGTCCATCGGATGCTTCCGCGACGACGCGAACGTCGGACGTGAGGTCAAGCAAGCTCTTGATGCCCTGCCGAACCAGCGTCTGGTCGTCCGCGAGCGCGACCCGGATCATGCGGCCCCTGCCCGCGTCGGCGAGAGCGGCGCGAGCGGGAGGAGCGCGCGGAGCGTCAGCCCTGCGCCCGGCCGCGCTTCGATTTCGAACTTGCCTCCCATCCCTTCGATTCTCTCACGCAACCCCGAGAGTCCGTGCCCCGGCCGGACCTCGGCCGCGCCGCGCCCGTCATCCCTCGCCGTGACCGTGACCGCCTCGCCTCGGGCCTCGATCGTCAGATATACGTTCTCTGCGCCCGCGTGGCGAACCACGTTGGTGAGCGCCTCCTGGACGCAGCGAAAGATCGTGTGGGCGAGCGCCGCTTCGACCTGGAGGTTTCCGTGAACTTCGAGGTGAACGCGGGGGTGCAGGATGCCTGCGACCAGGGTACGGAGCGCGCCCGCGAGATCGAGCGCCGCGTCCTCCCGCATCGAGCTCACCACCGACCGGAGCTCGGAGAGGAGCTCCTTGGTCACGGCGTGCGCTTGCTCGACTGGCTCCTTCGCCCGTCCGTCGGCGAGGTGTCGGGCGAGCTCGAGCTGCAGGCTCAACGCGCTCAAGTGATGGCCGAGCGCGTCGTGGAGCTCCCGCGCGATCCGGAGCCGCTCGGCGGTGCGGGTGTGGAGTCGGCCGAGAGCTCACGGGCAGCGAGGAGCTCCGCGTGCACCCGGACGAGCTCCTGCCGCGCCTCCGCTTCGCGGACGGCCAGGCGCGAGGCGCCGAAGGCAAAGAGCTGGAAACCCGTGTACGCGAGCGCGGAGAGGTCCTGCCGTCGCACCTGAAAGGGGCCCACCAGGTTGACCGCCGCCATCCCGGCCGTCTGGGCCAGCACCCAGACGAGCCCCATCTTCTCGCCGACCAGGAGCGGCGCCTCGCCGGCGACCACACAGAGGAGTGCGCCCTCGAACCGCGTGTGACCGAGCGCAAAGGCGACCAGCGCCGCCCCGCTCTGTGCCGCCAGCGCCGTGGCCCGCCCGACAAGGGGCCGCGGGGTGACGGCGGCCAGCCGAAAGGCGAGCGCGAAGACGGCATACGCAGCACACCACCCGAGCGATCGTCGATCGAAGGGGATCCGCCCGGAAGCCCAGGACGCGATCTGAGGCAGCCCCGCCGCCACCGAGGCGAGCACGCCCGCTCCGACGAGCAGCCGTGGAGAAGGAGACCGATCCATCGCCTGGAGCGTACGGGTCCGACGTCAGGCTTGCCATGGGTCGAAAGTCACAAGAAGAATCGACGCCTCCTTGGGACGGCCGGCTCATGTCGCGATCCGCGAGCAAGTGCACAATGGCGTCATGGCGCTCCTCCTTCGCATCGTTTTCGGCGTTCACATCGTGGCAGGGGCGGTCGCCCTCCTCGTCTTCTGGATCCCGCTCGTCACCAAGAAGGGCGGGCGAACGCACCGCGCCTTCGGGTGGGTCTACGTCGCGGCGGCAGCGACCGTCGCGGTGACTGGGATCGGCAGCGCGGTCCGGCTGGTGGTCGAAGCCAGCGGTCCCGGTCCCCACCGGGGGCGCGCGTGGGCGGGCCTCTTCCTCGTGTATGTCGGCCTCTTCGCGGCCGAGAGCGCGCTCCTCGGCGTGTTCGC